>Ga0256833_1000434_pt1 | contig 33054 bp, 32 predicted proteins | sample 356284metaG_FD_190535 | JGI IMG/M metagenome (GOLD analysis project Ga0256833, IMG submission 190535) | Hydrothermal vent microbial communities from Mid Atlantic Ridge, Atlantic Ocean - 356-284 | ecosystem: Environmental > Aquatic > Marine > Hydrothermal vents | place: Atlantic Ocean: Mid... | reverse complement strand
CGGGCTCGTGGGCTACGCGTGGGCCTTCCCGCTAGGCGGCGGCGCCGCGAAGGTTGGCGTGGGGGGCTTCGCCTCCTGGGGAGCGCTGCGCAGCCTGCTGAGGGGCGTGCTGGGCCGCCTGGGCCTCAGGCGCGTGTCGGGGCTCGAGGGGGCTCCGATCGCCGCTGGCGGCTTGGCGCTGCCCCGCGGCCGCCTCTCGATCGGCGAGGAGGTAGGCGCGGTTATGCCTCTCACGGGTGAGGGCATTAGGCCGGGCTTCATCACGGCCGGGGCTGCTGCGGAGGTCATCGTTGACCGCAGGGATTTTGCGGAGGCCCTGGAGGCGACGGGGCTGCCGTGGCAGCTGAGGGTGGAGCGTGCCCTGCTGAGGTTTCTGGAGGGGGCCGGGCCGCTGGAGAGGAGGAGGCTCTGGGAGCGCGTCGACCCGCGGCTCGTGGCGAGGCTCGCGGCGGGCGACTTTACGAGGGGCTTCCTGGCCGTTCAGGCTGCTCGGCACCCCTCCCTGCTCCGGGTGCTGGGCGGCCTGCTCTCGGGGAGCCGGTGAGCGCGCCCAGCGTCTCATCCACGGCGACCGCTGTCCTCCTGGCCGGCTTTACACTTGGCGCTAAATCCCGCTTTAAATGCTCCTTACTCGGCCCCAACACGCATGGGCCTGGAGAAGCCTCTCGTGAGTGCTGCTCCTAGCTCGTCACCTATGCGAGTGTTGCTTTCGGTTCTCCGCCGGGACGTGTGATGCAGTATCCGTGTTTGCCCCCAGGGGCGGGCCGTGGAGCCTGTGTCCATGTCGATTCTTTTTAGGCCGAAGGTATATAGGTATGTACTCTTCGCCTTAATTAGGGGTTTAGGGTGGGCGGTAAAATCAAGACTAGTATTCTCGTTGACGGGGAGCTCTGGGAGAAGTTTAAGGCTAGGGTCGCCGCTGAGAGGGGGCTGAGAGGCCTCAGCGAGGCGGTCGAGGAGGCTATCAGGGAGGAACTCTGCGAGGTGGAGATAGCGGAGTGGCTGGAGGGGCAGCTTACCGGGGGTAGACCCCCGATGAGGGTGGTGCCCGTGAAGACGAGGGCTAGAACCGATGCCGCTGAAGCGTTGAGGGCTATGAGGGAGCGGCGTTATGGCGGTGTACCTTGACTCCAGCGCCATCGTGAAGAGGTATGTGTCCGAGGAGGGCAGTGACGCTGTCGGCGAGGTGTATGAGGCCGCCCTCGCCGGCGAGCATAGGATAGCGTTTTCAGCCTGGAATATAGGCGAGGTGCTCGGAGTGCTTGACAGGTATTATAGGAGGGGGTGGCTGGGGGAGGAGGACTACGGGGCTGCCCGTGCACAGTTCCTGGGCGAGACCTTGAGGCTTCTACGCTTGGGGCTGGTGAAAATAGTCCCCGTAAAGACTAGCCTGCTGATCCGTTCCTGGGGTCTCGTTGAGAGGTACCACGTGTACCAGGCGGATGCGCTCCAGCTCGTCTCTGCCGAGCACGTGGGGGCTAGGGAGTTCCTAACCGGCGACCGGAGGCTTGCAGAGGTAGCCGTGGACGAGGGCCTAGAGGCAGTCTACCTGGGCTAGTGCTACTGGCCGCGTCTCGCGGGGGCCGCCGCACTCCCTCCTCCACCCCTATACCGGGTCTCCCGGGGAGATATCATGTGGACGATATTTTTCTGCCGACTATTTCACTGTGCGAATGCGCAGCAGGCCCCGCGCGCCTAGGAGGCCTCTCCCACAAGCCCCTTAAGCTTCTCGCGCAGCTCGGGGTCCTCGAGGATCCTCTCCACGAGGCGCGCGAGCCCCGGGTCACCGGTGAGCGTCGCCACGGCGTCGGCGATCACCTCGTCGTCCAGGTATATCATCCGCCTCGTCATGCCGCCGTCCGCGACTATCACCGCGCCTGTTATCCACGACGCCTCGTCGGAGACGAGGAAGGCGGTAAGCGCGGCTATGTCCTCGGGCCTGCCCACCCTGCCCGCGGGGTGTTGCAGGTGGTCGAGCCTCGTCAGCCCGGCCCGGCGGGGCGGTATCTTCCACTCCGAGGTGTCGACCCAGCCGGGCGCTATGCAGTTGACCCTTATCCGCTGGGGGGCCAGCGTCACCGCCATCGCGTGGGTGAGGGCCACTATCCCGCCCTTTGAGGCCGAGTACGGCTCCGTCCCGGGCTCGGACTGGAAGGCCCTCGTGGACGCTATGTTCACTATGGCCCCGCCGCCCCTCTTAGCCATCTCCCTGCCGGCGTACTTGGAGGCGAGCCACGTGCCCGTCAGGTTCACGTCGATCACGCGGCGCCAGTCCTCGAGGCGCTGGTCGAAGAGGTGGCGCCTCGGCGCCCCCACGCCGGCGTTGTTGACGAGTATGTCGACGCCGCCGAACCTCTCAGCGGCCTCGGCGACCATGGCTTCCACGTCCTCCTCGGAGGCGACGTCGGTCTGGATGAAGATGGCCTCTACGCCCTCCCTGTGGAGCATCTGCTCCCTGTATCTCCCCTTCTCCGGGTCTATCTCCGCCACGACGACGCGGGCGCCCTCCCGGCCGAGCCTGTGCGCGATCGCTGCGCCTATGCCCTCGCCTGCCCCGGTGACTATAGCCACCTTGCCGAGTAGCCTCCTGTTCACGCGTAGTATACCCCGGCGCGGGCAAATATCGTCTTCCAGCCCCTCGGCGCGCCCCGGTACGCGGAGGACTATTCTAGCCAGATTCTCTTTACATAGGCTTTGTCGAAATCCCCGTCCTCCGAGGCTATCGCCTGTAGGCCGTGGCGGATCATGGTCGCCACGTGGAGGGCGTCGGACGGCTTAAGCCCGTACCTGGCCATTATCTTCCTGGCCTCGAGGTATTCCTCGATGCCGAGGGATAGTATATCCACGTGGGGCAGCACGGCCCTATCCAGGAATTCTATGGTTTCTCCGTAGCCTATGCCGTACTTTTTCTTTGACACGTATATTGTCTCGTCGAGCACTATAATGTTTGTGTATAACACGTGGTCTCTGAGAAGGTTTAGCCAGAAATCCTCTACTCTCCTAGCCTCGTCGTCGGGCATCCTAGCATTAAGGTATATTAGGAGGGAGGCGTCCACAAGTATCCTCATCCCTCGAACTCCTCCTCTAAGTCCACTTCCGCCAGGTCGCCGAGCCTAGCCTCTCTGCCTCCTACACGCTTCCTCCTCTCTCTGATCCACTTGATAGTCTCCTCCGGATCCTCTACGCTCCTCAGCTTAAGCTCTCCCTCGCCGGGCTCTAAGAATACGTAGCCCCCCTCCTTGATACCGTAGGCCTCTCTAAACACCTTTGGTATAACTACTTGACCCTTAGGCCCCACCTTCACCCTTATTTTAACCACTAGTACCACTATTTCTAACCATTAGTATAACCATATTATAAGTGCTACGTTGTACGGTGCCGCTGCTCTGGAGGCTGCGGCACCACCATGCAGACCGCAAGGGCGGCCAGCTCCACCACCTAAAGGGTGCTGCTTAGACGCGAGGGTCTGGGGGCGCTTCATGTAGGCGCCTTCTCGATAGTGGCCCTGGCGACGAGCGCGTTGCCGGCGAGCACCAGGGCCGCGGCCACGGCCTCCCAGGGGGTCAGGGTCTCTCCGAGTATCAGGTGGGCGAAAACGGCTGTGAGGAGGGGCTGCACGGTCTGGATTGCGGTGGGCGCGGCTGCGCCGACGAGGTTTATCGCCTTAATGTTGGCCCAGTTGGAGAAGCCTATCGATATGACGCCGGAGGCCACTAGGAGGGCCTGCATCTCAGGGGGCGCCGACGCGGCCTCGGAGAGCCCCGGGAGGGCTAGCGGGGTGAAGAGCAGGCCACCGCCTATGAAGAGGACGGATGTGAAGAGTAGCGTGTCGAGCCCCCTGGACTGCCTCTTGAGCAGCAGTATGTAGCCCGCCCAGAGGAGCGTGGAAAGGGCCACCAGGAGGGCGCCCTCGTCGAGCCCCAGGCCTCCCCTGAGGGTGAAGCCCGCCACGCCCGCGAGGGAGAGGGCGAGGCCGGAGAGGTAGCGCGCGTCGCCTATGAGGCCGCGCTCCTCCCTGTAGACTATGTAGGCGAGGAGGGCCACGGTGACGACTCCTAGCCTGGTCACGAAGCCAGCCACAGAGGCCTTCGTCATGAAGATCCCGGTTATGAGGATCACCTGGAACACGTCCACCATCACTATGACCGGGAGAGCCCTCCTCGCGGCCTCCACGAGGTTCCTGGGGGCGCCGCGCAGCGCGACGTATAGAAGCATGAGGAAGAGGCCGGCCGAGAGGAAGCGGGCAAAGTTCTGCACGTGCACCCCGTAGTAGGGCTGGAGCATCTTCACGAACACCGTCCCGATGGACCAGCAGAGCGCCGCGGCGAACGCGGCCGCGACCCCGGCCAGCCGCCTATCCACTAGGCCTCCACCTCCATGCAGTCGTAGGCCGCTTCGAGCCCACGCCCCTCCAGCAGCCCGGCGAGCTCGTCGTGCGGCGGCGACCCGTTGTGCGAGAAGTGGGTTAGAACGAAGCGCGTCTCCGGGCCGGCCACGCCCTCCTCGACTAGGCGCCGCCTAAGCTCCTCGACGTCCGCGATGCTCATGTGGTAGCGGTACGCGCCGCGGCCGAGGAGACCCATTGTGGCGTCGGCGACTACGAGGCTCAGCCTGTGCCCCCTGAGCAGGGAGTACTGCTCCTCCCCGTAGGGGCCGGTGTCGAGCGCGTAGAGCACCTCGCGGCCTCCACGGCCTATAATATAGTTGAAGGGCTCCTCGCCAGGCGGCACGTTGTGCACCGCCGGTATAGGCGTCACCCTGTACTCGTCGAGCTCCACCTCGACGCCCGGCCGCAGGGGTAGGTACTCTACGCCCACGCCCCTATAGCCGCGCAGAGCCTCCTCCGCCCTGGAGACCGCCGCCCGGCTGCCGGCCAGCACGAGCCCGCCGGCCCCCTCCCTGGAGAAGGGTGGCGCCCTCAGCCTGAGCTCCTCCACGTAGAAGTGGTCGGGGTGGGTGTGGGTCACCAGCACGTACCTGACCCCCGGGAGGCTTACCCCGCACCTCAGCGAGGCGGCGTAGAGGTCTGGGGGGAGGTCTATGAGCAGGCGCCCGTCTAACAGGGCCGCGGCCCTGTACCTTATGTTCCGGCCGCCCAGCCTCCTAGCCTCCCTGCACCGACTGCACGTGCAGAAGGAGGCGGGGTACCCCTCGGCGGAGGCCGTGCCAAGGAACATTATATGCAATGCCTGGATGCACCCGGGCATTTCTCTGTAAAAAGCTATATTTATTCTTCGCCACGCTAGCATATATACGAGTGCGCGCACAAGACTCTTAGCTGATGCGTGATGCGCCGAGAAGCCCTACTGCTCGCCTCCCTGCTCCTCCTATCCCTCACCGCCCCCCTCCTAGGCGCAGGATCCCCCGCGGAGCCCCCCTACAGGATCCTCGTTGTATACGCGGGCAGCAGCCCCGAGAGCATCGTGTGGCGCGACTCCGTGACGTGGATATACTCGACCATGTGGAGGCTCCCCGTCGACTGGTTCGACGCCTCGCGCAGAGAGAACGACACCTGGCTCCTCGGCAACCTCCACCGCTACGCCCTAGTCTTCCTACTGGAGGCGCCCGAGGGGGTCTCCAGGCTCTCGCCGGGCGTCTGGGACGAGATAAGGAGGCTCGACGCCAACACCAGCTTCGTAGCCCTGGGCTTGGAGCTGAACGACCCAAACTACGCCGCCCTCTTCGGCGCCTCCTTTGTTTCTAAGCGGAGGGTCGAGGAGGCCTCCTTGGAGCAGCCGCTCGTAGAGGCCGGCCTCCCCGGCAGGCTGGTGCTCGGCGGGTGGGCGTACACCGCCCGCCTGAGGGGAGGCATAGCGCTGGCCCGGGCCAGGGAGGGGGCCGTGGCGGTGAGGCGTGGAAACAACCTCTGGATAGGCTTCATCGAGTACGCAAGGGGCGAATACCCCTACAAGCCGTGGCTCTTCAGCCTGGCGAGGTACGTGGCCGCCCTGCCCGGGAGGCCCCTAGCCCTCCTAGTGATCCCGGACAGGCTGCTCGCCCTCAGGATAGACGACTTCCCCTTTTCCACGGAGTCCTGGTACTTCCACTGGCAGTACTTCAGCGACGAGGAGTACGAGAGGTTCTACGAGACCCTGGCTCGGCACGGGGCGAAGGTCAGCTACGCGGTGATCCCCTTCAACGTGTCGAAGAGGGACGGCTCCTGGGTGAGCTATGACCGCATATTCCCTGGCAGGGTCGGCCTGGCGCTGAAGTGGCACAGGCGCGGCGTAGTCGAGCTACTCGACCACGGGGCGACCCACGTGACACCATACCAGGAGTTCTTCGAGAAGGCCCCGCGGGACGACCCCTACGCGATGACCCGCTCCATAGTCTACGAGTTCGGCTACGAGCCGCACGTGGGGAGGCATATACCCTACAGCCTCCAGCTGGCCCACCTGAAGGCCGGCATAGGCGAGATAGAGAAGTGGGGCTACCCGAGGGTGGAGGGCTTCGTCCCTCCCTGGCACGTGTGGGACCGCAACACCGAGAAGGCCCTCGCCTCCCTCGGCGTATGGTACATCTCAGCCGACTTCCGCTTCACGCGTAGCCTCGACCGGCCGCCCAGCGCCCCGGGCTTGACGACGCCCTACGGGCAGGTGTACGTGCCCGAGACCCACGGGTGGGACTTCGCTGTCAAGGCCTCGGGGGAGGCTGTGAGGAGCGTCCTCGGCGCCTTCCTCGACAACGGCGTGCCCGTAGTCCTCCTATCCCATGGGAGGAACTGGACGTTCCACTCTTACACCGAGGTGTTCACCATAAGCCAGGTCGACGAGACGCTCACAAAGCTCGAGGAGACGCTGCACCCCCGCTACGCGACCGTCGGCGAGATAGCCTCAGTGCTCCGGGCCTGGGACAGCGTAAAAGCCTCCGAGACGTGGAACGGGACGGGGCTCCTGATACGCGTCGAGGCGGGGGAGCCTGTCAATGTCTCCATACGCGGGCTCGGATTCGAGGCGGGCGCCGTCTACCTAGACGGGCAGCGGGTAGGGCGATCCTTCACACTACCCCGGGGCAGCCACCTGGTCTACGTGGAGGCTAGCCGTGGGGGAGGCGGCATACGCTGGGTCTACGCGGTCATCGTCGCCGCTGTTGTGCTCGCCGTGATCCTATTTTCTCGCCGCGCGGCTGGTAGCCGAGGCGGAGGGCGGCGTAGTAGATAGTGCTGGTGTGGCGGCCCAGCTGCTTCGCTATCCAGTATATGCTTTTCCCCTCTTTCAGCCACTGCCTGAGGAGCTCGAGCTCGTCGGGGCTGAGCTTCCTGTAGCTCCGGCTGCCGTGGCCGAAATACCTGTACTTTATATTATAGACGGTCTTCGGCTTCACCCTGAAGTAGCGCGCTATCTCCTCGACCTTTTTACCCTTCTTGAGCATCTCTACTATCTCCTCGACCTCCTCGGGTAAGAGCTGCCTTCTGAGCCTCCTACGCCCCTTCTTCTTGGGCAAGAACTATGCACCAGTGGAATGAAAGAATGGACATATTTATTAGTTTGCGCCTAGGGGAGGTTCTATTCTATATAAGCATTGGGCGCTGCTAATATATATAGAGCCTCGGCGCCGCGAAACCCTTTTATCGAATCCCGCCGCTAACCCCTTGAAGGGAAAGAGACATGGAAAAACTGAAGGTAGCCCTGATAGGCGCCGGCTTTATCGCCGGCGTCCACGCGCCCTCCTGGAAGAGGGTCAGGGGCGCCGAGCTCGTCGCCGTCGCCGACATCGTGGAGGAGAAGGCCAGGGAGCTCGCGGGGAAGCACGGGATCCCCCGGTACTATACGGACTACCGGGAGATGCTGCGCAGGGAGGAGCCGGACATAGTTGACGTCTGCACCCCGACCTACACCCACGCCCGCATAGCCATAGACGCGATGGAGGCGGGGGCAAACGTTATAACCGAGAAGCCCATCGCCACGCGCCTCGCCGACGCCCGCGAGATGATAGAGACGGCTAAGCGGCGCGGCGTGAAGTTCATGGTGGCGCACTGCCTCCGCTACTGGCCCGAGTACCTCGCGGTCAAGAGGGTCGTCGACAGGGGCGAGATAGGCGAGCCCAGGGTAGCTAGGGCGTACAGGCAGAGCCAGTTCCCCATATGGGCTGAGTGGCACCTCGACGTCAACAAGGGCGGCGGCGTATTCGTCGACATGAGCATACACGACGTCGACGCGCTCCGCTGGATTATAGGGGACGTCGAGGAGGTCTACGCCAGGGGAGGCGTGCTCAAGGAGAAGAGGTCGACGGCCCCGGACTACGTGCACGCCCTGCTGAGGTTCAAGCAGGGCGCTATAGCCTACGTGGAGGGCAGCTGGGCGCAGCCGCCCGGGTACCCCTTCAGCACCTACATGGAGATCGCCGGCACCAAGGGGACGCTCCGCGTCGACAGCAAGGAGACGGCGAGCGTTAGGATGTGGACGGGCGGCCCGCCGGTGTACATGAACCCCAACAGCGACGACGCCTACTACCTGGAGCTGCTCGACTTCTACCGCGCCGTGGCGGAGGGCCGCGAGCCCGGCGTGCCGGGAGAGGAGGGACTCAAGACGCTCGAGGTGGTGCTCGCTGCCATGAAGTCGATTAGGGAGGGGGCCCCGGTCAGGCTCCCGCTCCGGGAGGAGGTTTTGGAGGAGGTGGAGTGGTGATGGGGAAGCTCAGGTTCGGTATAATATCGTTCGCCCACATCCACGCGTGGAGCTACGCGCGCGTCCTGAGGGAGCTTGAGGACGCCGAGCTCGTCGCGGTGTACGACGACGACCCGCAGAGGCTTAGGGAGGCGGCGGAGCGCTTCCACGTCGACGCCGCCTACACGGACCTCGGAAGGCTGCTGGACAGAGGTGATATAGACGCGGTCATAGTGACGAGCGAGAACGCGAAGCACGTGGAGCACGCGGTGCCCGCGGCGAAGGCGGGGAAGCACCTCATAGTCGAGAAGCCTATAGCCACCACCCTCGGGGACGCCGACGCCATAGTAAAGGCCGCGGAGAAGGCCGGCGTGAAGCTCCAGACAGCCTTCGTGATGCGCTACCACGACGCCACGGCGACGGTGAAGCAGGTGATAGAGCGCGGCGACATAGGAGACCTGCTAGTGATAACGACGACGAACCACGGCACGTACCCCGACCTCTGGTTCGGCGACAAGAAGCTGGCCGGCGGCGGCAGCATGATGGACCACACGGTTCACACGGCCGACCTCATGCGGTGGTACACGGGCGACGAGGTCGAGGAGGTCTACGCTGTGAGCGGCGCCAACATCAGGGACTACCTAGAGGTAGAGGACACGGGCCTCATCTCGCTCAGGTTCAGGCGCGGGGTGATCGGGAGCATCGACTGCAGCTGGTCGAGGCCCAGCACCTGGCCCACCTGGGGCGACGTGTGGCTCGGCATACTCGGCACGAACGGATACATAGTCGTGGACGCCTTCAGGCCTGGGGTGGACGTTGTGACCGAGGGCGGAAGGCTCCGCTGGGAGTACTTCGGGAGCGACGCCGACAAGAACATGATAGCAGACTTCATACGCGTCGTCGAGGAGGACGGGGAGCCCAGGGCCACTGGCTGGGACGGCCGCCAGGCGCTCGAGGTGACACTGGCAGCCTACCGCTCCGTCGAGGAGGGGGCCCCGGTCAGGCTCCCCCTCGCCTAGGGTCGCCGGGGGTGGCCCGGGCTGAGGCTCTACACGGGCGTCGACGGCGGCTCCACCAAGACACTGGCAGTCACCGCCACGGCGGAGGGAGAGGTCGTAGGCGTCGGGAGGGCCGGGCCCTCCAACTACCACGTAGTCGGCCTCAACGGGGCGGTGGAGAACATCAACAGTAGCATAGAGGAGTCCCTGCCCCCCGGCTCCCCGGCCCCCGAGGTGGCCGCGGTCGGGCTCGCGGGCATGGATACGAGGAGGGACTTCGAGATCTTCGAGTCCGAGGCGGCGCCCAGGATCAGGGCTCGCCGCGTCCTGGTCAGGCACGACGCCGAGATAGCTCTCGTCGGCGCCACAGCCGGGGAGCCGGGGATAATAGTGATAGCCGGCACGGGCAGCGCCGCCGGCGGCAGGAACCGGGAGGGCCGGTACCTCCGCTGCGGCGGATGGGGCTATATACTCGGCGACGAGGGGAGCGCCTACTGGCTGGGGAAAAAGGCGCTCTCCGCCGTGCTGAGGGCCTACGACGGCAGGGGCCCGGAGACCGAGCTCACAGGCGCCGTGATGGAGGCACTCTCTATTGAGAGCCCCGACGAGATAGTCGCAAAGGTCTACATTGAGGGCATGAGCGTGAAGGAGATAGCGTCCCTCGCGCCCCTAGTCACCTCGGCCGCGGAGCGGGGCGACGCGGTGGCCCGGGGCATAGTGGAGGAGGCCGCGAGGCTGCTGGCGGAGCACGTCTGGGCGCTTGCGGAGAGGCTAGGCCTCGGAGGGGGCGAGCCCGTGAAGGTGGCCACCGTGGGCGGCGTGTTCAGGGCGGGCCGCGTCGTCGTGGAGCCCTTCAAGAGGTACGTGGCGGAGAGGGTTGACGCGGTGATAATAGAGCCCAGGCTCCCGCCGGCGGCGGGGGCGCTCCTCATAGCGTTTATGGAGGGCGGCGTGGAGCTGACGGGGGGCCTCGTGGAGAGGCTGGAGGCGGGGCTCGCCAGAATGGGCGTTAAACAATAATACATTATTATTTACTAAGCGTTTTTTGCATCCCCTACCGGTAGGAGCGACGCCGCAACCACGTTGTGCACGAGCTTCCTCGCCCTCAGCAGGCACCTGTTCTCCCGCGTCGGGTGAACCCTGTTCGTCAGGAAGACCACTATGAGCCTGTAGCTCGGATCCACCCAGAGGGAGGTCCCCGTGAACCCCGTGTGCCCGAACGCCCTCTCCGACAGGAGGTCGCCGCAGCTGCAGGGCCTATCCCTCAGCGCCCAGCCGAGCCCACGCCTCTCGTTGAGGCCGGGGGTCTGAAGCCTGGTTGCCTCCCTCACCGAGGCCTCGCTGAGCACCCTGGCGCCGCCGAGGCTTCCCCCCTCTAGGAGGGCCTCCGCGAACACCGCTAGGTCGTCCGCCGTTGAGAAGAGCCCCGCGTGCCCAGAGACGCCGCCCAGGAACCACGCGTTCTCGTCGTGCACCTCGCCCCTCAGTATCCTCTTCCTCAGGGGGCAGTACTCCGTGGCCGCGGCCCTCTCGCGGAGCGGGGGAGGGGGGAGGTAGGTGGTGTCCCCCATGCCTAGGGGCTCGAATATCCTCCTCCTGGCGGCCTCGTCGAGGCGTTCGCCGAACACGTGTTCCAGGATCTTGCCGAGAAGTATCATGCCCAGGTCGCTGTAGACGACGCGCGTGCCGGGCTCGTATTGCAGCGGGAGGGACGCTATGTATCCAGCAGCCTCCCCGGGGTCCGTGAGTATAGAGTAGAGGTGTATGTGCGCTGGCAGGCCCGAGGTGTGCGTGAGGAGGTGCCACAGCGTCACCCCGTCCTTCCCACCTCCCGTGAAGGCGGGGAAGTACGTCTTCACGGGGTCCTGGAGGCTTACAAGCCCCTCCTCGACCGCCTGGAGGGCAAGGGTCGTGGTGGCGACCACCTTCGTCACGCTCGCCATGTCGAAGACTGTGTCCAGGGTCATCTCCTCCCTCTCGGGGTAGAGGGAGCGGTAGCCGAATGCCCTGCGGTACGCGACGAGACCGTTCCTAGCGACGAGTAGGACGGCGCCGGGGTAGCAGCCCCTGGCCACGTGGCCCTCCACGAGCCTTGTGAGCCTCTCGAGCCCCCGGGGGTCTATGCCTGCCTCCTCTGGGGAGGCGGCCTCTCTCAGGCGCATAAAATGGTTACGTCCGGGGGCAGATATATTCTCTAGGTCGGGGGCACGCGATCCCGTCTTAGTTTCTCGTCTACATTAATGTATACGTCTAGGTAAACTTTTTGAGTGTAGAGGGGGTAGTGGTAGTCGATGAGCGTCGTAGTTAGCATTAGGATACCCAGGGAGGTGAAGGAGGCCCTGGAGAGGAGCGGCGTCGACTGGAGGAGGAGGGTCAAGGAGTACCTGGTAGAGCTGGCCCTCCAGGAGGAGAAGAGGAGGATCCTAAGGGAGGCCAGGGAGCTGAGGAGGAGGGTGGCCGGCGACACCGGCGAGTCCCACCTGCTCGTCAGGGAGGACAGGGATGCAAGGTAGCGTGGTCGTCGACGCCTCTTCTCTCGCGGCCCTGCTCCTGCCGGAGCGCTACAGCGACTGGGTCGAGGAGCGGCTCGCGGAGGCCCTCTACCTGCACGCCCCCAGCCTGATAGTCTACGAGGCGGCAAACGTCCTCTGGAAGAAGCACGTCCTCCTCGGGGCGATAGACGGGGAGACCCTGCGCGCCGCCTTCAGGCTGCTCGAGAGGCTTCTGGGCGTGGTTAGGATCCACGGCTTCCAGGAGTTTATAGTGGAGGCGGAGGATATAGCCGTGAGGGAGCGGATAACGGTCTACGACGCCTCCTACCTAGCGCTCGCCGTGAAGCTGGGGGCCAGACTCGTCACGCTTGACGTGAAGCTGAAGCAGAGGCTATCGGGGCGGCTCAGGGAGATAGTCGTGGCCCCCTGAGGGGAGGCTATATATGCCACCCGCCCCCTGAGGGCTGAGGGGTGGCCTGTGGCGCGTGACCTGCTGGCGGAGCTGGAGCGGCTCAGGGGCAAGGAGCCCCGCCGCGTCGTCGGGCTGATGTCCGGCACGTCCGTTGACGGGGTATCCCTCGCGCTGGCCGACATATGGGGGAGCTACAAGGGCCTGAGGTGGAGGCTTCTAGCCTACAAGACGTACCCCTACCCCCGGGAGCTCCGGGAGGAGATATTCAGGCTCTTCAGCCCCCAGGGCTCCAGCAGCGAGGCCGTGTGCCTGATGAACTTCGTGCTGGGCGAGTTCTACGGCGCCGCGGTGAACCGTTTCCTGGAGGAGACCGGCTACAGGGGCACCGTTGACCTCGTAGCCTCCCATGGCCAGACGATATGGCACATCCCGGCGCCGCGCCGGGTGGCTGGGATAGAGACGCGGGCGACTCTCCAGATAGGCGAGCCGGCTGTGATAGCGGAGCGCACGGGGCTGCCGGTCGTGGCGGACTTCCGCGTCAGGGACGTCGCCGCCGGGGGGCAGGGGGCGCCGATAATAGCGTACGTCGACTTCGTGATGTTTAGGAGCGAGGAGAGGAACGTTGCTGTGCAGAACATCGGGGGTATAGCCAACGTCACCTACCTGCCCGCGGGCTGCGAGATAGACGATGTGGTAGCCTTCGACACGGGGCCCGGGAACATGGTTATAGACGGGGTCGTGCGCCGCCTCACCGGCGGCAGGCTCGACTACGACGTCGACGGGGAGATGGCTAGGAGGGGGCGCGTGCACAGGGGCCTCCTAGAGTGGCTTCTCAGCCACCCCTACCTGGATAGGAGGCCTCCGAAGACGACAGGGCGGGAGGAGTTCGGCGACCACTTCGTCGAGGAGGTCCTGGCGAGGGCGCGCAGCCTGGGGCTGAGGCCGGAGGACGTGGTGGCCACGGTGACGGAGTTCACCGTGGAGAGCATCGCGAGGAGCTATGAGCGCTTCCTGGGCCCGGTGGACCTCGTGGTCCTGGGGGGCGGCGGGGCGAAGAACCGCTACCTGGTTGAGAGGCTTAGGGAGAGGCTCGGTGTCGAGGTTAGGACGCACGGGGACTACGGCATACCGGAGCAGGCGAAGGAGCCGCTGGGCATGGCGATACTTGGGAGCGAGTCCGTGATGGGTGTGCCGAACAACGTGCCCGGCGCTACGGGGGCGGTAAAAAGGGTTGTTATGGGGAAGTTTGTGCCCTAGCGGCCAAGTATCCTTTTCAGGGCCTCGGCGTTGTCCCTGGCCGCCCGGTAGCCGTCATCGGGGTACCTGGGATTCTCTAGGTCGGGGTAGAATTCGGGCGGGCACTCCACGTTCAGGTAGTCGTCGTAGCCCGCCTCCCGGAGGAGTTCGAGCACGTGGGGCCAGTCTATGCTACCCTTGCCGACGTGGCGGAAGCCTTTGAGGCCGCCCACGCTCGTGTCGAAGTCCTTCACGTGCACCATCGCTATGAGATCCTTGAGGAGGGGTATCCAGTGGTCGTGGAGGCCGAGCTCCACCACGTTCCCGACGTCGAAGTAGGCCTTCACGTTGTCCGGCGTGTCGCAGAGGATGAAGTCCCTGTACTCCACGGGGCTGTAGAGGAGCTTGTTCCACACGTTCTCCACCCCTATGGTCACTCCCAGGTCTCCGGCCTTCCGGGAGAGGCGCCTGAGGGCCTCCGCCGCGTTTTTGAGGAGCTTCTGGTACGGCACGCCGGGCACGGCCACCGCCGGGACGACTAGGAGGACGCGGGCCCCGAGGTCGTGGGCCAGCTCTAGGCCCAGCTCTGCGTACTTGAGGCCCAGCTCTCTCTCCCTAGACCCCTCGGGGAGGCCCATGTTGTATCTCCAGAACACGCCGGTGGCCACGCTGGGTATCTCGAGGCCGAGGCTCTCGGCCTTCTCAACTATGCTCCTGCGCCAGTTCTTGTCGAGCTTCTGGGGGTCGAGCAGGGCGTCGTCGTAGACTATCTCGACGCCGTCGTAGCCGTACTCCTTCGCCTTCTCGAGCACCTCCTCTATGGCCGGTGTGCCCGTATAGGAGAAGCCTATCGCAGTCCAGAGGTTTAGGCCCTTCTTCATCGTGTTTAGACCCCGGGCGGCCGTATATATTTCCTGAGCAGCCTGTAGGACTCGGCGACCCCCTCCTCGGGAGGCGCGCGGCCCTCGTACTCGAGGGTCACCCAGCCCCTGTAGCCCACCCCGCGCAGCACGTCGAATATCCTGTCATAGTCGAGGTCGAGGCTGTACCACTCCCCGCCGCCGTAGTAGGTCTTAGCGTGCACGAGCACCGTGTGGGGCGCCACCTCCTCTATCTGCCTGTAAGTGTCCTCTATGAAGTTCCCCACGTCGAGGAGAGCGCCGACCCACTCCGAGCCGACGCCCCGGATTATCCTGAGCAGCCCCTCGGCGTCCCTCGTGAGGCCCCAGTGGTTCTCCACAGCCAGCACCACGCCGTGCTCCTCCGCCACGGGGGCGAGGCGGCGCAGCGAGTCTATGGCCCACTGGAAGGCGTCGTCCTCGCCGTAGCCGGGGAGGGGCGGCTCGAGGCCGCGGCGGGCCATGAGCTCGTCGAAGCTCTTCACGGTGCCCCAGCGGCCCGAGTTGACGCGGAGCGCCTTGGCGCCAAGCCTGTAGGCTGCCTCGATCCACCTGGCGACCTTCTCCACCTCCTTCCTCCTCTCCTCCTCCGAGGGCTTCACGAAGTTGTTGTGTATCGCGACGGCGTACACGTCGAGGCCCCTGTCGAAGGCCTCCCTCCTCACCCTGGCCAGGTAGCCTGGGCCCATGCTCTCGACATGCTCCTCGAGGATCTCGACCCCCTCGAAGCCGTGCCTATACGCCTTCTCGATGTACTCGAGGAGAGGCTCCTTGGGCCCGCGGAAGTGCCAGAACGAGTACGTCGAGCACCCAAGCCTCATTTCTCTTTCACACGTATAGAGGCGTGGGCCCGGCCTTTAAACTACGCGGCCCCCCGGGCAACGATTTATCACCCCGCACCCCCGGGATAACATGTGGAAGGAGTAGCGGTGGCCATAGACGGCGGCGGCACGGGCTCCCGGCTAGTAGCCGTCGACCCCAGGCTAAGGGTTGTTGCCCGCAGGGAGGGCCCCCCGCTGAACTACACCGCCCTGGGCCCCCGCGGCTTCGAGGAAAACCTGCGCTCACTAGCCCGCGGCCTCCCCCGCCCCCTAGCCGTCGCCGCCAGCCTGGCCGGGGCATCCCCCCATAGGGACGAGATAGGCGGCATAATAGCCCGCGTCCTAGGCGCGGGCAGGGCGGCCGTGATGACCGACATGGAGGCCGCCCTGCACGGCGCCACGTGCGGCGGGGACGGAGTAGTGGTCGCGGCTGGCACGGGCAGCTTCGCCTACGGCAGGCGAGGCCCCCGGGAGGCGCGCGTGGGCGGCTGGGGCTACCTCCTCGGGGACGAGGGGAGCGCATACTGGGCCGGCAGGGAGGCCGTGAGGATACTCCTAGAGGGGCTCGAGGAGGGCCGGCCGGGCCCCCTGGCCGAGGCCGTGGCCGGGGCCCTCGGGTGCAGCGACGTGCCGGGGTGCCTGGCAGCCGCCTACAGGCTGGGGCCCCGCGGCGTGGCCGGGCTGGCGCCCCTCGTCTGCAGGCTGGCCTCTGGGGGAGGGGAGGCCTTCCTGGTACTGGCCAGGGGGGCGGGGCTCCTCGCGGAGGCGGCCGTGAGGGTCGTCCGAGTACTCGAGGCCGGATGGAGGCCCGTGGTGTACGGCACCGGCGGCTTCCTCGAGGGCTGCGGGCTCTACGCCAGCCTACTGGCGGCCGCGTTGGGTAGGGCTGGCCTCGGCTTCTCCCTCGTGGTGGAGGCCCCGCTCCGCGGAGCCCTCGCCGCGGCCCTCGTGGAGGCCGGGCTCGGCGGCTGCGCTGATGCGGGAAACATTATAAGTGGCCTGTACGGGTAGATGGGCCGAGGCCTCTGAAATGCCGGAGGAGAGGGAGGTTTTCGAGGAGTTGAGGAGGCTGGACACCGAGCAGCGTAACCCTAGGAGTGAGAGGCTGAGCGAGCTCTCAACGGAGGAGATCCTTAGGGTGATTAACGAGGAGGACAAGAAGGTCGCCTACGCCGTCGAGGCGGCGATACCCCAGGTGGCCAGGCTCGTCGACGTTATAGTTGAGGCGGTGAAGCGTGGCGGGAAGTGGTTCTACGTGGGCGCCGGGACGAGCGGGAGGCTGGCCGTCATAGACGTCGCCGAGCTCCTCCCGACCTACGACGTCGGTCCCGAGACCGTGGAGGCACTTATAGCCGGGGGCCCCGGCGCCATGGTGCGTGCCATAGAGGGGGCAGAGGACGACGAGGAGATGGCGGTGCGCGAGCTGAAGGGCAAGAGGCTCGGCAGGGGGGACGTGGTGGTCGGCATAAGCGCGAGCGGCAGGACGCCCTACGTGGTGGCGGCGCTCCGCTACGCGAGGGAGGTGGGCGCCAAGACCGCTTGCATAACCAGCGTCGAGGGCTCGCCCGTGACGAGGTACGCCGACATAAAGATAATACTCCGCACGGGGCCAGAGGTGGTCACCGGGTCCACGAGGATGAAGGCGGCGACTGCCCAGAAGATGACGCTCACGATGCTGAGCACGGCCGTCATGGTTAGGCTCGGCCGCGTCCACGGGAACCTCATGGTAAGCCTCCAGCCCGTGAGCACGAAGCTCAGGGAGAGGGCTAAGAGGATACTCATGATAGAGACCGGCGTCGACTACGACAAGGCGACGAGGATACTAGAGGCGGCGAACTACGACGTCGTTGCGGCCATAGTGATGGCCCAGGCCGGCATAGGCTACAGGGACGCGCTCCGCGTCCTAGAAGAGGCCGGCGGCATACCCACGCGCGCCATAGAGCTCGCCAAGAGGCTGAAGGCCGGCGGGGAGATAAGGGGTGTCGAGTACTAGGGCGGGCGCCGACCTCTACCCCATCATACGCGGCGAGGCGAGGGGCGCCCGCCTAGGCCTCGTAGCCAACCACACGTCCTTCGACAGCCGGATGAGGCACCTAGCCTCCCTCGCCGCCGGGGACGCCGCCAGCCTCGTCATCTTCACGCCCGAACACGGCCTCTACGGCGACGCCCAGGCGGGCGAGCCCGTGGAGGGCGGCCGGGACCCGGAGACGGGGGCCGAGGTGTACAGCCTCTACGGAGAGTCGAGGGAGCCGCCGCTGGACGTCTTCTCGGGGCTCGACCTGGTGGTGTACAGCATACAGGACCTCGGGCTGCGCTGGTACACCTACGCCGCAACCCTGAAGAGCGTGGTGAAGGCGTCGGCCAAGACGGGCGTGCCGGTCTACGTGCTGGACACGCCCGCCCCCCTCACGGGGAGGGTTGAGGGCCCCGTGCTGGAGGAGGGGTATGAGAGCTTCGTCGGCCCCGCGCCCCTCCCGGCGCGCTACGGCCTGACGCCGGGGGAGCTCGCCCTCTACTACGGCTCCGTGCTCGGCCTTGGGGGCGAGGTGCACGTGGTCGAGATGGAGGGGTGGCGCCGCTGGATGTGGTTCGACGAGACGGGGAGGCCCTGGATACCCCCCTCTCCAGCGATACCCTCCCTGGAGAACGCCCTCGTATACGCTGGGACGTGCCTCTTCGAAGCCACAAACCTCTCCGAGGGCAGGGGCACCTACTCGCCCTTCCTGCAGCTGGGGGCGCCCTGGCTAGACCCGAGGGCCGTGATACCCCGTGTAGGAGCCCTCGGGGGAGCGCTGCTCAGGCCAGTTAGGTTCAGGCCGCTCTGGGGCAAGTACAGGGGGGAGGCCGTGCGGGGAGTCTACATCCACGTACTCGACAGGGACTCCTACAGCCCCTTCGAGGCGGCCGTAAGGCTCCTACGCGTCGTGTGGGAGACCCACGGAGAGGCCGAGTGGCTCACGCGGGGCGGCAGGCCGCTAATAGACAGGCTCGCCGGGACAGACAGGGTTAGGGCCGCCGTGGAGGGCAGCCTAGACCTCGAAGAGGAGCTGGCCAGGTGGCGGGCGGAGGCCGAGGAGTGGCTCCGCGGCGCCCGGGAGGTGATGATATACGGCTAGGAGGGCGCCCAGCCCCGGGGACATGGTTGCTGCGGCGGAGGAGTACGGGACGCCTATCTACGTCTACGACTACTCGATAGCCGAGGAGAGGCTCCGCCTCGTCGAGGAGGCGCTGGCCGGCGTAGACCACGTGGTAGCTTATGCGGCCAAGGCCGCCCCCATACTCGACCTCATAGCATTCCTCCACTCCAGGGGGGCCTGGGTGGAGGCCGTCTCAGGAGGCGAGGTCTACGCCGCGCTCGCAGCGGGCGTGCCCCCAGGCAACGTGATCTTCGACGGGGTCTCGAAGTCGCCCTGGGAGATATCCTTCGCCGTGGAGCGGGGGCTATACTCCATACACGCCGAGTCCCTAGAGGAGATACGGGACATCGACGAGGCCGCCACGAGCAGCGGGGTGGAGCAGAGGGTAGGCGTCAGGGTCAACCTGGGCGTAGAGGTCCGCGTACACAGGGGCCTCGCCACCTCGACGAGGGCGAGCAAGTTCGGCGTAGAGCCGGCAAGGCTCCTAGGCGCCGCAGAGGAGCTGGCCGGGCTCGAGGGGGCCCGCGTGGAGGGGCTCCACTTCCACCTCGGCTCGGGCATATCCGACGAGAAGCCGTACCTGGAGGCCCTCGGCCGCGCCCTCGACCTGGCCGCGGGGCTCGAGGAGAGGGGGCTCGGGATAGGCTACATAGACTCTGGGGGAGGCTACTCGCCAGACCCTGGGGCCGCGGCGCGTATACTCTCAGCGGTCTCGGAGGCGGTGGGGGAGTCCGGCTACAGGCTCATCGTGGAGCCCGGGAAGCTGCTCGTAGCGGACGCGGGCGCCCTGGTCGCAAGGGTGAACTATGTGAAGGAGCTCTACGGGAAGAAGTGGGCGCTCCTAGACGCCGGGATGAACGACTATATAAGGCCAATGCTCTACGGCGTGCCCGTGGATCTCGTATGCCTAACCTGTAGCGGGGAAGGCTTGGAGGAGTACGCGGTCGCCGGCCCCGTGTGCGAGTCCACCGACGTCTTCGCCACCAGCGTGAGGCTCCCCTCCCTGAGGCGGGGAGACCTGGTGGCCATCCTGGGGGCCGGCGCGTACGGCTGGTCGATGTCGAGCTGCTACAACATGAGGCCGAGGCCGGGGGTCGTAGCTGTCTACGGCGGCCGTCGGAGGCTTGTAGCCGGGGGCGGGGATCTCTCGGGCCTCTTCTCTGGGCAGAGGGTTTTCCGGTGGAAGCCGGTTGCCTGAACAACTGCTTTTTAAAGTTTTACACAAGGTTTATATAGGGTCTCGCGGCTGAGATATGTGATGCAAAGCAAAAGCCGCATATTAGTGTCGCTGTTGCTTGCAGCATTGATAGGCGTCTCGTTTCTAGCGCCCGTCGCGCACACGCAGACCGCGGAGAGGAAGCCCCTCTTCGTCGGCGCGTGGCCCTACCAGCTCCCGCCTCAGGGACACTTCAACACCTTCATCACCGGCGCCCTCACCTGGTACATCTACCACATCATGATACAGGAGCCCATGGCGCTATACTTCTGGGCAAACGACAGCTACTACCCGTGGCTGGCCACAAGCTGGCAGCTAACCCCCGACCAGAAGTACTTCGTCGTCCACCTCAGGAAGGGCGTGACATGGCACAACGGCGACAAGTTCACCGCCAAGGACGTCGCGTGCACCTTCTGGATACTCTACCTCCTCAACGGCCCGGTATGGTCGATGGGCTTCATAAAGAACGTGGAGATCGTGGACGACTACACGGTTAAGTTCGAGGTAGGAAAGCCTTCACCAATCATGTACAGGTATATACTGAGGGAGCCGATAAGGCCCTACTCGACCTACCACAAGTACTGCGACCTAGCCAAGCAGTTCCACGACCAGGGAGTCTCCAGGAAGAGCGACCAGTTCAAGAAGGCTGTCGCCGAGTTCAGGAACTTCAGGCCCAAGGAGTACATAGGCACGGGCGTCCTGATGTGGGTCGGCGAGATAACGGAGGCCGAGGTCTGGCTCAAGAAGTACCCCAACCACTGGCGCAACACCCTCAAGTTCAACTGGGTAAAGCTCATCAACGGCGAGACCCCGCAGGTGACCCCGCACGTCCTCGCCAAGGAGGTCGACTACGCCACACACGGCTTCCCGCCTGCTACTGAGAAGCAGTTCATAGCCGAGGGCATCAGGATCATAAGGGCGCCCATATACTCCGGGCCGTGCCTCTACTTCAACGAGAAGATATGGCCTCTCAACGACGTGCGGTTCAGGCAGGCCATCGCCTACGCGATAAACAGGACTGAGAACGGCTACGTCTCACTGCTCCAGTCAGGCAAGCCGCTGAAGTACATGAGCGGCATGCCCGACGAGCTGGCCGAGATATGGCTCACCAAGGACACCCTCAGCAAGCTTAACCGCTACGAGTACAACCCGCAGAAGGCCGCCCAGCTGCTCGAGGAGATAGGGCTCAAGAAGGGCAGCGACGGCTACTGGCACTACCCGAACGGCAGCATAGTCCAGTTCGAGCTCAGCTTCCCGGCCGAGTACGCCGACTGGAGCGCAGCCGGCGAGAACCTGGCGGAGCAGCTCAACAAGTTCGGCATAAAGATAACCCCGAGGGCAATCACGTTCACCCAGCACCCGAAGGAGGTCTGGGCCGGCCGCTTCCAGCTCGCCATTAGGCACTGGGGCAGCAGCACCAACCCGCACCCCTACTTCCACTACCGCGCCGTCTTCATATACTGGAACACAGGCCCCAACGGGCCCGGTATAAGCTTCCCGCTCGTGCAGAACACTAAGTGCTGCGGCAAGGTGAACATAACAGAGCTCCTCGTAAAGTCTGCCGAGGGCTTCGACACGGCAAAGCAGAAGGAGTACGTGAACAAGCTCGCACTCATATACAACGAGCTCCTGCCGGGCATACAGCTCTGGCACAGGTACGGCAACAACCCGGCGCTCGACGGCGTCCGCGTAACCGGGTGGCCGCCCGACAGCGACCCGATATACAAGAACAGTATATACGGCGACAACTTCGTCGTATACATGCTCATGACAGGCTACGCGCTCAGGCCGACGCCGCAGAACATGCCCACGACCCAGCAGCCTAGCAAGCCCAGTCAGCCATCTCAGCCCAGCAAGCCCAGTACTCCCAGCCAGCCGAGCCAGCCTAGCAAGCCGGCTCAGCCCGCGCAGCCCAACTACGGCCTCTACATAGGGGCGATAATAGTCATAATCATAGTCGCAGCGGCGGCCTGGTACCTAGCAAAACGCGGCAAACAGCAGTAAAACATAAAATTTTTTCACCTGGTTTTTGTGGTGGTAAAAGGATGTCTACTGTTGTCTACGGCCTCTATAAGGTTTATAAGAACTGGTTCTTCCGGCGCCTGTTGAGGACTATAGGGATAATATTCGTCACGATCACGTTGACGTTCTTCATCATCAGGCTGATGCCGGGCAACCCGATAGAGGTCTTCATAGCCAGTATGATGGCCTCCACGGGCATGAGCTACGAGGACGCTAAGCAGCTCGCGCTGGCGATGTTCTCGATAAACCTCGACGAGCCTCTCTGGAAGCAGTACCTCGAGTACCTCGTAAACCTCCTCCACGGGAACTTCGGTAGGAGCATAGCCATATCGCCCGGCACGCCCGTGATGAAGATCATACTCGACTTCCTTCCCTGGACACTGTTCAGTGTCTCCATCTCGCTCCTCGTAAGCTTCGTGCTGGGCGTCGTCTTCGGGATAATAGCGGCCTACAGGAGGGGCGGCTGGTTCGACAGGATAATGAGCGCCTTCGCCGCCATTGTGAGCGCGGTGCCGAACTACCTCATAGGCATACTCCTCATAGTCTTCCTAGGAGTCCAGTGGAAGATCTGGCCGATCGAGTACATGAGGGGCGCGTACTCCGCCACGGTGACGCCGGGCTTCAACCTCGACTTCATAGTGGACGTCTTCAAGCACCTCCTCGCCCCCTTCATAACCTACGTGCTCGGCACCTTCGGCGGGTGGATGCTCTCCATGAAGGCTAACACGATAAGCACGCTCGGCGAGGACTACGTCACCGTCGCCAAGGCAAAGGGGCTCCCGGAGTCCAGGATAACCATCTACTACGTCGGGAAGAACGCCATACTCCCGCTCTTCACGAGCCTCGCCATCTCACTGGGCTTCATATTCGGAGGCTCCGTGCTCATAGAGTCAATATTCGTCTACAGGGGCGTCGGGAGCCTCCTCTGGACGAGCATAACGTCGAGGGACTACACCGTGATGCAGGGGGTCTTCCTGATAATCACGATCTCTGTCGTGTTCTCCAACCTGCTCGCGGACATGCTCTACGGCTTCATAGATCCCCGTGTGAAGACGATGGGTGGAGGTGAGTAGGATGTCGGTCAAGCATAGGAGGAGGAAGAGTAAGGCTAGGAGGGCGCTTGAGAGCTACCTCATAGTGCCCCTCAAGGTCATAGTCAGGAACAAGGCCGGCCTCTTCGGCTTCATAGGGATAATCATCTACGTGCTCATGGCGACGGTCGGCCCCATGGTCGTGCCGCTCGACAACCAGCCGAAGCCGAACCAGATGTACCTGCCGCCGAGCTGGCAGCACCCCCTGGGCACGGACAGCGAGGGCAGGGACATATTCTCCCAGATAGTCCACGGCTCCAGGGACGTCCTCTTCGTAGCCTTCCTCGCGGGCGTCATAACGGTGGTGATAGCGACGCTCCTGGGCACGGTGGCGGGCTTCAAGGGCGGGCTTGTGGACGCCACTATAATGGCGGTCGACGACATACTCCTCACGATACCGCAGTTCCCCCTGCTCTCCGTGCTCAGCGCGGTGATGAGGCTCGACAACCTCTTACTCGCCACGATCATAGGCGTGCTCTCCTGGCCCGCCCTCGCCAGGGCGATTAGGAGCCAGGTGCTCAGCGTCAAGTCGAGGGACTTCATAGAGGCTGCCAGGGCCCTCGACCTGGGCACGAGGCACATAGTCTTCGTCGAGATAATGCCCAACCTGATGAGCTACGTCGTGGTGAGCCTCATCTTCGCGATGACCGGCGCTATCTACGCCCAGGTCGGCCTCGTCTTCCTCGGCCTAGTGCCCTTCCAGTCCCAGAACTGGGGCGTCATGATCAACCTGGCGTGGACTAGGGGCGCGATATTCTTCAAGAACAGCATATGGTACATCCTCTCCCCCATAGTCGCTATAGCCGGCTTCCAGCTCAGCGCGATAATGTTCTCCAGGGCGCTGGAGGAGATATTCAACCCGAGGCTTAGAGAAGGGTGATCCAAGTGGCGCAGGCATTAGAGGTTGGAGAAAAGGCGGAGGCGGGGAGCAGGGAGGTAGTCCTCTCCGTGAGGAACCTCAACGTCGAGTACAGGGCTCAGCGCGGCGTAGTCAAGGCCGTCAGGGACGTGAGCCTCGACGTCTACAAGGGCGAGATACTATTCCTCGTCGGAGAGTCGGGCAGCGGGAAGTCCACCCTCGGCTACGCGGTGATGAACATACTCCCGAGCCCGGGCTACATCAGGAGCGGCGACATAGTCTACTACGTTGGCGGCCGCGAGGTCCACATACTCAAGCTGAGCCAGGAGGAGCAGCGCAGGTTCAGGTGGAAGCACGTAGCCATGGTCTTCCAGTCCGCGCTGAACGCGCTCAACCCGACCCTCAGGATATGGGATCAGCTCTACGACACCATCAGGGCGCACGACCACCACATCTCCAGGGAGAAGGCGTTTGAGAAGGCAAAGTACCTCCTAGAGATGGTGAGGCTCGAGCCCGAGCGCATCCTGAGGAGCTACCCGCACCAGCTCAGCGGCGGCCAGAGGCAGCGCGTAGTCATAGCCATGGCCCTCCTCCTGGACCCGGAGATACTCATACTCGACGAGCCCACCACGGCGCTAGACATACTCACCCAGAAGAACATCATAGAGCTGCTAAAGGGCATAAGGGAGAAGCTCGGGTTGACGATGATATTCATCACCCACGACCTCTCCCTCGCAGCCGAGCTCGCCGACCGCGTAGCGGTGATGTACGCCGGCAAGATAGTGGAGCTGGCCGACGTGTACACTATATTCTACAGGCCGAAGCACCCCTACACCTACGCGCTCATAAAGACTATACCGAAGCTCTCATCCGTCGAGGAGAAGCTCTACCCCATACCCGGCTCGCCGCCAGACATGATAAACCTCCCGCCGGGCTGCAAGTTCCACCCCCGCTGCCCCTACGCCACCACGAGGTGCGCCAGGGAGGAGCCGAGGTGGGAGCGCGTAGCCGACGGGCACTTCGTCCTCTGCCACAGGTGGAGGGAGCTCTCGCTGGGTGAGTGAGATGCCGGAGCCAATACTCGAGCTTAGGCACGTATCAAAGGCCTTCAGGGTGGGGGCCGGCTTCCTAGGCCCCAAGAAGCTCGCCAAAGCCGTCGACGACGTCAGCTTCGAGCTCTACGAGAGGGACACCCTCGCCCTGGTCGGCGAGTCCGGCTGCGGGAAGACCACGACGGGCAAGATAGCCGCGGGCCTCTACAAGCCCACCGAGGGAGAGGTGCTCTACAAGGGTAAGAACATCTGGAGGATGAGCCGGGAGGAGTGGCGCGAGTATAGGAGGAACGTGCAGATAATACACCAGGACCCCTACGCCAGCCTGAACCCCATGCTCACCATATACGCCAGCCTCTCAGCCCCACTCTTCCGCCACAAGATAGTTGAGAGCAAGGAGGAGGCGGTCGACAAGGTCGCCGAGCTCCTCGAGATGGTGGGCCTCACGCCGCCGGAGGACTTCATCTGGAAGTACCCGCACCAGCTCAGCGGCGGCCAGAGGCAGCGCGTAGTCATAGCCAGGGCTATGAGCCTCAACCCGAAGATAATAGTGGCCGACGAGCCCGTCTCCATGATAGACGTCTCCATGCGCCTCCAGATACTCCACCTCATGAAGGAGCTCCAGGAGAAGTTCGGCGTAGCCTACATATTCATCACCCACGACCTCGCCACCGGCCGCTACTTCGCCAGCGACGGCAGGACGGCGGTCATGTACCTCGGGAGCATCGTCGAGTACGGCCCCACCAACGAGGTCATACTGAACCCCCAGCACCCCTACACCAAGGCCCTCCTCAGCGCGATACCCGAGCCAGACCCCGAGAAGACGAGGAAGAAGCAGCCCATGAAGCTCCGCAGCCTCGACGTCCCAAGCCTACTCCACATACCCAGCGGCTGCAAGTTCCACCCCCGCTGCCCATTCTACAAGCCAGGCCTATGCGACGCGAAGAAGCCGAGCCTCATAGACCTCGGCGGAGGCCACAGGGTAGCCTGCTGGCTATACGGTGAGTAGCATGCACCCCAGGCTCGGCCAGGTAGCCTTCAACCTAGCCTTTTTCTTCACCTTCATGTCCGGGATAACGCTCCCCTTCGTCGACCGCGACTCGGCCGCGTTCGTGGTCGACGTCCTAGCCTTCATCTTCAGCCTAGCCTTCCTCATACTAGTCGTATGGGAGGTCAGGAGGGAGGCCAGGCTGGGCCACTTCACGCGCCGTGGCCCACCATGAAAACCGTTATCCGGGGCCCCCAGGTCTATCCCCCGAGGTGCACGTGTTGAACAGGAGGTTCACCGCGCTCGCGCTCGGCGTCGCGCTGGCGGCGATACTCGCCGCCTACGGCTTCTACGCCTCCTACTACAAGCCGAGCTACAAGTACTACAACACCTACGTGGTCCTAGGGGAGGCCGAGACAACCCTTACCTCCATCGCCCCCCTCGACGGCGGCGTAGTCCTCGGCGGCTCAGTCGCCATAGAGGACAGGAGCAGCGACTTCACAGCCCAGCTGCTCCCAAACGGAAGCCTCCAGTGGAGCAGAAACCTCTGGGGAGGCGGCAGGAGCTACACCCTCTCGCTGGCCCCCGCGCCCAGCGGCTTCTACGCCGCGGTCCACGCCTACCGGGGCAACAGGAGCCTCGTATACCTCGTCCACGCCTCCCCCAGCGGCGAGGCCCTCTGGACAGCCGCGGTCAACGGCACCGCGCCCGCAGCCGTGGCCGCCTCGGCCTCCAGGGTCTACCTCGTAGCCCACGTGCGCGCCGGCCCCTACAGGCTCCCCCTCGTCGCCGCCTTCACACCCTCAGGGGAGCCCCTCTGGGCCATGCGCCTAGCCCTCACCTCCTACCAGGGGAACGCGGTCACACTGCCCCCCGGATCCGAGGTCACCGTCTACGCGGCCGCCGCGGCGGGCGACGGGCTCCTAGTCGCGGGCACGGTGTACGACCCCGTGAACAGCATCAGGGTGCCCTTCATAGCCGAGATATCCCCCTCCGGCAGGGTGGAGAGGGCCTACATAGTCGCGAGCCCCGACCCCGCCACCGCCCAGGGGGTCGCGTGGAGCAACGGCACCATATACCTAGTGGGCGCCGCCGAGCAGCGGGGCGACAGGTACGCCTGGATGGCCGAGATAAGGGGCTGGAGGCTCACAGGCCTCCTAGAGCTCAACGGGAACGGCAGCGACGTCCTCCGCAGAGCCCTCCCCGCCGCCGACGCCCTCTACCTCGTCGGCTACACCTCCTCCCCGCCGGCCAGGGGAGAGGACATATACGTTGCGAAGCTCGCCCAGGGGAAGCTGCAGTGGCAGCTCTGCATAGGCGGAGGCGGAAACGACTTCGCCACCGACGCCGCCCTCCTCCCTGGCAGGATCGCCGTAGCCGGGGTGGCCCAGCTCACAGGGGGCTACAGGTACGGGGGCATAGCGGCCTTCCTGCCGGAGAGCGGCTACAGGGGCGCCACCGAGGCCTACAGGCCCTGCAGGCTGGCCCGCGCCCACAGGCCGCTGCGCCTAGTCGAGGCCGGCTTCAACGCCACGCCCCTCCCAGCGCCGCGGCCGGCACGAGCGGCGACGCAGGACATATACATCGTGGCCCACATACTCGTGAGGCACCCCGTCCCCGTCTACAGGTATAGGAGCTGGCTAGACAGGGTGATGATGGGCGTACTCCCCGCGGCCGCGATAATCGACCTCTCACTGCTAGCCCTACTGGCGGCCCTACCCTACATGGAGTCCAGGAGGCGCCGCTGAAGTCCCACCCTTTATAGCACCGGACAACCAGGATAAAGTGTAGAAGACGTGGAGAGGATAGTAGCCCCCCGGGCCACCGTAGAGGAGCTATACGCCGCGGCGGTCAGCGGAGACGCCGAGGCCCCCCATCCGCCGCTTCCTAGAGGCGCTCGGGCTCTCAGGCTTCTAGGGCTCCGCGGCCGGGTTCCGCGAAGAGCTCCAGTCAGCTCTCCTCGAGAAACTGGGGCTTAGCGGCGTGCTCTCCAGTATACCCGGGCACGTCTCGCCTAGCCCAGCTGACCTCACAGCGGGGGGCATAGACTTTCAATCCTACCATTTTAAACCTCAAGGCGGAAAGCAATGTTTATCTTACCTAAGTTTTAGAATATTTTATTGCCAGAGCGCCGTGGCTACGGCGGTGTGAAACACCGCTGTGGTGCGGCACACATGAAGGCGCGTCCCCCCGGGGGATGTGCCGGGGGTTATTCACCCTTATTTCACCGCATATTTTTGAACACACGCCTCATCGAGGCATCCGCGAACCAAGTCATCTCTTAGCCTTGCTTGTTTTAAACCAGGAAAAAGAAATTGGAAAACAGTGCAACGCTGGAAGAAGACCGGATAGGCGGGACCACATGCCCCCCGCTCACTCCCTCATCCGCCCCAGCCCTTGTCCAGGCCTTTCCGCCCGGATAGGGGGGCGGGGCTCGGGCTATATATTATTGGAGAGCAACGGAGATAAACATTATCCTTTGCTTAAGTCTAAGAGCAATGTAGTACCCAGGTCTCTCCCACATTGTTGATGATTGGGGCTTAGAATCGATTGCCCGGGTTTCAAGTATACGGCCAGTGTAAATGCCATTATGAGCGAGCCCCATTGTGGATCTACCTTTTTGAAGGCGCGATCGCCTTGACTTCAGCTGTGGAAAGGGCTCCATGGCTACATAATGAGGGTGAGAGTGTGGGGTTGGATTACTTGTTCGGAGCGAGAAGTCTCCGGGGATATAAATAATATGGTCTCTACCTCCAAGCACCTTTCATAGCTGGTACCTGCTGTGCATTGTATCTTGAGACGATGATAAATACCTTAGTACATTATTTTTAAAATGATTACCATCAAGAAGGCAAATATGTAGAGTCTAAGCGTCTCGATCCGGCCCATTCTCTTAATCTCCTCGACGCCCGCGACGACCCTTCTACCCCTAATATTAGATAGTACCTTAATAAATGGTTCAAGCAACGCGATAATAAGGCAGGGTGCACGTATAAGTGAAACAACACTGGGAGCGAGGACGGCCAGCGGAATGACAGGGTTCGTCTTCCGATACGCAAGCCTAGTCTCAACGTAGGCCGCGGTACTCATTGCATATATTGATAGCAGAAACCAGGCTGTCCAAGCCTTCCATGTGAGACTCCCCCCACTTAATGCTGGCACAAATATTCCCGGCAGCACCGGTATAGAAGCCCCCCAAATATAGTTTGCAGGGCTTCTCCAGTCAAGCCTGTGAACCAATAATACATGCGAGAATAGTATAGTGGCGGCCACTACATAGGGGACCATGATACCTGCTTTCCAGTAAATTAATCCTACCAGGTAGGGCACAGCGTTTATGATCATTAAAAATACCCAGTTAGAGTATTTACGTGTCCTAAGACTATTCATAGTGGAGTCGAAGGTAATAATATTAATAAAAACTCCTAACAACGCCATGAGTATCCCCCACTTATCAACGTTGCTTGAGAAGGCTAGGCCTACAAGCGTGGATAATATAATCATGCCTAGAACACTTGGCTCCCTAGGCTTCCCAACACTAATACCCCGCATCTACAGCTCCCCAATAATCTTGAAAACCCGGGAAAAAGGCCTTATCTCATAGCGTTGACTGGATCCCCCTCAATGCGCCAGCACAGCCACGGTTAACAGAAAGTTCGCATGGCGTAATTTTTCAATACTAGGCTCAATTCGACTCATCCATCACCGAGAAACACGGCAATACCTGGGAAAAGGTGATTGGCAAGGACAAGAGATTTCCTCGCCTACCGGGGATGGAGGCGTAGCTCATAAACCGGCTAAAATAATCAAGAACCAGGAAAATCGTAGCACCACTTGGGTAACGATATAAATATGATGGATGAAACCGAGGGCCACATCCCCCCTCGGCATGCTCCGTCACTCTCCCCGCGGTACACGCGGCCTTTCCGCCGCAGTAGCCGCAGGGATCTGGCAGTGTAGGTTTCTCATACACAGCATATATGCTTTTCTGACGCTGAGGGGGTTCGACGTGGGGCCATCCGCCTAATGGGTTGGAGGAACCGTGCCTCAGCTTCTGCGTTTTCTCTTGCCTGAGAACTCCAGTATGGCCGTGAAGCCTGCGGCGACGCTTGTTAGGGCTCGGCTTATCCTCTCCTCGACCCGGGCTTATAATAAGGCAAGACTTAGAGTGAATATGGGAAGAGAGATAAGTATTAGGAGAGGTCTTAGGGAGAACGGTATGTCTTACTTCTATGCTATGGAAGATTTATAAGCAAAGGACAATGTTTATTTTGTCAATTATATATAATTTTGTTGCCTAATGGTGCACGGTTACTACGGCGGAAAGGCAGTGTGTGCCATACACCGATGAAGGATGAGGGAGCCGCTGGGGATATGCGGCGGCTCCATGGATTAGTGCCTTTTTTAGTCTTGCTGATTTTGAACTAGGAATAGAGGGAGTGAAAGGCTGGAGGAATAACGAAGTACAATTCAAAGACAAAGAAAACCGAGACATGGAATTCTCAGTAAAGGAGAGAGGAAAATGGGTATATAGGTGGAGAAGAAAACGCAGATAATGGTCATCCCCCAAAAAGGGGTCCACACGTTACTTCATTGCCCACCGGCCTAATGCCGGCAGCTCCGCGTGGATATATACGGTTCAGAGGTATATATGATTTCCACCCTACTTCTTCCTATATATACGCATAACATAGAAGTAGCTAACACCATTCTCCCTGAGAACCTTCCTGATACTAATATTCTTCTCCCTGCAAACACTCTCAGTCTTGCTTATTTTGAACCTGGGGCGGGGATTGGAGGGAGTGCCCCATATACCGCTCTTAGTCTTGCTTATTTTGAACACGAGGGGGCTTATCTATGACCACATAGCTCTCTTAGTTTTGCTTAATTTTGAACTTAAGGGCTGTGGGGGTGCGGCGCAGGCTGCCGCGCCTCTCTTAGTCTTGCTTATTTTGAACGTTCCCGCTGGTACCTCAGTGTCTGCTGGGTACTCTTAGTCTTGCTTATTTTGAACATTAACTCGTCGAGCTCCGCGATCAGCGCGACCTCTTAGTCTTGCTTATTTTGAACGACGACGCTGGGGTCTACGCGGGGAGATATGTGCTCTTAGTCTTGCTTATTTTGAACCCACCAGCCCCCAGCATCGCCATTATAACTATACTCTTAGTCTTGCTTATTTTGAACTCGAGCCCGACGACCCGTCAGAGTTGGAGGTGGACGACTCTTAGTCTTGCTTATTTTGAACGTATGAGGTTGGCAAGGCTTTTGTCTTTGGGTTCTCTTAGTCTTGCTTATTTTGAACGCGCCTGCAACTTCTTCTGCAAGGCGAGAAGCCTCTTAGTCTTGCTTATTTTGAACAAGCTCCTTCTCATCCTCAACACCTGTGAAGGACTGCTCTTAGTCTTGCTTATTTTGAACCTGCATAGGCGTTTCTGAATACAGTATCTCTCTTAGTCTTGCTTATTTTGAACGAGGAGCAAAACGTGCTAATAAACGTTGATGAGAGCGACGTAGCCATTATCACTCTTAGTCTTGCTTATTTTGAACTTGGAATCTGGCTTGTCTTCACGATACTGATCTCTTAGTCTTGCTTATTTTGAACACAAGCAATAAAGCGCAGGTGACTTTATTTACTCTTAGTCTTGCTTATTTTGAACATTAGCTTCGCGGTCTGGCTCATCTATATGGTGAGCTCTTAGTCTTGCTTATTTTGAACTTGTCTTTCATATCATTCGCATTGGGATTTGTGACTCTTAGTCTTGCTTATTTTGAACCGTGCGCATGTATCTCTACCTCTTCCTGCGTTCTACCCTCTTAGTCTTGCTTATTTTGAACTTGTCCAAATTTGACTTTTCACAACGGGTATTTAACTCTTAGTCTTGCTTATTTTGAACGTGTAAAGCTTGGGTTAATCAGCAAAAACACTCTTAGTCTTGCTTATTTTGAACAAGTAGCGATAAATATGTATTGCTATAACGCGAAAATCTCTTAGTCTTGCTTATTTTGAACTTGCCGAGCAGCTCGCCGGCCTTCCTGAACCCTCTTAGTCTTGCTTATTTTGAACAGGCCGCGTACTATACCGCAGCGCTATACCTATCCTCTTAGTCTTGCTTATTTTGAACCAGGTGGTGAGCCGCGGTGAAGGTGAGGGTGGCTCTTAGTCTTGCTTATTTTGAACGCAATATAGGCCAGAAAAAGAGATTAAATTAGGTGCGGCTCTTAGTCTTGCTTATTTTGAACAAGAAAATACAGGGGGAGGCTAGAATGCAGATAGGCGGCTCTTAGTCTTGCTTATTTTGAACTTTACGTAACACTTAAGTTAGCAATAAGTGAAACCACTCTTAGTCTTGCTTATTTTGAACCTGCTGCGGCGTCAGGCGCTGCAGCTGCCCGGGATCCTCTTAGTCTTGCTTATTTTGAACGCACGCTGCACACGGGCAGCTTCACGCTGCCAGCTCTTAGTCTTGCTTATTTTGAACATGGGCAGTAAGCCTGCGTGGAGGCCGCTGCTCTCTTAGTCTTGCTTATTTTGAACGGGGCATGCTGGGGCTTGGGGACGACTACTTCTCTTAGTCTTGCTTATTTTGAACGGTGTGCGTAACCACCACCCTCACCTTCACCGCTCTTAGTCTTGCTTATTTTGAACTAGCAAACACTAGATCTGCAACAAGCGCTGGGAACCTCTCTTAGTCTTGCTTATTTTGAACATAGCTAACGCGAAGAGCATGAACGCGCCGAGCGCCCCTCTTAGTCTTGCTTATTTTGAACGTATAGGGGTGCCTCGCTGACAAATCCCGAGCCGCTCTTAGTCTTGCTTATTTTGAACAAGCGCGTTGCTCGACGAGCCCCGCCTCGAGCTCTTAGTCTTGCTTATTTTGAACTGGGCAAGTAGCATTGAATTATGTCGAAACGTTCTCTTAGTCTTGCTTATTTTGAACAAGCCCCACAGCCACCACCGCCTTTGACGAAACACTCTTAGTCTTGCTTATTTTGAACTATGTATTGCTATAGTATGTAACATAGGCACTGGCGCCTCTTAGTCTTGCTTATTTTGAACTGGTGTTGTTGTTCTCGGTGTTTCCGGTGCCTGTATAAATGCTTTTCCACGCCGTGGTCATAACAGCTCGCCCACCTCCCCAGCAGAGACGCAAACCGTTATGAGCAAAATTTATATTATAGCTTATAGTCCCTCCTGTTCCACACCACGGCGAGGCGGCTCCGAGGC
>Ga0256833_1000433_pt1 | contig 33064 bp, 42 predicted proteins | sample 356284metaG_FD_190535 | JGI IMG/M metagenome (GOLD analysis project Ga0256833, IMG submission 190535) | Hydrothermal vent microbial communities from Mid Atlantic Ridge, Atlantic Ocean - 356-284 | ecosystem: Environmental > Aquatic > Marine > Hydrothermal vents | place: Atlantic Ocean: Mid... | reverse complement strand
ATCAAGTATAGGCTTTTACCCACTGATGCGCAAATAGCAGCTACCTGCCGATACTATGGTATAACAACTATCGCTACACTAGATGAAGACTTTAAACGAATACCATGGTTAATGACAATACCATGAATTCTCCTTAAAACTATGAACCATTACTTTTCATGTAGTCTCTCATGTAGAAATAGGCTATGATTAAATAGCATTCTGTCTGTAAACTAAAGCCCAACCTTTCACTCTATAGTTAATTCATTTATGAATTTAATTATGAACTCCGATATATAAGCTAAGCAATAGTAATACAATAATGTAATCTACCGAGTAAAGGTGCATAAAGACTCATATAAATTTATTTGGTGGGGCCGCGGGGATTTGAACCCCGGACCACGGGGGCCCAAGCCCCGCATCCTGCCAAGCTAGACGACGGCCCCTCCTAGGGGAGGGCTCCGTTTATACTGTGTTATCGCTCTGGTTGTCCTGTTTAAGGCTTTTCTCCCTTGTTTTGTTAACACTGGGTTTTATGTATTGAATGGTGTTGTTTCTATGTTGATTTCGTAGGTTATTGTTTTGTTGCAGTGTCCGTGTCGTGTTGGGGGCGTTAGTTTTACCCATATTATTAGTATTGATGATTGGTCTAGTGGTTTGCTTGGTGTCGAGGCGGTGCCTGGGTAGGGTAGGGTTTCTGGTGACGCGTTGCTCCATAGTGGGGGAGGTGTTTGAGTTGTGTATGGGCCGTATACGTATATTGTGCTATTGGTTGTGTTGATTTTGATTGATTTGACGCGGTATGGTATTGTGCCTTTGTTTGTTAGCATTATTCCTATCCATATTGGCTTGTGTGCTGCGTGTTTTTTGATATGGGCGTATAGTGTTAGTGGTTTTTGTGGATCTATGTATAGGTTGTTATTGTTGTTGCAGCAGTTGCAGCCATGGTGTGTTGTTATTAGTTTTGTAGCTATTATGGCTGGGTCATAGCTTCCTGTTTTTATTATCCCGTTTACCCCGAGTGTTTCCATCCACATTGCTGTGGCGCTTATCAGGGCTGCCGTTATTACTACTAGTACTGGGATGATTGTTTTCAAAACTCTTTAACCATGTATTAGGCTGGGCTCTTTTTGGGTATTCTAGTCTTGTGTATTAGTGGTATGTATCTCGGGTACACTGTGCTGGGTATATAAAGGGGGCTGTGTAGCTGGGAGTGTAGTAGGCTTTGGTGAGCCATGTTCCCGGCGCCGCTTGTGACGTTTCTACTGGTCGTGCTGTTCTCGATGATAGTTGTGCGTATCGGTACCAAGGCGTTGGAGAAGACGGGGCTGAGCCACGATATTGCGGCGTTTCAGGCGCTTTCAGCGTTTACTGGCGTAGGGTTTACTACCTCCGAGGCAGAGTATGTTGTTAATCACCCGGTTAGGAGGAGGATAATTAAGTGGTTAATGCTCCTGGGTAGTGCTGGCCTGACATCTGCTATAGCTTCACTTATACTAACATTCGTGGGTAATACCCCGGCCGAGATGGCTACCAACGGTTTGGGCCTATTTGTTGGGCTTGGCGCGCTTTACCTGTTCTCGCGCTCGCATCTTCTCGACAAGCTTCTTGGGAAGTTTATTGAGTGGGCTAGTACTCGCTGGACTCGTTTAAAAATAATTGATTATGAGCACGTGCTAGGGCTAAGCCGTGGCTACGGTATATCCATAATACGTGTTAAGCCGGGGTGCTGGCTTGATGGAAAGACCCTTAAGGAGGCTAAGCTACGGGAGGAGGGAGTAATGGTCCTGGGGGTCTATAGGCCGACGCCGCAGGGCGAGATCTATATCGGTGCGCCCCGCCCGGATTTCAGGATACGTGCTGGTGATCGCCTAGTATGCTACGGCCCCGAAGAGGTGCTGGAGAAGCTGCCGGAGCGCATAAGGGGGCCGCGTGGAGACTTGGAGCACGCAATAGCTGTTGCCAGGCATAAGATTAGGGAGATAGTGGAGGAGGAAGAGGCGGAGGAGACTGAGAAAGCAGGGGTAATTAGTGGTGCTGAGGCCCCGGCTCGGCAAAGCGGTGAAGCCATAGCCTAGCTCTGGCCATGAGCCTTAGTAGCTATACCCGGCTTGCCCACACTCCCTTATAATCAAGGGCCTTGGAGGGTCTCGTTAGAACACTAACTATCGTGATACTTATCCGTTACCCTTTGCCCCTATTTAGCTTGAGGACTCCTTACGCGAGGACTGATTGTTTTGGCTCATAGAGAGGTTCTCTCACCCCCCGGGAAACGCGTGATAATGCTAGGCAACGTTGCCATAGCTCGTGGCTTCCTAGAAGCAGGGCTACAATTTGCTGCCGCTTATCCCGGGACCCCTAGCACAGAGATCGTAGAGGCTCTCTCAACGGCTGCCAAGTTGCTGGGTGGAAAACCGTACGTCGAGTGGAGCGTTAACGAGAAGGTGGCGCTCGAGGCTGCTCTTGGGGCAGCAATCGCCGGCGCTAGGTCAATGGCTGCGATGAAGCATGTCGGGCTAAATGTGGCCGCTGATCCCTTCTTTAGCAGCGCCTATCTAGGCGTTGATGGCGCGCTCGTAGTGGTCTCAGCCGATGATCCCTGGATGTGGAGTAGCCAAAACGAGCAAGATAATCGTTGGTACGGGTTGCATGCCTATATACCAGTAGTAGAGCCAACGGGTCCACAGGATGCAAAGGAGGCCGCGAAGCTAGCCCTCCTGTATAGCGAGAAGTACAAGAGACCATTCATTCTGAGAACGACCACAAGGATCGCACATACAAGAGTGCCCGTGGATACTGGCGAGATACCAGTGGATCGGCTTGAGCCTAGAGGCGAGTTCCACAAGGATCCCTCGCGCTGGACCCTTGTGCCACAGTATGCGAGGAGGAAGAGAGTAGAGCTACTAGAGTTCTGGGACAAGATATCAGTCGAACTGGCTAGCTTTCCTCTTAACGGGACTGAGGGCAGCGGCTCGCTCGCTATAGTCGGGGTAGGGCTTGGGTATCGCTACGCTAGGGAAGCTGCACGCATCCTAGGTGTTGAAGACGATGTAACGGTTTATAAAATAGCCACAAGCGTGCCATTCCCCAGGCCTATGGCGGAGAAGATACTGGGCCACGACACAGTACTCGTCGTCGAGGAGGGGGACCCGGTCGCTGAAATCCAGCTCAAGACGATAGCCCAAGAGGAGGGCCTTAGAGCAAGAATACTGGGTAAACGCGACAACCTATTACCGCGCTACGGGGAGCTAGGACTGGAGAAAGTTGTCAACGCGCTGAGCAAGCTAGTGGGCAAGGAGCCGCCTAAATGGGCCGTAGACCCGCCTACAAGCGTCGAAGAAAAGCTGCCACCAAGACCGCCAGTACTGTGCCCCGGGTGCCCCTATCGCGGCTTCTTCTACGCGCTACGACGAGCCGTCAACAAGCTGAGACTGAAACCAGTCTATAGCGGTGATATCGGCTGCTACAGTCTCGGAGTGTTACCACCATTCCATGTACAGGATACTATAATAGAGATGGGGGGAAGCATAGGCGCTGGTAACGGCTTCGCGCACGTACTTCGCGGAGACAGCGATATAACCATAGCCATCATAGGCGACTCTACCTTCTTCCATAGCGGTATAACACCACTGCTCAACGCCGTCTACAACAACGCGCCGTTACTCGTCATAGTACTAGATAACCATACTACTGCGATGACTGGGCACCAGCCGCACCCAGGTACCGGGATAAGGGCGATAGGTGAACCAGGCTACGCGATGAGCATTGAGAGTGTTGCACGCGGAGTTGGGGTAGGGAAGGTTCTTGTAGCGGACCCGTTCGATGTCAAGGACTCTGAGGCAAAGCTACTAGAGGCGCTCAGGTACGTCAAAGAGGAAAAGAAACCAGCCGTCCTGATAGCTAAGGGAGCATGTATACTTGTCGCGCTACGGGCAGCGTATCGCAGAGGCATAAAGCCAGTAATTTACCGAGTGAACATAGATAAATGCACTGGCTGCGGAATCTGCTATACAGTGTTCAACTGCCCCGCGATACTTCGTAGAGAAGACAGGAAGGCCGAGATAGATCCAGCGCTCTGCACGGGATGCGGTGTCTGTGCACAAATCTGTCCATTCAACGCGTTCGAGCCAGTAAGTGAGCTTAACCCTGAATGGTTTAAGATCATGAGAACCGCTAAACCAGAGCAATAAGAGGTGATAGACTATGCAAAAAGATGCATTGAACATAGTAGTCACGGGAGTAGGGGGGCAGGGACAAATAACACTAGCACGAGTGATAGCTGAGGCCGCTCTCATACGCGGCATCAACGCGATAGTCGCTGAGACCCATGGGCTTAGCCAGAGAGGAGGAACAGTCATAGTGCATGTGAGGCTAGGTAACGCGGACGCTCCTCTCATACCGCCCGGTGCAGCACATGTACTATTATCGATGGAGCTCATAGAGGCCGCGAGGTATTCTCATTACTTAGCAAGGGACTCTATAGCAGTAGTAAACGATTACCTGGTTCCACCACCGCTCCCAGGCATAAAGGTTCCAAGCACAGATGAACTAGTCTCAACCATTAAGGAGAGAGCAGGCTCCCTAGTCATTATACCTGCGACTCAGAAAGCGCTTGAGACAGGAGATGTACGCGTAGCCAACATGATGCTCCTAGGCGCCGCGATAGAGGCTGGGGCGTTCAGAGACTATATAGATATGAGTTCAGCCGAGAAAGCTATACAGAGCGTACTAGGTAAGGCAGCGCGACAAAACATTGCCGCCCTTCATAACGGCGCCGAGCTAGCCAGAAAAGCCATCAAACAATGAACACACATCATTTTTCCAAAAACATGCTAACAAGTAATTACGCGTAGATACGAAATGGTTACCACTATCGCTTACCCATCACGCCATAGAAATAAGACGTCGACAAATATACGTGCCCCATACTAGATGGGGGACCAACGTGCAACAATCATTAATCAGGGTCAGGATCAGGGGCATATACGCGACCGCGCTGACAAAGATAGCCCTAGACGAGGGGTTCCAAATAGTTCAACCCTCTCGCATAATAGCTGAGAGATTCAAACTACCTGACCTAAAACTACCAGCCGATGTAACTATAAAGACAAATGACCGCGACCCCAACGAGGTACTAGTAATAGGTTACGAGGGGAAAGCTGATAGGGTTCTTTCGGCTCTACAAAGACATCTTAAATACTCCTTCTACTGGGTTTCGCCCCTAGCGTTACACAGCACTATCAAAGTACTAGTAATAAGGAGAGATGAAAACACATGTATCGTGGATGCTGGAGGCATCGAGGCAGAACTCTTAGCCACGAATTGTAGGGAGAACGAGCAACTCGTGGCGTCAGTGGTAAGACCCGGTGTAAAACCTTATGAGAAACCTAGACTGGTCCCTGGGGCGCGCATAATAGGGGATTATGCCATAGTCTACGAGGCCGCTGAGAAGCCGCGGGTCACGGTAAGCGAGCACGTGAGGAATACTGCTAAGAAGGCAGAACTAGTAGCCCTAGCCTCGATAGCTACGTCAAAGGGGCTTAGCGTTCATTGGCGTAGCAGCAGCCAGTTCGCCGATGAAGAAACTCTTCGAAAACATTTAGAGGAGCTAATAAGGTCTCTTGAGAGGATAAAACATGAGGCCGAGCACGGGGACGCTGGGAAACAATATAGTAAGGGAGAACTCGTAGCCCTAGCAAGGCTAAGCAGTGTTGACAAAGAGTATTTAGACCGCGTACGCGACGAAGTAACTCCAACAATAAGACTTCATCACTCGGTAAAAAGTAATCTCCCCTCATTCTCAGCCATTGTTGACTACGCTGAGAAGTTGAAGCAGAGAGGCGTAAGCGAGGACGCGCTTGTAGAAGCTCTCACAGACACCATAATGGAGCACTATAGGCAAAAACACCGCATAAAAATCCTTCACATAAAGCCAAGCGCGGAAATAATAGAGCTTGGTAATGCAAGGTTGAAAAACATATATAGAGACCGGGATAGTATTATAATGATCCTTGAACGGATAATACATAGTAAAGGTGTATACGACGGGCTAAACATAGAGAAAGAACCCGGGGACCGCATAATAACGGAGATCAACACCAAGGAGTGGGTAATAAGACACACATACTACTCCGCAAATGGAGAACTAAAAGGGGTCTACATAAACATAAACACGCCACCAGAGCTCACCGAGGAGGGAATAATGTACCTAGACCTAGAAATAGACGTTATCAAAAACCCACAGGGAGAAACCCAGATAATAGACCAAGATTTACTTGATCAAATCTTTAGAAAAGGCATCATAACCGCAGCAATGTATGAGAAGGCCCTTGAAGAAGCAAAAAGACTAGCTAGCCAAAAATAGAGCCAAGAGAGTCAGCCACAAAAACCCTATACCCGTAGCCACTAGTAGTAGAAAACACGGTGAGCACTGGGCCAAGAGGGCGCGGGGGTGCCCGAGCCAGGTCAAAGGGGGCGGGCTCAGGACCCGCTGGCGTAGGCCTGCGTGGGTTCAAATCCCACCCCCCGCACCATAAGACCTTCCCTACATTCATGGATTATACTCCAGAATCGCATCTAAGTACCTTTACTGATAAAATCGATAATATCGTGTAGGTTGGTTTAGTTACGCTTAGCCCCCTCCCCCTATGGAGCACTCATCCATACCTCCTTCTATATTCTGTCAACACTAGGTAACACTATAAGTAGGGGAGATATGTTATGCAGCGCATAGTCACATTTAAACTAGACGAGGAGCTGTTAAGAGTTCTTGATACCTATGCGAAGATGAAAGGAATGTCAAGAAGCGAGGTCATTAGAGCGGCTATAGAGCATTTGCTACGAAAAGAGGGAATAAAGATACCCGAGGTACACGCTGAGCCCAGGTACGATCCACGGGCACAGGTAATAGAGATAATTGTTTAAAATAGTTGTTTGACTAAGATATAATAAGCTGGCAAGAAACTTATCTTATAAAACAAAACATATTTGTATTTTGTTCTCTAATAGTAGGTGATTAGTCCTTTACTGTTTCAAGCAATGTTATGACGTTCCATATTATTGTTCTCGCGTAGATGGGCATATTGGGGTCCTGGCTTATTTCATCGAGAATGCTTATTGCATTAGCTGCTCTTACAGCAGGGCTTATTGATTCATCGCGTAGTTGTTTAATTGCCTCTGTTGCTGCTCTTCTTATATTCCTAGGAACAGCTGTATCATTTATTATTCTCATAAGCATTACTATGGCTTGTCTTATCTTTGCCTGGTTATCATATATGGGGGCCGCCATTATCTAATCACCCCTCGCGGTAATTATCTCGGGCTGTTTTGGAGCCCCCGAGGGGCTTTACCTCTGCCGTGCATTCCCCTTTTTCCTAGAATCTAGTTTATACGTACCGCTTCAAGTGTTGATAAGTAGTTGGGTGTGCGTTTTGAGCTTTAGACGTGAAGAGGGGAATAAGAACCAGGACGTGATTAAGAAGATGGCTGATTTGTTACGTGCTGGTGCTACAATGCTTTCAGAGAGATGCCCTATATGCGGATTGCCATTATTTAGGCTTAGAAGTGGAGAGGTTATTTGCCCTGTTCATGGCAGGGTTTATATCGTTAAAACTGAGAGCGAAGTGACGAGGATAACTGTTCAGGGTGTACTAGAGCGTCTGGAGAGACTCGCAGCCGAGGAGATAGCTAGGGCTATGGAGAGGGGCGCCGAGGGGATTGCCGAGCTGGGTAAGTGGCTTGACGTATTGGAGCGTACTGAGCGCATATTAGCTACAATGAAGACTGCTGAGAGGGCTAGGAGTGTTAAAGAGGAGGTTAAAGATGAGAAGGATTAGCATGTTATGATCATTTGGGCTGAAGGCGGTTCTACTACAAGCTTGCCTTTGCATCCATCTCTCAATTTATCAATGATGTTTCTTGGAAGCCCTCCTGCTAGTGGAATAGATGCCATAACGCAGCCCGCTACAAGCATTGGCTCGATTTTGCTAACAACTATAGCTTTAGGGGCTTGTCCTTTTTTGCTTAATCCATAGATTATGTAAGGGGCTACAGTGCTTCCACGTGTACCTTCAGCTACTAGTATTCTATTAGCTAGTGCGCGGCCATCAACTAGTTTACCCTCGTGAACCTCTCCGTAAAATGATATACGGTGCTTCACTACAACGAGGGGGGCCTCTGCCACGCCTTCCACGTATCCGCGTAGCTTCACCACTATCTCCAAGGCGCTACACCTAGGGCTCCTATTGGTGCCTAGCTATGCTGAAAACTTGTCTATGAATTCCCATATGGTGCTTAAGGCGACTCTTATGTTGTGTCTACGAGGCATGTAAAAGGCTGTCTTCAGTGAATCAGTTGCAATCGCGTCAGCTTTTCCGCGGAGCCTTGAAACCACTATACATGTTCCAGGCACTACGTATACGTTTTTGCGACGAAGAGCATCTGCGAGGTCTCTTACCTTGCTAGCCCTATAGCCAGGTATTGCTATCCATAGTTCTCTCTTCAGCTTTGCCACGTTCTTAGCGGATAAGTACTCTGCTACCTGGAATAAGAGATCTACATCGTGGTGAGGACAACCGGTAAAGAATAGCTCAGCTTCATCTAGGCTAGCTGATTCTATTGTTTCCTTCAAACTTGTTAAATCCGAGTAACTTACCTCTACTCCCTCAATAGGGTCTCTGGGTTCGCGATATTCGGGCGATACTCCTTTCACTAAGCACATAGCTATATTACCACTTGCCGCCGCCGCAGCACACATGGATATCACATAGCGCTCACTAGTTACTTTTGCATCGACAAGCGGCACGTTATCGCTCATATTAATGCCCATGTAGTACCCTAGGAGCCCCGCGGTCACCTCATCATCTATATTGAAGCCAGGTACACGGAGCCTTATAGTTGGCTGCCTGTTCTCCTCTATGTGTAATCCCCAATAGTAGGTTCTCCCCACAATAGCGGCTGCTAGAGCAAGGGGGCCACCTTCGCGGTTAGTACGCGCGCCGTAGAGGGTGTTAGCTGCTGCGACAGCGCTTGACTCCCCCCAGGCAAGGTGCTCGCCGAGACGGGGAGTCCTTATACGGTAAGGCGTACATGTTACGCTATCTTCGAAACCCATAAGCCTTAGGAGTTTAATTATTTTCACCTGTTTTTTGACAAAATTAGGATCTTCTCTTAGTCTCGGAGGAGGTTCTAGCCCTATACACATTCCTACAGGGTTGAACGTTGAGAATACTCTTACTCTTCCGCCGCCATTGTATAGGTTCTCTAAGAACTCTAGCCCGGCATCGCCTATGTTATCATACGATATCCCGCTTGCATGCGCATGGCTTATCTTAACCAGGCGCTCAGCTCCCAGAGCCTCTCCCACCTTAACTACGAGTTTCATCGCTAGCCTCGCTGCTTCTCCTTCCTCCCCATTAAGCATGCTTTCTTCCTCTTTAGATAAGTACATGTCTCGGAACCCTAGCTCCTTGGTCTCTCGAACTCTTTTCTCCTAGAAAGGGGGGCGGTCGCGTCTATTATCATCTTGGCTGTGAGCCCCTCCTCTGCGCTCGGGTCGAGAGTTGAACCACGCGAGTTCCTTATTATTACGACATCGCGGTCTGCCTGTACCCTAGTGGCTATGGCCCACTCCACTTCCCATGGATCATCCGGGTCTATGTCCTCATCGACAACTATTACGTGTTTTAGGCTTGGGTGCGCTGCAAGAGCGGCGAAAGCCGCTGTCTTACCGTCACCGTCATGTGTTTTCTCTATGGATACGACCGCGTGGAGCCACATTCCTCCGCCTCTTGTTAGCCTCACCTTATGGACTCGTGGAATTGCCCGTGAAACTGCTTCGTATATTGCTGCTTCCCGTGGGAACCCCATCAGAATCATGTGTTCATAGCCTCCGGGGAGAATCGCGTGGATAAGCGGTGTATACACCTTATTAGTATATATAGCTTTGACGTGGAGTACAGGCTCATCTCGTACACGATCGTATAATTGCAATAAATCAACGAAAGGCCCTTCTCTTCGACGCTCAGGGCCAAGCACAGCCTCGACGACTAGCGAGGAGCCGCACGGAACTGGTAAGCCGAAATACGGTGTCTTGCATACCCTCATACATCCGCCCAGCAGAGAGGCTGCGACATTTAATTCGAAGAAGCCTAGAGGAGGACTCATAGCGGCAGCGAGGAGAACTAAGGGATGTGTACCTATACTTATGGCTACGGGTAGTGAGCCCTTCTCACGCAGTAGTGTGTAAAGATGGCGCGGCACTATCCGAGCTGCAGCGTAGTTTTGCTCCGTATTGACCATGATCCTGTGTATAGAGGCGTTGCAGATACCATCACTGCATGCAACGAACATTGATGACGAAATGTATTCGCCGCCATCTCGTTCATAAAATCTTATGGCGGGTAGATCTACTACACTTGATGAACGGTATTGAAAATACTTATTAAAGTCCTCGTAAACAAGGCGGCCAGGCTCTCTAACAGCTCTCATAAGCCTTTCATAAGCCTCTTTATCGTTATTCGCTCTAAGCGCTCTATACAAGTTACCTCGTGCCGCAACCAGATTAGATATAAAAGTATAAGGCTTATTATCTATACGAAATATTATCGGCTCATCATACTTCCTAATCAACTCCACAACTTTATTACAGCTAATAATGTGCTCCTTTGGCTTATACGAGCCAAGATCTTCTAGGAACTCGTCTATTGCGCCGCTTGGGCACAAACTCATATTACACACCTTAATGGCTTACCTAGTTCCTCGAAGTCCTCGCCTAAGCGTATGCTGCCGAATATTATTCCTTTAATCTTCCCCGTATAGGGTGTTGCTATAATGGCGACGCTCTTGCCAAGATCAAAGTCTTTGAGTATCCCTAGCGCTTTTTCTTGGTAATCACTACCTATTATTGATAATAGTGCACCCCTAGCAATGTTTTTATCCAGTACATAGACTTGCTTCTCAAGCCTCTCTATAGCTGCCCCAATAGCCTGAGCCGGGGGCTGCCCCTCTGTAACAACATAGTACGTATCGCTTGTCTCACTTACACCAAGTACCCTCACGCGCAGCATTTTCTGAAACTCTTCCTCTCTGCCCCTAACCCGCCTCCCTGAAAAGAAACACGAACCATATATCGAGACACTACTTAGATCAACCAAACGTTCATACAACGGCGTAAGATACCTCCTATACGCCTCACTTCTAAGCGCTCTCCTCTCGTCTCTGCTACGTTCGCGCCTTATCTTAGGAGACTCGAGGAACACAGCTCGGCAGGGGAGACCCGAGAAAATCTGCTTAACTGATTGGTATAGGAAATCGTCACCAACTATTATTACTGCATCCGCGTTTATGAATCTAGCCATCTCGGCTTTGTATTCTATCGAGTTAATACCCTGAATCCACCCATCAGTATCAACTATTATTGTATCCACGCCTTTCCTCTCTAGCCTTGATACTAGGTCAACCACTGCTGCTACTATTCTTCGCTCGTTTCGCTGAGGCGTAATAGAGCCTATAAACCTGATGTGATCCGCCTCGAGCTCTCTAAGCCATAGAATCTGCTTAGAAACTACGGAGGCTGATACGGAAGCTGGTGGGCCTATATCAGCTTGACCCACATCGGCGTCAATGACGCCGACTCTAAACCCTCTTAATAGGCTTCTATTACTCGCAAGAGCGACGACACTGGTTTTACCCGAATCAACGGGCCCGACTACTATAATGCGTCGGCATCCCTTCTGTATGAGGGAATCTATTTCACTAACCCATTTATCTATAACCTCTTCTCCGGGTAACGGCTTCTCTATAGAGCCGCCAGCATCAAGCACTATCTCAATACTAGTTTCAACTAAACCCTTTATCGCATAGCTTCTATACTTGCTTATAGCGAACTCATCGCCTGGATTAAAAATAGCACCGAGCACGAGCACTTGGCCCGAAACAACTCTAGCCCGTGCAGGACCCATCACTCTAACAATTTGCCCCGGGTCTAGTCTAATCCTTGTAATCATTTCATAACCCCTCGCTGACAACCGCTTAGTAGCTACCTCTTCCAAGACCTTGAGCGCAAAGCTACTATCGCAGCGGCTCTCAGATCGGTTTTCCGTAATTGTTCGCTTCCCCTAAGCCCCATAAGAGTAGTTCTATTGGACTCTTCTTCGTTTACTATTACCGCCTCTACTCCGCACCCGTGGAGTAGCTGGTAGAGCTTCTCTGCAGCCCTAGAAACACTGTCCGTGTAGCCTATACCCACAACTACTTTCCTTGACCCAATTCTACAGATTTTTTCTACAAAATCCTCTATGCAGTTAATACAGATCCCATAGTCTAGTACTGAGCCTGCAGCTATCACTACATAAGCAAGCTTATTTTTGCCCAAGTCCACGCCAACAACTATCTCTGACGGGGTCCCGATCAACACTGATACGATATCGATGAGGCTTGACAACGTATCGTTATTCCTTATGAGAATTATTCTACAACCTCTCCGAAGCGATGAGAAAACACCGGGATCATCTGTTATAATTATATCGTTTCTATCGCACTTTATATTTATTGATCTCGGTATCTTAACGTTTAAGCCCATGATCCTGGCTAGCTCTAGAAATTTATGAGCCAGTTCCATATTATTAATCCAGGCGATTACATTAGTCGTCATTGAGCCGCCCGTTACCCCCTAGAGAGTTATGCTAGTTTCGGAGAAGGGGAGGATAAGTGGCTCTCTGCAAAAAAGTTCTAGACGTGCTAGGCTGGCCTACATTGCTAACCATCTATGGTGGGCCAGGTTCTGGTAAAACTAATCTTGCATTGGAGTTTGTAAAATACTACTGTATATCCTCGTGCCTATATGTTAGTACCCAACTGGCACCAACAGTTGAGAGAATGAGTACACTAGGCATTAATCTTAGAATAATCTTGTTAAGAAACGTCACCGATTATGTTGACCTGGTAGATGTATTGTTAAGGCATAATTTCCACATGTTTGACCTAGCCGTGTTTGACCCTATTAACGTCTTTGCACGAGAGGGGGGAGCAGGGTATAGTGCTACTCTTTTCGCTCTCGCAGCGCTGCGTCGTATTCACGAAGTTTTAGGACTACCCATTATTCTTACAGCTATGGTGCATAGGGATCCCGGGGCAGGGGAGGATAGGCCGCTTGCAGAGAACGCTATATATTTCTGGAGCAAGGGTATCGCGCGTCTTGAGCATGTAGGGGGTAATCTTAGAAGGATATTGATTGAGAGGCCAAGGAGTTTTGAAGCAACTTTCAAAATATCCAAAGGTGGAATAGAATGGAGCACTTGTTGAGCCCCCTGGACTCAATACTCGTAATACTACCAGCGCTGGCAGCAAATGGGTCACCAGTACTGCTACGATACAAGGGCACACCGATTGATAGGGGAGTTCGCCTACCCGATGGGAGACCGTTACTAGGCCCCGGTAAGACATGGGAAGGACTAATAATAGGGTTTCTTTACGGATCCGTTATAGCGTTCTTGCTCTCCGCCCTCACCTGCTCACCCTTAATTTTCTACGCAGGTGTACTCGCATCCCTCGGCGCGCTCCTAGGCGATATTCTTGGAGCATTTATCAAAAGAAGATTAGGGCTCGCAAGAGGAGCACCAGCACCAGTACTTGACCAGCTTGATTTCTATTCGGGCGTTCTCTACCTACTATACGTTGCACACATAGTACTTGATCCGAGAATCATACTAGGCTTCGCACCAATTATAATAATACTACATAGGGCGACTAATGTGGCCGCTCACCGCCTTAGACTCAAACCAGTACCCTGGTAAAAACACCGACAATGCGATCACAATGTAATTTTCTAATCCTGTCTCCTCTCCTGTATAGCAAGTAGCTTCATACGGTAACGATATGCAACATACTTATCTTCTGGCGAGAATCTAGGAGGATGAGGCACTTGGACAGGGCCTCCACATAGAGGACACTTATCTCTCCTAAGAGTATAGCGTCCACACACACTACATCTTCTTAGAAGCCATTGCACCTATCTATCACCTCATCTCCTTTCACGCGAGAAGCTAAACTCCACACCTAGCTGCTTAGCTGCTTTTTCAGCCTCCTCCAGGGCCTCCTCAAGAGCATTCTCCAGAGTCTTATAGTCATATGCTTCCATTTCTACTTTATAGCGTGGCGCACCAACGGTGTAGAGACGAGCGCTGATGTCCTTCGAGAATCCGAGAAGCTTATTCTTCATAGATAGTAACACCTTCCTTACCCTCTCAACACCATCACCTGCCCTGGATAGAGCAACTATAGTCCCCTCTATCTTCACCCTCTTAACATGTACGTGGCGCTTAACCTCTTCAAGGATGGGCTCTATCCACTCCTCCGGTATCCCTGCTGATCTAAGCGCCTCCTCTCCTCGTATGACTGCCTCCTCAAAAGCGGTCATTAAATCCCCATACGCATTCTCCAGCTTGCGCCCAACGAGCTCATATACTTCTTCTAGTGTTTTTCCCTTCTTCTGACCAATTATCTCAAGTATTTTTAGTGCCTTCTGCTCCCTCTTCCATTGAGCCATTTTCCTCTTTCTTTCACTATCTGTGACTCTTTTTAGCGATACGTCTACAGTTTTCCTCCTTCTATGAACACGTATTACTTTTACTACCACTTTCTGCCCAGGCTTAACAACGTCGTGGATACTACGCACCCATCTGGAAGCAACCTCGCTCCAAGGAAGGTAAGCCTCTAGGCCACCGTATTCATCCAGATTAAGATAAGCACCATAATCATATACTTCTCTCACTGTAGCTACTACGAGCTCACCCACGTCTGGCAACTCCTTTCTTCTAACAACCATGCTGTATCACCCCATGTACTCGATACAAAACTATAATTATGTCCCCCTAGCGAGCTAAAGTGGGTAAAAAGTACTATTTACACATATATTGCTATGCATTAGAGCCAAGATAGGAAAGATAGTATACTTATCCAAGAACCCTTACTACCTGCCCTAGTATCTTTGCTTTTCCTCCCGTCGGCTCAACTAGCTGAGCACCACAGACTAGGCAGCGTACAGGAAATGTCGCATGGCTAAATACTACTTGCTCGTTCCCACAAACAGGGCAGCGAACTAAGAGGAACCTACTTCGTGGCTGTGGAACCAGTATTTTTAGCCTCTTGACCATGATTATCTCACCTCAACTAACTCTACCTTCTTAAGCCTTATTCCCCTACGGTGCAGTATGTAACCACATTTCTGGCACTTTAGTTTCAAAACAACCTTCTTTGTAACCTTAGCGAATCTCTTCTGCTCAGGTTTTCTCTTGCTACCATAGCCCTCCTGTTTTCTACGATATCTGCGCTCACCCTCGGCGAGGCTACGTCTCTTGCCATGCTTATATATCATGACGGTGTGCGGCGTGTGCGTCCTACATCGCGGACAGTACGTCACTATAACTTTTGGCACCTTCACGGCTTATCACTCCCCAGCCCCTTATCTGGCACCCTCATCACACAAAGCTGGGTTCTGGCTTAAATACTAGTCTGTGAGACCTCCATAACTTTCTCTATGCCGCTCCATAGGGGGGACGCCATCCCAGCCAGTACTAGGTGGGCGGCTTTTTCGGGGTCTATGCATACTATGGAACCGGGGCCTCTATACTTTCCCTTAATTTCCGCACCCTCTTTCAGCTCTATGAGGAAGCACCCATTGCCTTGGATTGAGAGCCCAAGGATGCCAGATAACTTTATAAGAGCTTCATTAACACTGATGCTGTTAATGTTGCTGAACACTTTTATAAATATCTCCACAGCCTTGTTAGATATACTAATATATTTTTTAAGTATATCATCATACTTATACATGTTTATTGATAGAAATGTTTTAGCAAGGCTCTCCCTATACCTCCTAACATTGCTGTAAAATGTCTCATCCATTACTGGCTTCTCTAATAGCTTTTTTGCTAAATCAACAATAGCCTGAAGCCCGCTTTCCTCAAAAATATCAACCACTTACCCACCACCCTCCTCTAATACAGCAAGACCTTTACTAAGTAAATAAAGCGCTAGAGGAGCCTCAAGTCTAGGCTTGTCGTTTCTTCGTAAACTCAGCTTGGTCCCCAAGATCCTAATAACCGGTGGAATATCGGTTAACAAGCGTATACGAATAGGCTCTTCGTTGGCGAAAGGAGAAAGAGAGAAAGAGAGCTTAAATTCCATAAGTTGTTGCTCTTTTAGAGGGATTACTGGTAACATAGTTTTACCGTTCAGGCTCCAAGGAGCCCGTATGAGCCTCGAAACATCAATAGTGACTTGTTCATCTATCTCAACCCCTATGAGTTGTCGAGCCTCCTCCTCTAGTTGCTGGGTCTCTTCATCGTAAACTACGTTCGCGGCTTGATAATTATATAGTCTTGATAATAGTTTTCGGAGCCCGCGACGCCGCGCTATAAGCACCATTATTCTAGCTAAGCGCCCCCTAGCCCCACCACTATGGGGAGACGGTAGAATGGGTGCTGGGCGTCCTCTGCGCACACTTATTCTCATCCAAGGCTTAAGAGTGTCCTCGGATAAGCCTACTGCCTTGACGTAATTAACTATTTCTCTCCTAACATCCGAAGTACTTTTAGCGAGTTCATCGTTATCGTCAAGATACGCTGTGATATGAAACCCCCTATTACCGGAGAACTCTAATGCTATTCTTTTCTCATCTATTCCCAGCTCGTATACGAGTATGTCTCTAAGTATGAGGGCGCGTAGAGCTGCACGTTCTATGCACTTATCGTCAACTAGGCTTGTTTTTTCACCAGTCTCTTCGACTTTTATCTCGATTACCTTATCCTTGCATTCTGGCAAGTGGTCGGCATCTATATCGAATATGAGATCGGAGGAGCGCCAACCCTTCATATCCATATCGCTTACTTCGGGCTGGTTATACCGTGCTGACGAGTAGTAGAAATGACGAGGAGACTTAGATACTATAAATTTTGATATCTCATCTATACTTTGAAAAGATAGGTGCCTTATATAAGTTTTACTGCGCCAAGGCTGAGCGGCGAATTCTCTTAGCATAAAGTCGCTTGGAACCCAGGGCGTTCTTTTCCTATAATACTCTCTCGCCATTTTTTCTAAAAAGTAGATAGTTTTTCTAAAAACATCTCCCATTTTCACTCCCTATAGTAAGGCTTGGTAATACTCCCAGCCCAGCTAGGGCCAGAGCAGATATGCCGTCATTACTCCACACGCGGCGCTATTAGGAAGCTAAATTTCGCTCCCTGAGGTATTTCGTGCTCTATGAGGGCTGGCATCTCGCTACTAAACCGGATGGTTATAGTATCTGCGACTCTAGCAGCGCTAGAGAGGTCGCTAAAATACTCCAAAGTATACATCGCTGACTGCGTCTCCTCAACACTCATCTCTATAATACTACCGCTCTCCATAGTGTATATTATTTCCGCCTCAGCAAGCTCGCTAGAAGATTCGACACGAAACTCGTTTTCTGACGCAGTAAACTTAATCACATCACCTACTAGCTCTATATCCTTTATGGTATCCCTATACACGTCGCTCATAACCTTTATACTAGCTTTGAACTCTAACTCGGGCTCAGGTATGTCCTCTGCCGTTATATCGAGCAAAGGCAAGGTGAACTCCCGATACCCCTTACCTATGAACGCTACTGAGACCGTGTTTTCATCAGCTCTAATCTCTAACTTATCCTCCTTCCGCGCCCTCCTTAACACCTTGGCAAGATCCTCAAGGTTTACACCCAGCTGGTATTCCTTATCAACCTCGTATTCTTCGAACGATTCACGTGGAAACACCATATCAAGCAGAATGACGTGGGATGGATCCATGGCTCTAAATCTGAGACCGCTTTCTGGATCAACTATGAATACTCCCTCCTCTATGACCTTGGATATCGCTGAGACGAGGTAACGCCATACTCGTGCATCAAAGAATACTAGCTTCATACGTTCTCTCCCGAGAAGCTAGTATCTAGTAGACTTAGCTAGAAAAGGTCTATGCATAAAAACCGTCCTTAAGCCCTCTCTTCTCGGCACTTACGCATCAAAGCCATGGACTCGCTCAGCCCGGATTGTATTAATCTTAGCATGCGCTCGACATATGGCCGGGAGGATATGTAGACCGGGGTACGAAAATACGCTTCCTCTACATCCTCTAATAACTTCTGAAACAAGCGTACAAAGTATTCGATTTCCTCACACATGCTTAGAGGGTTCTCCTCAGTCATACTCCCTCCACACATACCCGCAGCGAACGCATTTAAAGAACCTTGTCGGAGGCTCATCCGCTCTACGAGTCTGTACAACCCAATAGTATGCCTCGTGATAGCCGCAGCGAGGGCACGTCACCCTTGTTTTCGGCATAGCCTCCCAGTTGATATCCTTAGGTACAACCACTATACGCTCCTTCTCGCTGTGCTTTATCCTCTGTTTTAGGACGAGAGCAGATATGCTTCCATCATTCTTGACCTCCTCGGTGTATCCACAGCTAGGACATATCCAGACTTTTTTACCATTAATAGTCTTGACAACCATTAGTGAGCCGCAGCGAGGGCAAAACTTCATATATTCATCACCCTTTCTCCACCATTGTTGCTGGCTTGGAGTTCTGTGTTAGCCAGTTGCTCTCTCTCCTAGGTACTGGCTCCTCTTATTATTTTCTCTAAGCGATCTAAAATGTAAAGAGCTATTGTAAACTATTAAGCTATCAGATATATTGCACATAGTTTTTATAAAATTCTTTACACAGGCAAGGCACGAGCCAAAATATTCCTCCAAGCTGGGGAGAGGCTTAACTCTCATTCTTTTAGCAAACTCCTCTGGCCACCCATAACGTATCTCATCGAATATGCTTAAATTCTTAAACTTCTCTAAGCTATCCCAAGTACCTAGGCTAGCATATTCTATCCTCTGCGGCCCCCTAAATACTAGGGCAACATATAGTTCCGAGCCTTCGCACGGACTTATTAGGAGGAGTCTAGCCTCCCTCTTCGCAACGCACATTATTTGAAATAACCTCTTGTAGCTTCTCCCGAAACTCTTTTGCATCGCTTATTATATCGTTCAGCACTTCTTCAAGCACCTCTAATGGGTCGCGACTACCATCGGTTGAGAGAACTATTACTGGATTACCTATTAGGGGATGAGATACTATGTAAGATGAGTAGACAACACCTTTCTTGTGGATAGCGTACTTGGCTATTAGGTTAGCTATTGTATGATCCTCTCCTTCGAGCTCGACCTCTATTGAGTCCTTTTCACGTTTTAACAGCTTGAGTTTCGACTTACTAGGCACCTGTACTTGGCTACTCATCGCGCTTTCAGCCCCACCTATTCGGAGCCCAGCTCTGCACCCTTAAGCATGACTGCTATTTTTCTTAAGCCCCGCCTCCATTCTTCCCGCAACCTAATACCATCCTCACTTTCTTCAAGGACTCTGGTTTTTAACCCATACTCTATTACTTTCTCAGCGTCTACGAGGAGGCCTGCGGCAAGGGCTGCTATCATGCGTTTTGCAGCTGTACCTTTTACCCGGAATCTTATCTCGTCAATTATTTCCGCTATCTGGCGGGCTATCTCAATCACGGTACTGGCTGGTGCATTGGTGTATAAGCGTTGTTTATCTTCACTTAGTCTAGCATCATATCCTCTTAGCTTAAGAGCGGAGACCAGTGCATCTGGAGGAAAGGTACGACCGGACTCCTTGACTATGGATTCGATGAGCGCCTCATGGTTTCTTTCGAGTCGATATAGTTCCCATAGATCCTGGATGACGTTCTTAACCTTGTACCAGGAATCCTTTATCTCAGCCTCTGTGCCAACTATTTCTATAAATGCTTTATCGCCGCGTACACTTATTTCTGCAAAAGGCGCCCTAATACTGCTCGATATTTTCTCATAAACCTTTTCCTCAGGCAGCCCAGGCGGTACCCTGATAACGTACAGTTTCTTCCTAATCACTCTCGCTGGCACGTAGATCCTACCTCTTTCTACGCTCCTCCAATAAGTAGTGTATCGCCACTTTACGTTTCTCCTTATTTCCGCAACGCTTACAAACAAGATACGGGCTTCCAGGCACCTTATATAATGGGGCACCACATACCGAGCAATAGGCTAGTATTACACCGTCCTGCGGCCTCCTTATTGAAAGCAAATAGGGCGCTGAGGGCGACACTATGGTAGCTCTCACGAAATCACCAGGTTTGACAAAATCATATATGCTATGCTGGCCGGGTGAGTCGCTTGCCTGCGATATATGTAGTACTCCGCTAAAAAACCCATTAAATGGCACCATCCTCTCATCGGCAAATATTTTGACAAATGCAAGCTCCTCTCTTGGCACTCCCGTGACAACGCCATAAACTACTGAGCCTTTTCCAGGCAGGCGTGGTTTCTTACCCAAGGGTTTTACATGTATTCTTCTTGAGGTGAAATCGATCTCAACTATACCGAACCGTGCTGCCCGTATGTATCCGTTATCTACGTATACGCCGTCTCCTGGCAAGAATTCCTCAATAGCACAAAGTATGTCTCCGGGAAACACCTTCTTGCCCACTATATTCGCTAGCATCGTGCTCATGTCTCCCGCACCCTTTTCTCAAAGAGCAGTAGTAGCGCGGGCACATAATAGATGTGCCTAATATGGCTACGGTGGGTAGCTGGTATTGGGAACTTAAACCGCTCAATATGTTTGAGACCGTATCCTCGTTCACGCATAAATTCTCTAAGATACTTAAGAGTCTTATCCGAGCCGCCATGGTGAATAGACGCGATGTACTCGGCTCCTAGCCTAGCAGCAGCTCTAAGAAAGAGCGTATCTATACCCCTACGATACATCCCGAAAGGAGGGTTCTCAGCCACACATAGTGACTGGATTGTCTCTCTTAGAGGCAAGTACTCTACATCTGCCTGAACGAAATCAGTCAGAGCCACAGGTCTAAGCGCGGAGCTCGCGGCATCGTTTAAGGCATCAATATCTATCTCGATTGCCACCGTATATGTGCCTAGTAGAGATAATGCATAGGCTATCATGCCCGTGCCAGCACCGAGATCTATGGCAACTCTGCACCCGAGGCTACGGATCCAGGAAGCGATCTCAATAGCTATTTCAGGCGGGGTTCTGTACTGCTCTAACAAGCGCTTCGGCCTACTAAAACGAGGAACCTCTCTCTCGAGCAGTATCACTAGCTTCGATATTTTCAATACCTATTCACCAAGGAAACGTGTAATCAAGCTCATACTTCGCACTCATTAGCCATAACCGAGCCTCTGCGGGCGTAAGCACAGGCTTCCAATAATCTCCTAGATCATCTATCGCCAGCCTTGGACACGATGTGACGACGTAGGCGTCGTAATCGTCTGGGCTTAGGTTATCAAGTATCTCCCTGCTAAGATACCTGGCATAGAGCCGCTGCGTCTTTATACCTCTACGCTGGGCCAGTGACTCTATGAAACTAGCTATCCAGGGCCTATATTGACCCGGCAACAAGCCCATGATTATGCCGAGGTTACGTACATTATCTAATGAGGCGAGAAGCCAGTACCTCTTCGATAGCACACGCACAATGTCACGGGATATGTCCTCTACGCGATTAGTATATGGATCAACTCTCATAACTATTTTGCTGCCGCCAAGCGCTAGGCCCAGCCCCAGGGCGTGGAAATAACCGCCTGCTACAATCATATAAGCATCTACTAGTTCTCTCTGCTTAAGAAGGTTGTAGTAATAGCAACCGAGAACCGGGGCCACTATTTTCACTTCATATCCCTGCTGGCTAAGAATGGTAGCTAGTTTATGGGCTAGGGATTTGTGCTGAACAGAGTAGCCTAGCCCTAAACGCTTCACATCCTTGTCCTTAGTGAATTCAACAATATTTAATAATAGCTTTTCAGTGTCTCCGCCAAGGTACTCGCCGGGGATAAACACTATGTTACCGTTCCTCGCCCCGTACATACACAGTCTTCCATCACATAGGGGGTACACGTAAGGCTCGTGACCTATATGGATGAGAAATACGTTCTCACCAATATACCTAAGGTCATCAATGCTAAGCGAGCAAGCGCCAAAAGATGGCTCAAGCTTGACATGAGTTGATACACGGTATCCCCTACTTGCAAGGCACTCTTCGAGAAAGCCGCTAATCCTCCTTAGCAGGCGCACGAATCCTTGAGGAGCTTCGAGATATAGTTTGATCTCTTTATTCTTAGAAGCTTTGCTAAGCTTTCTGGTAAGGGGTGTGAAATCGAAAAGATACGAGTCTAGGACATAACTGCACCCGTCTGGCATAAAACTAGGCCCTACGAAAACAGTATTGCTAGCTTGCTGATTTTTGCAGCTCTGGTTTAAGGGGGATAATTCTTATCCTGCTCGGTAATGGTAGCTTTGAGGCGCCGCGGCGAAGAGCCTCTTTCGCATGATCTAGGTGTTCCTGGCGCACTCTTACCTCTAGTACTGCTTGCCCCGGAAATACGCGGGCCGCTGTACCCACTGGCTTACCGAATGCAAGCCTCATACCCTCTTGTAGACGGTCTGCACCAGCAAACGCCATCATTTTATGCTCTCTGAGCACGTGGTGGGGATATACCCTCACTCGGAACAGGTAGTTCGTGTCACCTATTGTTGTGGACAAGTACTTATGAACCATTACTCGGGCAGCTTCCAGGGCGTTATGCCTTATCTGTCCCCGCTCTAGCACATAGAGCTCTAACAAGTAGTCATAATCACCATGCGGATTACCCATCGTGAACTTCTGTATCTTTGGCGGAGGCACACCGTGTATGTACTCATGCCTCGTATAAGCAGGGCCTGAGAATGCCTTTGATCTCCTCTTCGTAAAGCACCGCGCGGGTTTTTGCGGCATACCGTAGCCACCCCTCTGCTTTGTGGCCCCTTGCTCTCCCAGAGAGCAACTCTAGGTATTAAACGCTAGCTCTTATAGAGCATTATTTTAATGCTGCGAGACTAGTTGCATTATCGACTACCCACTATTATATGTGGGTGTAAATTGCCGTGAGCGACTACTCTATCCTCGACTATCCTCCACCCATTCTTCCTAAGAGACTCTTTGACCACCACGTGCTCCGTAGTGATAAGCGTTATACTCTTACTTACCAGAGTTGTTGCCTCCTCTAGGAACTTGTTGTAGACTTTTCGAACTTCCCATGGACTACCCATTCTAATCCCATAGGGTGGGTTCGAGACAATGACATCTACTCTCGAGACGTACCTAGATAGCCTTGTCGCATCCCCGACTAGGAACTTGATACGCGGGTATACTAGCGCGGCCTTCGCATTCAGCTTCGCGCCTTCTATGTGACGAGGATTCTTATCCATACATATTATATTCGAGGACTCGAACAAATAAGCGGCCTCGATAGCGACGGTCCCGCCACCACACATGGGGTCAAGTATTGTATCCCCATCCTCTGCGCCAGAAAGCCTTAGCAGCGCATACGCTAGTGTAGGCTTTAGGGCAGCAGGATGGTCATAGATTCTATAGCCCCTCCTATGCCATGATAGGTCGCCGCCAAGCTCTATGGAGACATAAAGCTCGTTATCTATTACATCAACTACTACGATTACGGATGGGTAATCAAGGTCGACTGGCGGCCTCTCGCCATAGAGGTCTCTAATGGCTTCAATCACAGCGTCACCAGCTACTCTCGCTATATCAAGAGAGCTATAATCATGGCTCCCTACACGCTCAGCTCTAATAGCGAACGGGAGATGCGGGTTCACATACCGCGTAATCTGGCTCTTCCTGATAGTATCTCTGAGCGTGTTAAGGCACTCCTTTGAGCCGCATATCTCTCCTCGGTAAAGGAGTATCCTAGCACGGTGAATCGATCTCAAAGTCTCTATCAAGTCCAGATTACGCGGAGGAACAGATGCTATGACGCGCCCCTTCCCAGTACGCTGCTCAACTATGTTTGCTTCGAGTTTTGCCTCTATTTCCTCGGATGCCAGGTCCTCTATGCCAGGATTAGTCGTAAACACTACATCTATTAGCATCGCTTGACACACTCCTCTACGAGGCGTCTAAGCTTTTTTGCAAAATAGTATAACGCGGAAGCCTCGCCGGACGTTATCTTGGATTTCCAAAGTATATGTTTTATCGCGGCTTTCACGTGCTGCGACCGCTCTTTATCAACTACAAGGTCTATTAGTGGTTCAAGCTTCTCATAGATATAGCTAAGCTGTTTCTCGGGAGCTTTCTCGTGGAGCTCTACTACATGAAGGCTTTGCCATAACTCATAGAGTACTATTCCTACTGCGTGGCTCAGGTTGAGTACAGGGTACTCTGGGTTTGCAGGGATATGAACTAACAGGTTACACTTCGTTAGCTCGTCGCGGGTGAGCCCTACACTTTCGCGGCCAAACACGATGCCTATTCTAGTGTAGCGCGGAGCTATTTCCTCTGCAAATTCCCGCGCCGAGACCGCGTGACGGATCACATCGCTTCTCTGCCCTATCTTAGCACTCGTACATGCCGCTATATCTACGCCGCGAAGAGCCTCGTCGAGATTCTCGACTACTATTGCCTTATCAAGCATGTATGAGCCGTTAGCAGCAAATCGTCGCGCCTCTTGACTATCCGGGCTAGCCCTGGGAGCGACTAGATAGAATTCATCTACCTTAAAGTTAGCAGCCAGCCTCGCTATAAATCCGAGATTTATCTCCCCCTCTATACCAACCAATACCAGTCTTACTATCCCCCTTTGCATCCAATCACCGCCTTTATGTCTTCAAAGAACACGTGAATCTTTCTAATCACTGTATTGAAGCCGCTTAGTCTAAGTCTCAAAATGAGCTCCGAGTCATCACCGCTTAGAGAGGAGTACACCACTACGATACACCCACGACTAAGAACACTAATAACTTGTTGTACAAAGCGATTTGCTTCTCTAAGACCTCCGCTCCAAGCTAATCCTAGCAAGCCTTCATCTTTGACTGGAAGGTACGGAGTATTATAAACTATGAACGCGTCTCTAAGACCGGGCCTTAGACATGTAGCATTATCACATTGGATTATATCTGTTAGAAATAATTCATTCTCCCTAATATTTATCTTTGAGCAATAAAGAGCGCATGGATTAATATCTATCAACACCGTGTATGCTGGGCGTAACTTCTTAGCACAATATATCCCAAGAACCCCGCTACCAGTACCTATGTCGATGCATACACGGAGCGGGCTCCCTTTCTTCTCCTTTAACTCCGAGATGGCATTAACTGCGAGGAACGTGTCATCAGATGGCGCGTAGACATCCTTGCACACGTTTATGCTTAATCGGTCACCTAGAGGAACCTTATATAATATCTCGAAACCAGCACAACTATATCCTAGCCCGCTCATGGGATCCAGGCCTTAGCTCACACTTTTCGATAATTCTTAGGAAGAAATCTGGCTCAAGCTCATACACTCTCAAATCACCGGGAACAATATCCTTTACGCACTCACCGAGGCATCGAATCCCGACTTTCCTAGCCTTCTTGTTTCTTTGCGAGAAGAAACACTTCGTAACATCCTCTATAAGCGCTATGGTTTGGGGCGGAATACTCCTCTTCGGGAGAAGCTCGACTACCTGAGAGTAGACCCTAGGCCTCGGCCTAAAAGCCGTTGGAGGGACAAGAGCTAGCTTCCTAACACTGTACACGAGGCTAACAAGTATAGTCAGTCTACCATAATTCTTCGAACCCGGTTTAGCCGATAACCTATCCGCAACCTCTCTTTGTATGAGAAGCAGTAATGGCTTCTGGAACCATTTAGTAAGCAACGATAATAATGGGCCAGTTATATTATAGGGTATACTGCCGTAACCAGCATCAAAGCCTCTTAATCGAAGCGCAGGGGATAATGCATCGCCGTGCACTATGTAGAAGCGGTTATCAAGGATGGATAGAGCGGCTAAATTCTCCAAGACTCTGCTATCTATCTCTATGCCCGCCACTATCTCTGGTTCATCGCAGCTACGAAGTATATCGGATGTTATAAACCCGGTGCCAGGCCCTATCTCAAATACTTTTCTATAACCACATACCCACGAAGAGAAAATACGCGCTACTCTACGAGATACTAGGAAGTGTTGGCCTAGTTTTTTACTAGGCTTGATCCTCTCCATAGATCTCTTGTTCCTCGTTCACTCTTTGCCTCTCTACTCTCTCGTATATTTGTGATAAGTAGTTGAGAAATAGTGGCGGGACAACGTTTTCGCGTTCACGTCGAGGCGGTCTTACAAACAAGTAGTACTTTTGCCCGCCTTTTATCTCCTCAACTATTCTCTCAGCAATAATTTTCACAGGGTCTATGTGGACACGTTGCTGAATATCCTCAAAGCTCTTAAACGGTTCTCTCTCACGCGCTTCGATTATCTTTGCTACAGTCTTTTTACCCACACCTGGGAGGAGCTCTAAGCTATGGAATCGAAGAGTTATCGGGCCAGCTATGTTAAAGAATTCCACAAATACTTTCTCCTTCCTTCGTACTATCTCCTCCACCACGCTCGGCAACATACTTTTTGCAAAAGAGGTTAAATCATCGTACTCTATCTCTGCCTCGACACGGAATATTTTGAGCCTCTTCTCGGCAATAGGGCCCACATACACCCGTTCACCGACCTCTAGGGAGGCCCCGCGCCGCGGAGACGCCTCTAGTAATAAGAAGTAATCCTCTCCAATGAGCTGTACAACTGGTTTAGTTCGATGCTTCGGATGCTTATCAGCAGGGTTACCCATCGGCAAGTAATCCAGAACATAAGCATACTCCTCATGCGGCTTATACTGCCTATGGCGTCGCCGCGCGAAATTTCGCTGAGATGACAAATCTAGCAGCACCCACTCCTTTTACCAATCTATGAAGGGATATAAGCTAACCTTGCACATTGGGTTCTACTAACACCTTCTCCTTAATAACCTAAAGAGACCCGCATTTCTCGGAAACTATGCCCCTTTCCCACTAGAGACTATTGTTCATTCTCTCCCAGGCAGTACTTCCTGAGAACCTCAAGCCCCTTCTCAACAACTTCCTCCTCATAACCTCCGTCTATATCCCCTAGAAGAGCCTTGGCCTCCTCAAGCTCCCTAGGAACTAGGTTTACAAGCATGGTGGCAGCGAAGTCGCTAAAGCCTATTGATTTCAGCTCCTCGACCGCTTTCACAGCCCTATCGGAATCACACTTAGAGAACTTAGAAACATACTCGTAGGTTCTAGCAACGATAGGGTTCTCCTCAATTAGTTTCTTAGCGGACTCTAGTATCTTCTTTGCAACAGGGTTTGGTACATACCTTGACGATAATATTTCAACCACTATCTGTCACCCGGACCACAGACAATCCTAAGCCGTAATCGCGAGTAAGAAAAACACAGACATGCTAGCTACTAGGTAGAGACATAGATTTGCTTTCTCACTGGCTTTCTCTGCTCCCAGGCGGTGTCAGCGCCTCTGGCGGCACTGGGCGCAAGTGCTCTGGCCTAATGAAGAGAGTCTTCATCTTGCTCCCTACTTTTACCTGTACTATGTATGCTTTCCCCCGTTTACCCACAACTACTCCGACTTTGCCATGGTAGCGTCTATGAGGCATCCCCTTCATTATGGCGGGATTGACTATTATGTATACCCGGTCTCCGGGCTTATACTCGTGCATGAGTAGACTTAGTGGCGGTACTGCTCCTCTCTCACGTATATGTTTCTTAAACACTTTCCTCGTCCTATGCCTAAACCCCTTTGATGGCTTCACTCCGTGTCCCCGCCGCACTACCAGAGTAGCGGTACGTTATATTCTTGATCACCGAGGCTTGCTCCATGCTTTCGGCATGCTTACCTCAACCACATCTAGCTCTACACAGAGGGCTCTAGCCCCCAAGAACTCGGAGAAGCTCGGTGACGTGTCACCTTCATCACCGCTAATGAGTTCTTTTATGTAAAGCCCTCCCTCTGCCTTGATTAATGCCTCGAACACGTTGCTCGCTATTTTCCTAGCCCTTACTTCAAAGACTATGCGTTCACGTATGACATCGGGTCTTCTATGTCTTACTCGCCGAGGGGTTCTCTGACTTATCTCCCTATTAGTGAAGAATTTCTCAAGGCCCCGGAGCTCGTCCTCGCTTATCTCCTTATCAGTGACAACAAGGGCTTTGTAGAGCTTCGTCTTCCTCTGATGCTCCGACTTCAAATCCACTACGTCGCGGCGATACCCCTCCCCCATAAAGACTACCTGCACCATTCCACGAGTAAACCTCTTCACCTGCTCCTCCGCGTCACGCGTATCTACTCTCCGTCTTCGCGGCTTCTTTAGCTCAACCACGAATGGCCGCCCAGAGCCCAACATACGCGCATCCGCATCCTCTCGCCCAGAGGCATGCAGGACAAGATCCTCAGAGAGATAAAGACTCTGCAAAGGTTTCATAGCCTCCTCGACGCTCAAGGGGTACCTCTTCACCCCTTGTCGTGTCACCCAATAGGATTGTGATATTCTCCTAGCGGTTTTCCAATAGATCCCCCTAAGCAGTAAGGGCATCAATTGAATCTCTACATCGCCGCCCGGCACATAGACAACAACTACCGCGTCCGGGTTAACGAAGTTAGGTTTCAGCCCCGTCTCGGATTGAATAATCTTACTTACCTCGCGCTTAATCTCAGAGCCTATAGACTCTGCATAAATGAGGCCGAATCTCCGCTTAATCTCGTCCTCTCGTTCACGTATATCAGCGCCTAGTTTAGCTGCAACAAGGAAGTCGCGGGCATCGTTCTCGAGAAGCATTTTTGAAGCCTTTTCACCAGCCCTTCTTATCCACTCCTCGAGCATCGAGCCACATATATAACACTTATAGGGCTTAAGATCCTCGCCCACTATCTCCTCATACAGTTGTCTAGCTTGCTCACCTATGGATGGAGCTAATTCTCTCAGCATTTCCACAGCATCTTTATCCCCTTCACGTATCCTCGCATGAAGAGACATCAATATTACTCTCTTGAGCGCATCGCCTCTCTCCCTATTACTCCACCCCCTACCAAGTAGGGCAAACATGCGCCCCAAGCATCTATCGCATAGCGGGTAGCGCTTCAGAACATCCATTGCTTTCCTTATAAGATCGCTCGAAGCGCTAGCCGCAACGCTGTCTACATCCGGCATCGTTCACAACCATTAGTGAGGCGAGAAGCCACCAGGGCTTTAAACAAGCCTCCAGTTTTTCCTCATCTACAAGTATGCATTCTGGGCACATATTAGGCGAGCCCAGGTACTCGCCTATAGGGAGACAGCTGCTGGGAACCAGTTCATCGTAACTAGGCTCCTTAAGATGAATGAGCCGAGCCCCTGGCCAAGAGCGGCCCTTGAAGAGAGTATTAAGGAATCCGAGAAGATTCCTTTCACCAGGCCTAAGCCACCTAATCTCCCTACCAGATATTCTTACTAGGGAGACTAGGCACTCCTGCCTCCTCTTTACCCGTAGCACTACTCTCAGTGATACCCAGTACCTTATCCCATTGGAGAGGAAAAGAGCCGCGGATATCGCATGTGCTCCGCGAAGAAGCGAGTCCTCAGAGCAACTAGTAACGTATACTATGTTAACCTCCTGGCAGCTTCCCCGATTTGACGAGTTTTTCAAGTATATCCTTCCTCTTCTTCAGAGTCCTCATCATCCTCTTTACGGTCTTGTAGTAATTATATAGCTCCTTTACATCGCTTGTCTCAACGCCCGCGCCTATAGCTATTCTTTTGACCCTGCTGCGTTGCTCTAAGAGCTCAGGGTTGTCAAGCTCCTCGTAGGTCATTGAATTCATTATGTTTATCCATTTCTTGGTCTTTTCCTCGCTGAGCTTTGCAGCATCCTCTACGGAGTCTATCATCGTTGAGAGGCCCGGTATCATTTGGAGCACTTTACGGAATGGACCAAGCTTCTTTACCTGCTGGATCTGCCTATAAATAGTCCTGAAAGTAATTTTACCCGAAATCATCTCCGCCACAGTCTTCTCAAAATCCTTAGCGCTCTCCAGCCTCTCTATGCGCTCAAGAAGTGATTCGAGATCACCCATTCCCAGCAATCGCGCGACAAATCTTCTCGGCTTAAACACCTCTAGCTCCTCTATGCTCTCGCCGGTCCCGATGAACTTTATCCGAGCACCAGTAGCCGCGACAGCCGATAACGCTCCACCACCCTTAGCGGTGCCATCCATCTTTGTTACAACTATACTACCTATGGGCGTGGCTTCATGAAACCTCCTAGCCAGGTCGTAGCTCTTCTGCCCCATCGCGGCATCAATAACCAATACTACCTCGTCGGGCTTAACCGCGTCAGCAATGTTTCTCATCTCCTCGAGAAGGGCTTCCTCCTCGCCATAACCATGCCTACCAGCAGTATCAATGATTATTATCTCTGCGCCGCGTTTCTTCAGCTCCTCGACACCACGCTTAGCAATACCTATAGGGTCCTTGGAGCCCGGCTCGCCATAGAACATTGCCTTAGCCTTATCCGCTAACTGGCGCAACTGGTCATAAGCCCCGGGCCGATACGTGTCAGCAGCTACAACTCCTACACGGTACCCCATGTCCCGGTAAAACTTTGCAAGCTTACCAACAGTGGTAGTCTTACCACTACCCTGTACACCAACCATCATAATGACGTACGGCTTGTAAGGCGGCTTTATCTCGGGCTCATAGTCTCCCCCAAAGAGTTTAGCAAGCTCCTCATAAGTTATCTTAACAAGCCATTCCCGCCGACTAACACCAGGCGGAGGCTCCGTCTTTAACGCGCGCTCCCTAATACGCTTAGTTAGGTCAAACACTAGCCGAACATTCACATCAGCCGCTATCAGTGCTTTCTGCAGATCACGTATATACTCCCTTACTATAGCCTCGTATGGGCCACTCCTCTTAAACAGCTTACTAACAGCTTTACGAATATCCTCAAGCCCCGGCAAGCGCTAAACCAGCCCCAACCGAGAAACAGTTACAACGTACCTAAATATAGTATAAAGTAGAACAAGAGGAAGAGGGACGGGGCAAAAACGCAGAGACGCCTATAGAGCAACAACCTCTAAGCCAGGTCCCCTTAAGGACCCTTAGCTCTTAGGCACGCTACGAACCTTAGCGATCCAGTACTTGCCCATCACCACCCAGTACTCGACCTCAGCACCAGGCTTTAGCTTAGCCCGGAGATCCTCGTCCTTCGGCTTCTCGACCTCAAAGGTCTCAAACGTCTCCATATCCATTATCTGAACCATATCGCCTAGATCCGCTATGACCTGTCCCACCCTCTTATCAATAATAGGTACCTCCACACGAGTATCGACAGGAGCAACCATTGTCTTCTTATTACCGGAGAAGAGGCAAACAGCAACCACATGAGCCTTAGCGCTGCCATGCTTACCCGTCTTAGCCTTACTCATCTCAACTATCCTACAAGGCTCACCATCAATAACAATATAGCTACCAACACGTAGCTCTCCAAGAGTTGCATAGTTGACACTCATCCTAATCCCCGCGCACACTCAACGCACATAGCAGCATTTATAGCTTAGGGTCTGCGAGAAAAGAAACACAAACAACGATAACCCTTCGTCCACGTTAACTATTTAACCCGGTTTCAGAGAAGAGAGACCTTCAACATGGTGCCGCGGTAGTATAGCCCGGCCTAGTATGCGGGCCTGTCAAGCCCGTGACCCGGGTTCAAATCCCGGCCGCGGCGCCAATTCCTCATCACCTCCCTTATCAATTCTCCTATCAACTCCTTTGTTTCATGGTTGATGAGGGGACAATGAAATATTAGGGAGTTGTACGGAGTTGATATAAGCTGGGAGTATTACGGTTGGCTTGGTACGATGAGTTAAACATTAGCAAGCTAAACAGTGAGGCTAAACGTAAAATATTACATTATGCTGTTAATAAGCATGGAAGACAAGCTGTTATGAAGGCTCTTGGGGTTAGCCGCATCACGCTTTGGCGCTACATGAGCGGTGCGCAGGAGATACCCGATGACAAACTTCTAGCCTTGTTCTCCTTGGGGCTAGTCTCTAGGAGCGAGTTTGAGCAGCTAGTAGCTGCTAGGGAGAGGTTGCGGGCGCTAGGCATAGTTAGGGAGGATGGTGCAGTAGATTATGGGCTCGCACTCGAGGTGCTGGCGCTAGCCAAGAATGACGAGTACTTGAAGAATGCTATTCTCCGCTTTGTGGTGCAGGAGTTCCGCGAGGACCTCAAGAAGATGCTTGGTGTGAGCCTGGCGGGCGTCAGGCTGGAGTGGAGCGAGGACTTCGAGCACTACCTGCGGGAGCGGAAGAAGAGGCGCAAAGTGCTAACAGAGGAGCAGCTCAGGAAGTACCGCAATCTCTTCATGAGAGAGCTAGAGGGCAAGGAGCTCAGCGAGGAGCTAGTAGAGTATGTGGCTAGGCATCCTAACGGCTGGCTAAGGAACATCTTTAGGCACTACATACGCTACCTCTACCATAGGCGGAGGATAAGCGGAGAAACCATGGCATGGATACTAGAGGTAGTGCCTAGCCGCTCCTACAAGTTGGACGTACGTGTCTACCCTATTAACCTTGAGGAGCTGGCCAAGACCTTGGATTATCTGAGAAAGCATCACAAGCAATACTACGCTTTGTATAGATTAATGCTCGAGAGCGGTGCGCGGCTAGAGCATGCTCTCAAGATGCTAGCAGAGTGGGCTCCAGAAGAGCAAGTCGAGATCCCTGGCCTCGGGTTTACCCAGAGGCTGGTCTGCCTCGAGGACCAAGGGTTCTGCCGCTACTACCTAGGGCTGAGGGAGGGGCAGAAGCCATGCGAGTGGATATACTTCCGGAAGGAGACCCTTGAACTGCTAGAGGCTACAGGGCTGCTAGGCAGGCATGTGCGGAGAGAATTAGTAACACGTTATGCGAAACGACATGACTTGATAAGGCCCAAGTATCTGCGTAAAATAGCGTGGCAGCTAATGAGGAAAACAATGGGCTACGAAGCGGCAGCATTTGCCCAGAGCCGCTTCGGAGAACTAAGGGTGAGCGAGAGAAGGTATAGTGATTTGCTGGGAGAGGCTGATGAGAAGTACCCTGATTATATAAGGGGACTAAATGCGTTAATAAATGGGGAAAACTATAAA
>Ga0256833_1000432_pt1 | contig 33066 bp, 35 predicted proteins | sample 356284metaG_FD_190535 | JGI IMG/M metagenome (GOLD analysis project Ga0256833, IMG submission 190535) | Hydrothermal vent microbial communities from Mid Atlantic Ridge, Atlantic Ocean - 356-284 | ecosystem: Environmental > Aquatic > Marine > Hydrothermal vents | place: Atlantic Ocean: Mid... | reverse complement strand
CTGCTTTAGAAGTTAAAGAGACTGAAACGGATGCAGAAATAAGAATAACTGACCCAGAAATGCTCCAGAAGTTCATAGAGCAGGAGGAGAAGATGCTTAAAGAAATGGTTGACAGAATAGTCAACGCCGGAGCTAACGTTGTGTTCTGCCAGAAAGGAATTGACGACTTGGCTCAGTACTACTTGGCTAAGGCTGGAGTGCTTGCAGTAAGAAGAGTCAAGCAGAGTGACATAGAAAAGTTGGCTAAGGCTACTGGAGCTAAGATACTGACCGACTTGAGAGACGTTAAGCCAGAAGACCTTGGAGAGGCTCAGTTGGTAGAGGAGAGGAAAGTCGGAGACGAAAAGATGGTGTTCGTTACTGGATGCAAGAATCCGAAAGCCGTAACTATACTGATAAGAGGTGGAACGGAGCACATAGTTGACGAAGTGGAGAGGTCTCTAACTGACTCTATAAAGGTAGTCAAAGCCGCACTAGAGAGTGGAAAAGTAGTAGCTGGTGGCGGCGCTCCAGAAGTCGAAATCAGCCTAAGACTAAGGCAGTGGGCTCCAACTCTTGGAGGAAGAGAGCAGTTAGCTGCAGAGGCTTTTGCTAACTCCTTAGAAGTGATACCGAGAAGCTTAGCTGAGAACGCTGGACTCGATCCAATTGACATATTGGTTGAACTTAGGAAAGCTCACGAGAATGGCGAGAAGTACGCTGGAGTAAACGTCTTTACTGGAAAAGTTGAGAACATGAAGGACATGGGCGTTTTAGAGCCTCTAAGGGTAAAGAAGCAGGCTATAAGCAGTGCTACTGAGGTTGCAATAATGATACTCAGAATCGACGACGTCATAGCTGCAAAGGGCATAGAGAGTGAGAAAGAAGGAGAGAAAGAAGGAGGAGAAGAAGAATCCGAAAGTGAATTCTAACCTTTTTTAAGATTTATTTTTTGATTTAAAGTTTTAGGTCTGTTTTAAAGTTTTGGTTTTTTAGAAACTCGATTTTAAACTCGATCTTTGGTATCAACATCTATTGCAGCCCATACGAAGATTAACCTTTTCTCAAGCTTTAATTTTGTTTCATCTATTGCTATTAACCTTCTTGACTTCTTTCTTGGTTGCTTTAGAACTTTCTTAAGCTTATATAGTAAATCCTATATTTTGACACGATCCAAGTTGTCAACGTTGAAAGTGTTTAACAATTTTTATAAAGATTTCATAAATAAACTTGAATTATAACTATTGCAACAAAAAAACTAAAACCAAAAATTATTTAAAACTTTATTCAGCCCGCTTAGCATGGCTACTGGTCTGGGTTTGCCTGTTTTTTTGCCAGTACCAGTAGCCATTATTGTAGTACACTAAAATTTTATTCTTTGTATAAAGGTGGTTTTATGAGGGCTGCAGACGCTATCGTTAAAGCTTTAGAGTATGAGGGCGTTGAACACATATTTGGCATACCGGGAGGAGCAATAATAGAAGTTTACGACGCGTTATACGACTCCAACATAGAACACATTCTTACGAGACACGAGCAAGCAGCTGTTCACGCAGCAGATGGATATGCAAGAGCTACTGGAAAAACAGGAGTTGCTTTTGCGACGTCTGGTCCGGGAGCAACGAATACTGTTACGGGAATAGCGACAGCTTACATGGACTCCTCTCCCTTAGTCGTTATGACTGGACAAGTTCCACGCTCGATGATAGGAAACGACGCTTTTCAGGAAGCGGATACTACTGGAATAACTATGCCTATAACTAAGCACAACTACTTAGTTACTGACGAGAAAGAGTTGCTAAAAACTGTTAGAGAGGCTTTTCACATAGCTTCTACTGGCAGGCCTGGACCGGTTTTAATAGACTTGCCTAAGGACGTTACAGTTGCCGATGTGGAATTCAACTATCCCGTTGAAATAGAGCTTCCCGGTTACAAGCCAAAACTTAAAGGACATCCGAAGCAGATAAGAAAAGCAGCTGAACTTATAGTCAAAAGCGAAAGACCGATAATCTTAGCTGGAGGAGGAGTGATACTGTCCAACGCTTGCGAGGAACTTAGAAAGCTGGCTGAAGCTATTCCTGCTTTCGTCGTTACGACTTTAATGGGAAAAGGTTCAATTCCTGAAACCCATCCTCTATCTCTTGGATTCATAGGTATGCACGGTTCAAAGTACGCAAATTACGCTGTTATGGACTCTGATTTAATAATAGCTGTTGGATGTAGGTTTAGCGATAGAACGACTGGAAAAGTTTCTGAATTCGCACCGGAGGCTAAGATAATACACATAGACGTTGATCCAGCTGAAATAGGGAAAAACGTTAGGGTTGACGTTCCAATTGTTGGGGATGCTAAGCTCGTTCTATCTGAGCTCGTAAAGTACGTTAAGTATAAGCAGAGAAAGGAGTGGGAGGAAAAAGTCAACTCTTGGAGAGAAAAGTACCCCCTCAAATACAAGCAGGAAGGAGATGTAATAAAACCCCAGTACGTAATCGAAAAAATATACGAGTTAAAGCCAGACGCTATAGTTGCAACCGAGGTTGGACAGAACCAGATGTGGGCGGCACAGTTTTTCAAAGTAGAGAGAGCTAGGCAGTTCATATCCAGTGGGGGTCTTGGAACTATGGGTTTCGGTTTTCCAGCTGCGATGGGTGCTCAAGTTGCTTTTCCCGATAAAACTGTGGTGGATATAGCTGGAGACGGGAGCTTTATGATGAACATACAAGAGCTCGCAACTTGCGTTGACTACGGAATTCCAGTAAAAGTTTGCATACTGAACAACATGTTCCTTGGAATGGTCAGGCAGTGGCAGGAACTATTCTACGATGAAAGGTACTCCGAAACTTGCCTGAGGTGTAAAGAGATGAGTTTTGAAAGGATAGCTAAGGGATTTGGAGCTGTTGGAATGACGGTTGAGAAGCCATCTGAAGTAGAGGATGCACTAAAAGAAGCTTTTGAAATAGATGCACCTGTGGTAATAGATTTCAGAGTTGAAAGGCTTGAAAACGTTTACCCGATGGTTCCGGCTGGAGCATCTCTGAGAGAGATTATAGACGAGGAATATTGAGGTGATCGAATTGAAGAAAGTTATCGCCGTTTTGGTTGAAAACAAGCCCGGAGTTCTTGCAAGAGTTTCTTCACTCTTCAGGAGAAGGGGTTTCAACATAGACAGCTTGGCTGTTGGGACTACTGATAGAGAGGACGTTTCGAGAATGACAATAGTCGTTAGAGGGGATGAGAAAACAGTAGAACAAGTGATAAAGCAACTCAACAAGTTGATTGAAGTTATAAAAGTAAGCGACCTTAGCGAGAACAGTGTTAGTAGAATACTCGCTCTGATAAAAGTTTCTGCTACTACCGAAAATAGGGGCGAGATAATAGAAATAGCGAACATATTTAGAGCGAGAATAGTTGACGTTGCGAGAGATAGCCTTATAATAGAGATAACTGGTGATGAGGAAAAGATAAACGCCTTTACTAACTTGATGAGACAGTACGGAATAAAGGAGTTTGTTAGAACGGGCATTATCTCTATGGCGAGGGGAAGTAAAGTTGTAGAAGTGAGGTAACATGAGGTACGCCGACGCGGGAGTTGACATAAAAAAAGAGGAAGAAGCGATAAAAGCATTGACTTCAGTTATAAAACACGTCAGAGAAGGAATTGGAAAACCTTGCTTAACAAATCACTACGCAAGTGCAATTTCTCTACAACCTATTTGCGACTTGATGGTAACTATTACTACTGATGGAGTTGGCAGTAAAATACTCGTTGCAGAAAAGATGAACAGATTCGACACTATTGGGATTGACTGCGTTGCTATGAACGTAAACGACCTGATTGCCGTTGGCTCTGAACCGGTTGCTATGGTTGACTACATAGCAATAGAAAAGCCAGATGAAAGGATAATGAGAGAAATAGCTAAGGGGTTGGAGGAAGGTTGCAGAATTGCGAACATAACTCTCGTTGGAGGAGAGACAGCCACTCTACCAGACATGGTTAAGGGATTCGACCTCGCGGGGACTGCAATTGGCGTGGCAAAGAAATTGATTACTGGTGAGAATATACAGCCGGGAGACGTTATATTTGGCATTCCAAGCAGTGGAGTTCACAGTAACGGATTAACTCTCGTAAGGAAAGTTTTAGAGAAAGCTGGAATTTCTTATAGCGACGAATTCGAAAAAGGAGTTAGTTACGGTGAAGAGATACTCAAACCAACGAGGATATACGTAGAAGTTTTAGACGTTTTGAAGAAATTTGAGATTAAAGGGATGGCTCACATAACTGGTGGTGGATTGCTAAACTTACTCAGGCTGAAAAAGCTCAAGTTCGTGATCGATAAACCGCTTGAACCTCATAAAATATTCAGAGTTGTTCAGGAGCTCGGCAACGTTGAAGAGGAGGAGATGTACAAGACCTTCAACATGGGCATGGGTTTCGCTCTGATAATGGATAGAAGTGAAGCTAAAAAGCTAGAAAAAAGTGGTATGATCGAAGGCAGGATTGTTGGAAGAGTTGAAGAATCTGAGTACGGAGAAATTTATGTAAAAGACTTGAAGTTAAATCCTTAGTAGCTTTACAGCATTCACGACTTCTCCAGCAATTTGATACCTCACATCTTTTTTTGGATACAGTTTTTCCAACATCTTTTTACCCTCCTCTGCAACTAAGACAGCCTCTTTTTTCCTACCGCAGGCTGATAGAATTAACGCTTCTATGAGCTTTTTAAAAGCTATTAGCCTTTTGTTTTTGCATGAATCGTTCAGTTCTGAAATTATCTCTTCTGCATCTCCAATTCTTCCAATAGAAAGCAAAAGTGCTGATAACTGGAGGGTCGTTAAAAGAAAGTTACAGCTGTCTTCTTCTCTCCAAACTTCCCTTATGTTTTCCATGAGTTCTATAGCTCTGTTTATTTCACCTTTTTTAAGCAAAGCTATGCAAGCGATTTGCAAAGACTTGCTCATGCCTTCTGCGTCTCCAACTAAGCTGAAAAGCTCGAAAGCTTTTAAAGCGTTCTCAACAGCCTCATCGTTTTTACCCTTTTTTATCAGGATCTTAGATAGTAGCTCATAACAACAAGCTTTGAGCCAGGAACTCTCACACTCTTCAGCAAATTGCATGCACTCCTTTAAAGTCTCTTCAGCTTTCTCAACTTTATCTCTCTCAGCGTGCAGTAAAGCTATGTTGTAAAGCGTTTTTCCCACTCCCAACCTATCCCCAGTTTTTCTAAACAATCTCAAACACTCGTAAAACCTGCTCGTCGCCTCTACACTTTTACCTGAGATACACTCAAGCTTTCCTATCTCAAGTAAAGTCTCAGCTTTTTCGTGCTCGTCTTTTATCTTTGGCAAGTAGTATTCTAAGGTATTCTTCCTCTTCTCAACTTCAGCTTCGCACCTGACTTCGTTCAAAAACCAGAGAAGGTCGAGAATCTTTGATGAAATTATCCTTAGCTTGTCTGACATTTTAGGCAATTTAGTGAAACAAATATTTAGTTCTTTTCGTTATCAAAAAATCCTGAAACGTAAGAGAACGCTTCGAAAAACTTAGTCTTTTTTCCCTTTTTTGTAACGAACCCAATTGAAATTAACCCAACTGAAATCAATTCGTCTGACAAAACTTTCTTCTTAGCGATTTCTCGATAGTTTAACCCCAGCTCCTCGAAGAAATTTTTAGCCCACTTCTTATCCATTTTTCTAACTGTTAGCTCTCCAAGCCTCGAAAGCCTATAGTAAGTGTGGTGTTTGTGCACTTCGTGAGCTTTTTTGAATCTGGCTTTACTTCTCTTTATAGCTGATCCTTCATCTCTTTCAATCAACCCCTCTTTCATTAGTTTCTCTACGCTTTCGTTTATTTTTTCAATGGGTAAACCCGTTACTTTTGCCATCATCTTAGCGTAATCCACTCCAGCTTTCTTGAGATGTAGTAGCACGTAAACGTCAACTATGTTGAGTTTTTTAACCAACTCTCCACCTTTCTCCATGCATGCAATAGTAGCAGAATGCTTAGAGAAAAATTTCGATGTAAAGGCGGTTGACTGCGTTAGCTTTAAAGTAAAAAAAGGTAGTATATTCGCATTACTGGGTCCAAATGGAGCTGGAAAAACTACTTTAACGGGAATTCTTACTACGCTAATAAAGCCGGATTCAGGATACGCTGAAGTTGCGGGTTTTAGCATAGGAGAGAAAATGGAAGTTAGGAAAAGAATAGGCGTAGTTTTTCAGGAACCGGCTCTGGATACGAAGCTTACAGCGAAAGAAAATTTAGAGTTTCACGCAATGCTCTACGGAATGAAGAGAAAAGAAAGGGAAGAGAGAATACCTTCAGCACTAAAACTCGTGGGGCTGGAGAAGTGGGAGAACGTGTTAGTTGAAAAGTTCTCGGGTGGAATGAAGAGGAAGTTGGAAATTGCGAGAGCGTTCGTTCACGAACCCGAAGTACTCTTCCTCGACGAACCAACTTTGGGGCTTGACGTTCAGACGAGAAGAAATATCTGGGATTACATAACTTCTCTCAGGGATAGAGGAGTTACGATTTTCATGACCACTCACTACATAGACGAAGCTGAAAACTTGTGCGATACAGTGGCAATAATGGATAGGGGAAGAATTGTTAAAATAGGTAAAGTAGATGAGCTGAAAAAAGAGCTTGGAGAAGGAACTGTTTACATAGAACTTGAAAAAGCAGACGTTTCGAAGCTGAAGAGCTTAGAAGGAGTAATAGACGTAATCCTTAGTGGAAACGTTGTTCAGATAAACTGCACTAACGTTGAACTGTTACTTCCAAAATTGTTCAAACTGTTGGACGGGATAAAATCAGTTAAAGTTAAGAATCCAGATCTGGAGGACGTCTTTCTCAAATTAACTGGGAGGAGGTTTGAGTGATACAGGTTTACGTCCTCTGGTTAAGAGAAATGAAAAGACTCGTAAGGTCAAAGTCGAGGTTTTTCAGTTCACTTTTTATGCCCCTCATGTTTCTACTTTTTCTAAGCAGTGGATTTAGCGGAGTAAAATTTCAGGGAATTGAAAACTACACGGAGTATCTAACGCCCGGAATAGCAGCGATGGCAGTAGTTTTTTCCTCCACTTTTGCGGGTTTATCGGTTCTTTGGGACAGGGAGTTCGGTTTTCTCAAAGAAATTTCCGTTGCTCCTGTTAGCAACACGGCAGTAGTTTGCGGTAGGATAGCGGGAAGTGCGACCACTTCCACTCTTCAGGCAATGGCAATCGTAATTCTATCCATACCTATTGGCTTTTCGACGACTTTATACGGCGTTTTAACGTCCTTCTTTTTTGTAGTGCTAATGGCTGTAACTTTTACGGGAATGGGTTTGGTATTCGCATCCGTAATCAAGGACTTTCACGGATTTGGAATGGTTATGAACTTCGTTATATTCCCTCTTTTCTTTCTTTCCGGTGCTATGTTTCCAATATCTAAGCTCCCATCTTTTATCAGAATTTTTGCTTACGCTAATCCAATGTTTTACGGTGTTTCTGGTATGAGGTTAGCTCTTATTTCCAATTGCCTAAGTCCAGCTTACTTGCTAATAAGTCTGTTTTTCTCAGTAATTACGGTGCTCGTAGCTGCGAGGGCTTTTGAAAGAATCTGAGCTTTTATTTCTTAATCAGAAATAATTTCGAAAAAGTATTAATTCTTAATACTAATCGAAAAATGATGAAAGACTTCAGGGTAAAAATTGGTTTGTTTGGTAAGACGAATGTTGGTAAGTCGAGTTTGCTCAATGCGTTGACGAACCAAAACATCGCTATAGTTTCTGATAAGTCGGGAACTACTACAGATAGGGTTTCTAAGGCAATGGAGCTTTTGCCCTTAGGCCCAGTAAAAATAATTGACACTCCCGGAATAGACGACACTTCTGAAATAGGTAGCAAGAGAGTTGAAGTTGCGATGAAAACGCTTGAGGAAGTGGATATAGCTTTACTCGTTGCCAGTCCTGAAAAACCATTTGGAGATTACGAGAGAGCAGTATTAGAAAGGGCGAAGGAGAAAGGGGTAAAGGTAATAGGCGTACTGAACAAATCGGACACTGTAGATTTCCGACCTATTGTAGAAAAGTTATCAGCGGAGTCGGGAGTAAAATTTATTCCAGTTAGCGCTAAAACAGGTGAAGGAATAATAGCTTTAAAAAGGGAAATAGTTCGCTCATCCAGAACTGTTTTCGACTACCTTGTAATAGGAGACCTCGTTTCTGGAGGAGATGCTGTTGCTTTTGTAATCCCGGAACTTAGATATCCAAGGGGAAGATTACCTCTGTGTTACGTTAGAGCTATGAGAGAAGTAATAGACTGCGACGCTTACTGCATAGTTACAACTCCTTCGAAACTTCTCAGATCACCTGTATTAAAATTAGTCGTTCTGGACACGCTTCTAAGCGTTAGAGATATGGTGAAGTGCTTCGACTTTTACGACTCACTACAGTTTACGAGTTTTGCGGCATTGGAGGCGAGGAAATATTTGGAAGTATTCGTGAAAAACGCGAGAGAGGCTGAGAGTAGAGGCGTGCAATTAGTGGAAGACACTAAGGACGAAAGAGAAAAGAAAATAATAGAAGAATTGAAAAAAGAAATTAGGGAAGGGGGAATAGAGAAGGGAGAAATTGAAGTTTTACCTGAGTCTTGTGAGCCGAAAAATCCCAAAAATTCAACGACAGCCGGTCTATTGCTACTTGAGCTGAGAGGGTTTTTAGATAGGTTGTTGGACCCATTTCCACTCGCTAAAATGGGATTTGGAGAAGTTGTTGAGGCTGGGAGTTCTTTAAGTGCTAACGTGTGGAAGTGGTAAAATGAGAGTTGAAAGAGATTTTTTGGGTGAATTGATTGTACCAGATGGTGTTTACTACGGAATACACACGCTTAGAGCGAAGGAAAACTTTCCTATATCGTCAAAGCTTGGTTACAGAATTCATCCCGAACTCATAAGGGCTTTTGGAATGGTAAAGAAGTCTTGTGCAATAGCTTTATTAAAGCTTGGATTTATGGAAGAAGATAAGGCGAGTGCCATAATTAAGGCTTGCGACGAGCTAATTGAGGGAAAACTTAACGACCACGTAATAGTTGACCCATTTCAGGGAGGAGCTGGAACTTCCCTAAACATGAACGTAAATGAAGTTATAGCGAATAGAGCGAGCGAAATACTCGGTAAAAAAGTGCACCCACTCGATGACGTTAACAGGATGCAATCGACGAATGACGTATTTCCTACCGCTTCGAGAGTCGCAGCTATTTATTTGTTAAGACAGCTGACAGCTGTTGTTGGAGAGTTGCAACAGGCGTTAGAGGATAAGGAGAGAGAGTTTTCGGGAGTACTTAAGCTGGGAAGGACGGAAATGCAAGATGCCGTGCCAATAACTCTTGGCCAAGAGTTCAGCGCTTACGCTGAAGCTATAGCGAGAGATAGGTGGAGGTTGTACAAAGTTGAGGAGAGGCTTAGACAGGTAAATCTTGGAGGTACTGCAGTTGGAACGGGAATAAATGCTGATTTGAAGTACATACACTTAGCCGTGAGAGTGCTTAGGGAGATAACGGGACTAAACTTGGCAAAAGCGGATAACTTGATAGACCCAACACAGAATTGGGACGTCTTTGCTGAAGTGCACGGTTTACTAAAAGCCTTGGCTACGAACCTTTACAAGATTTCTAACGACTTAATACTCATGAGTTCTTTCAAAGAAATTAGCTTACCTCCCGTACAAGCAGGCTCTTCTATAATGCCGGGAAAAGTTAATCCGGTGATTTTAGAGTGTGTAAAACAGGTAGCGATTAGAGTTATTTCAAACGACGTAGCTATAAACTTCTCAGCTTCTCACGGACAACTTGAATTAAACGCACTTGCACCACTTATGGTTCACACAATGCTTGAGTCTCTTGAAATCCTAAGTAATGCAGTTGAAGTTATGATTGAAAAATGCATTAGAGGTATAAAGGCAAATCCAGATGTGTGTATGAGTTATCTCGAAAAAAGTCCTGCTATAGTAACGGCTATAGCACCGTACATAGGTTACGATGCAGCAGCTGAAATTGCGAAAGAGGCGGTTAAAAGAAACGTTTCGGTTAAAGAAGTTCTGTTAGAGAAAGGCTTTAGCAGAGAAGAACTGGACAAAATTCTATCTTGTAAAGAATTGGTTAAACCCGGAATTGCTGGAGAAGGGAAAGTGGATAGAAAAATCGTCAGCAGGAGTTATAAGGAATGATAGTCAACCCCATCAGGTTTTACGTTCCTCCAAACTCAGGCTTAAGCTATTTAGCTGAAAAAGTTAGAGAGTACGTTGAAGAAGGAGATATTTTAGCGGTTTCGAGCAAAGCTATATCTTTCGCTGAAGGTAGGTTGGTAAAATTATCGGAAGTAGAAGTTTCTAAGCGAGGAAGAGCTTTGGCTGAGAAGTACTCCTTGATTCCAGAAATCGCAGAACTAATTTTAATGGAGGCTGAGAAGATACTTGGAGGAGTGGAAGGATTTGTTTTAACGCTGAAATTCGGGATTCTATGTCCTAATGCTGGTATTGACACGTCTAACGCTCCAGAAGGATTTGCCGTTCTCTATCCAGAAAATCCACTTAATTCCGCTAAATACTTGAAAAAAATTTTGAAAACTGGAGTAGTGATTACAGATAGCAGAATACTTCCTTTGAGGAGAGGTGTCGTGGGCGTAGCTCTCGCTTATTCTGGAATTTGTGGAGTAGAAGATTTGAGGGGCAGGAGAGATTTGTACGGCAAAGAACTCAAAAAGACTTTTAGAAACGTGGCTGACATGTTAGCTTCTGCTGCAAACCTTTTGATGGGTGAAGCGGACGAGATGACTCCTGCAGTTGTGTTTAAAGATCATCCCGTAAAGCTTGGGAACGACGAGCTGAACATTTCCGTTAAAGCTGATGAGTGTCTTTACGGAAAGTTAATAAACTGTGGAAAGTTAATTAACAAATCTGGTTATCCTTAGACTATGTCATTCGTAAAACCTTTTATGGGCTTTGCTCTTGGAGACGCTTTTGGTTCCATGTTCGAAGGTTTAACGAGAGATGAAGTTAGTAGAAGGTTGAGGTACTTTAAAAGGAGAGGTAAAGTAGTTTCTGATGTAACAGACGATACAATTCAAGTTTTAATTCTGGCAGAATCTCTTGCAAGTACGATACACTTTTCCCCACAAGACTTCTCTGAAAGACTAAAATTAGCTTACGAAAGCGGAAAAATTCCTAAGATCGGTCCTACTACATCTAAGGCTGTAGAAAAGCTAAAACTCGGTTGTTCTTGGAGAGAGTCTGGAGTAAATTCCAATACCTGCGGTTCTGCTATGAGAGTCATGCCTCTCGCTTTACTGTATTCTTTCGACTTAAACTTGGTGGAAAAGTACTCAGCTCTTCAAAGCGTAGTAACTCACACCAACAGAGAAGCAATAGCTTCAAGCGTTGCCTTAGCTTTAACTTACGCCTGCGTTTTTAGAGGAGAGCTGGAAAAGAGAGCTAAGGAAATAGTAGAAAGAGTTAGAAGTTACGATGTCTATACCTCTATATCTATCGAAAAAGCTTTTGAAGGAAATTACGAGTACAGAGGGACGATTCTCGCTTTCGATGTAGTATCTTTTGCAATTCAGTGTTATCTCTACTCTGAAAGCTATCCAGATTGCTTGCTCAACTCTGTAATGGCTGGAGGTGATACTGATACAGTCGCTGCAATAGCGGGTGGATTGAAAGCCATTGAAGTTGAAGATAAAGAAGTTAAATTCCCCTTAGTAGAAATAAAAGACAGCGTAAAGGAGGAAATCGTACGCGTAACTGAAAAACTATGGAGAGTTTACGAGTTTATAAGTCGTTAAAACTAATTAACTTCTTTAATTCTTGAATTTCCGGGAGGTAAGAACTTAGCGACTTCGTCTGGTGTGGCTATACCTCTAACTATGTAGTCGTTGTTAGACATCTCTATTAGCTTTTTAGCAACTAACAAAGCAACTTCGCTTTGAGGTAACTCACCTATCTCAACTTCGACCCAGTAATCGCAATACTTTTTGACTGCACTTACTGGTCCTCCAAACAACCTAAGTTTTGAAAGTTCAATTCCAACTGCACAGTTAAGAGTTACGGTTAGGTAGTTTCTCTTACCCTCTATGTAGAAACTTCCTCTCGCCAAATACTCTCCGTGCTTCGCCGCTTTTTTCACTTGTTCGGGTTTCACGTAGTAAACTTCTCCGCTATACTTTCCTTCTTTCCATAGAGATGAATAAGTTGCTGCAAACTCTGCTGTCTCTTTTATGCTCCTTTCCGGAGCGTCTTGCCCCTTCTTTAGTATTACTACTGGTGCACCGGGAGTTTGGGTGTGAAAGAACAAATCTCCGTTTTCCATGTACTTAGAAACTATCTCCTCGTTCATCTTTGCATTTCTTCCTCCAATTGCGAGAAAGCCGTCGCTCGTTATAAACCACCTGTACTGCTCGTACCACTCTCTTTTTCTAACGACCCTTATGCTTTTTGCTATCCTCTTAGCTTCCAGTTCCTTAGCTTTCTTCATTTCTTCCTTGGTTTTCTCTATGGCTTTCTTAATTCCCTCAATTTTTGCTCTGATTTTTTTTGCTTTCTCGTAGTAAACGTCTGCTATTTGTGGTAAAGAGTAGTCGAGCATTAGCTCCAGCTCAACTCCGTCAATTACTACAGTTACGCTGTTTTTTTCGGGATTTATACTTTTTACAACTTTTGAAAGTTTTGAATTCTTTACTATTTCTTCTATTTCCTTCCAACTTTTCTCTTCTCTCGCTTTTACGAAAGCGGAATGAACAGTCTCTACTTTTTTCCAATTCTCGTAAATGAAATCTCCCGTCCTTCTAAGCTTTTCAGCCTCTTTTTCAAATTCACTTAGCTTTTCTAATTGACTGTTTAACCTCGCTTTTAGCTTTTCAATTTCGGGATTTACTTCCTCCTTTTCCACTTCTTTGGCAAGCATTTTAGCGTAGTATTCGTCAAGTGCCTCGTTAAAACTATCGAAGTACTTTTTTTCGTATTGTTCGTAATACTTGAGCTCTAACGGCAATACGTCGATGTACTCTCCGTCCTTAACAACTATGTGGGGTTTGAACTCACCTTTGAAAAGGCTATCGAAAACCTCTCTTATTTTTTCAGCTATGGTTTCTATTTCTTCTTTACTCAACTCTTCTGCTATTTTTTTCTTATCTATTTCAGCTCTCAAGCAGACCTCTTCTGCGTAAAGACCACCGAGTCCGTTCATTGCGAGAACTCTTACGACTTCTCTTTTTCTTTCCCTCTCGCTTTTGAATATCTCTTCCAGTTTTTCTGGAGTTAACTCTAAGGGGGTTATTCTTGGCTTTGGAAACTCGTACTCTTCGCCGGCTTTGAAAATTCCAGCTCTAAGGGGCATTATTATTTTGTAATCCTCATCGCATAAAATCACGTTTCCCTTAGAGAATACTTCTGCTATAACTCTGTACTTTTTCTCATCTCTCGCAAAATTTATAATTACGACTCTGTCGAAGTCGTGTTGTTCCACGCTTTCGACTTTCAAGCCTTCGAGGTGTTTTCTCATCAACATAGCAAAGCTTGATGGCAGGCGAGGTGCTTCCTTAGGAAATTTTGTTCTGTGTATCCTCCTCCCAGCTTCAATTACCAAGTCAATTCTACCGCCTTTTCTAAGTTTGAACCTGACTTCCCAAGGTAGGTGGTGGTAAACTTTCTCGACTCTTGCACCTTCTATTTCCCTTAACTCTAAAACGCAAGCTCTTATGTCCGCTGCACTCATCGACTCTTTTGGCATTGATTAGCACTTGCTACATCTGCTATTATTATCTATCGCCCTACGCATCGTCAAACTTTAAATAGTGCTTAAATTCAATTAGTCATAGGGGGTGATCCCTTTGGGCATAATGGAAAAGCTGATAGGTGGTAAATCTCAGAAATACTCTCCTCCAGAATATGAAGAACTCGACCTTTCGGAATATGAAACTGAAATTGAAGGTGAAGCAGAAACTTTTGTTAGAGTAGCTGAAGTTACGGGTTTATCGGAAATTGCAGAAATAAGAAGACAGGTTTATGAAGGAAACATAGTAATAGCTGATGTGTCTTTGCTGAGACACGACCAATTAACTCTCGACAGGATAGTTAAAGACTTGAAACAGCTCGCGGACGACGTTAAAGGAGATGTAGTGTGGCTTGGAGAGGAATACCTAATAGTTACGCCTACGGGAATCAAGATAGATAGAAACAAGATAAAAGGTGTAAGGAAGTAATGGTGGAAATAACTTGCCCTTCTTGCGGTAGAAAAACGGAACTTATAGCCTTAGAGTACGAGATACCGTACTTCGGAAAGATTTTACTCACTTCTATTAATTGCGGGTGTGGATTTAAGCACAACGACTGCATAGTTCTTGGAGTTAAAGAGCCGGTTAGGTATAAAATGAGCATTAGCAGTAACAAACTCTTCACGAAAGTAATTAGGTCAACTTCTGGTACTATAAAGATTCCAGAGCTGGGAGTTGAAATAGAACCTGGTCCAGCTTCTCAAGCTTTCGTTACAAATGTTGAAGGTGTGCTCGAAAGGGTTAGAGATATCGTTTTAATGGCTATGAGGTGGAGGGCTGAGGAAGGCGATAGCTCAGCTGTGGAGAGGTGCGAATATATACTGAAAACGATAGACGATGTAATAGAGGGCAAAAAGGAGCTAACGCTTGTACTTGAGGATCCTTTTGGTAACAGCTTAATAGCATCTGAAGAGGCAGAAAAGACTAATCTAACTCCTGAAGAGGTTAGAAAGTTGAAAACTGGTTTAACGGTTCTCGAGCTATCTGGATTGAGTGAGGACGAAATACAAAGTTAATAGTTCATGTTGTCTAAGATTCTTTTGACGATTCTCTTTTCGAGCTCACTCTTAGCTTTTCTATAAATTCTCTCCAGTATCAGTTCTGGCGTACTTCTACCGAGCTTTCCGAAAACAGGTTGTCTGTCAACTATAAGGTTGAATTCGTCATCTAACCCCTTAGCTTCTATTCCATCAACTCTCGCAAAAGGTAAAAGTTCTTTTAACTCTCTTCCCAAGTGGCTAACTATCACTACGTAATGCCCCCTCTCGTAAGCAATCTTCAATAGTTCAGCCAGTATTGAAACGGCAGCTCCCGGTTCCGTTATAGCTTCGAATTCATCCACGAGTATTAGGTTTTTCCCGTTCGAGGAAACTGCTTTGACGAATGATTTTACGGCACTCTCGAAAGCTCCCGCTCCAGCAACTCCTCTCTTTTTCCTAAAGAAGTATATACCGTCGAAGACGTTTATCCAAGCTTTTTTTGCTTTAACAGGCAAACCCATTTGCCCCATTATTTGAATTTGAGTTAGCAATTCCAGAAGAGAAGTCTTCCCACCGCTGTTAGCTCCAGTCAGGATTGCAATTCTGCCCTTAGCAATGTTAGAATTGCCGATGCTGTACGTTATCGGCTGAGGATCTTTTATGAATAGGTGTTTTCCCTCCAAAAAAGCAGTGTACTCAGCTATCTCCGGAAAAGTTTCACCCAGTTTTTTCAAAGTAGATGTCAATTCTATATTCTTCGCCAGATCTAACTCTTTTACGAACCCTTCGTAACTTTCAACTATTTTCATTGCAACATCCTTACACTCTTTAAAGAGTTCGACCTTAGCGTTCCCTTCCACTTCTTCCTTTAACATTCCAAGTTTACGCTCGTCAACTTCGACTGGGTATGTACGAGAGAAGAGCTCAGAAACTTCGACTTCCAATTTTTCTCCAACTTCTTTTTCGCTCTTAATCACTTCTTCTAAAACGACCTCTTCTACCTCTTCAAGAGTGCTACCCTGCAAGACATCTATTATTCTCTTTCCCCTTAGAACCACTTCGAGTTCTGAAATCCTTCTCTCTATTCTTTCATTTAACTTTAAAAGCTCTTCAACAACGATTTCTTCGACCATTTTTGCTTTTTCAACTCTTTCAAACGAACTCTTAGTTCTTTCAACAAGCTCTACTATCTTCTTAGAATTTCTTGCATCTATTCCACACTCGCTTAGATAAGATATCAGTTTTTTTATCGAAGGGAGGGCTTTAAAAAACGAGCTAACTAAGCTCTCTGGACAGACGATGCTGTAAACTATTAGTTCGTTATCATTTTTCAACGCTTCTATTAGCAATTCCTCCTCTCTTTCGCTAAGTTTAACGAATGCATTTCCAATTTTTATACCATTTACGTTTCCAGTTTTTACGAAAAATCCAAATTTTTCAAGCTCTTTTCTTTCGAAGTAAATCGTTCTCGGTTCAGCTCTTACTTTTACATTTACTTTTTCCAATTTTTTGTCGCAAAATGGGTAGCTTTTAATCCACTCTTGAGTTTTCAGTATATCTACGGGGGTGTCGTGTATTTTTAGTTCCTTAGCTCTCTCCAGCCCAATTAATCCGATAATTTTTCTATATATCGATTTACTATCTCCACCCAACTTCATTGTCTAAACCTTGAAGCTATTTTTTCGACTTTTTCTATTAACTTTTCTTCGTCTATGGTTGTAAGTTCTCTTTCTCTCATGAGAACTTTTCCGTTGACTACTACATCTCTTACTTCAAATCCGTAGCTTGAGTAAACTATGCTGTAAACTGGGTTGTACATAGGAGAGTAGCTAACTCCTTTTTCCAGTACAACTACATCGGCTAAGTTTCCTTTTTTAAGCATACCACCTTTAATTCCGTAAGCTCTATACCCGTTTTCTGTTGCTGATTTAAAAACGTCAATTGCCTTGAAAGTTCCAAAGTTAACCCTCTGCATTAAAGCGGAAAACTTCATTTCCTCCAGCATGTTTAAAGAGTTGTTGCTCGCCGCACCATCTGTTCCTATGCAGACGTTTATTCCCAGCTCTACCATGTCTTTAACCCTAGCAATTCCTGAACCGAGTTTTGCGTTGCTAATTGGACAGTGTGCTACGCTAACTCCTTTATCTCTAAGAATTTTCATGTCTTTATCGCTTAGCCACACGCAATGGGCTGCTACAGTTCTACAGTCGAAAAGACCTATTTCGTTTAAGTATTCGACTGGAGTTTTACCAGTTTTTTCTTTAACCGTCTTTACTTCTCTTTCAGTTTCAGCTACGTGAATGTGTACTGTTAATTCCAACGACTTCGCAACTTCTACAGACCACTTTAAAAGCTCCTCGGAACAAGTGTACGGAGCGTGAGGATCAACGCTAATGTTTATTCTTTCGTTTTTATTTTTCCAATTTTCTATAAATTTTTTTGCTTCCTTAATTTCTCTTTCCATCTTCTCAGGATCTTCCATGTCTATCATGCCGTAGCCGAGTACTGCCCTAATGCCCGTTTCTTCAACTGCCTTAGCTACACCGTTCATGTGAAAGTACTGGTCTGAAAAGCACGTAGTTCCGGATTTTATCATCTCGGCTATAGCTAATTTAGCTCCGTAGTAAACGTCTTTTTCACTCATCGACTTTTCCACTTTCCAGACCTTATTTAGCCACTCCATTAAAGGCATATCCTCAGCGAGACACCTCAACAAAGTCATAGCTGAGTGAGTGTGAGCGTTCATAAAACCGGGAATTACTACGCAGTTTCTCGCATCTATGATTTCCTCAGCTTTTACATCTCTTTTTGTTACATCTACTATTTTTCCTTCTTCAATTAAAACGTTGGCTTTTACGAATTCTTCGCCAAAGACGCAGAGACCGTTGACTATCGCAAGCATGTTTGAAAAGTAGTCAATCGAAAAAAAAGTTAACCGGAAAATGCCTTCTAAGGACATGAAAGTTCTTTTAATAACGAGCTCTAACCCCTCGTATTCTGAGCTTTTGTCATGCTTAAACGATATTGCAGGCTGTAAATTCGAAAGCTTGAGAGATGCCGTTAAGTGTTTGGTGAAAAAAGGTTACATACTCTACTCCATCCCCCTCCTCGTTACAGCTAATGACTTAAAAGTGGTTGAAGGTTCGAAGCTTAGAGTAGTGATTGCAGAGAGAGGAGTTGATAGAAAGTTACTCGAGGAAATTTCTGAATTCGTCGAAGGAGAGTTAATATATCCAATAAAAGTGGAGAGAGTTTTTAACTGTGTTGTTGTTGGTAGAGTTGAGGATAGAGATTGCGTTGCCGTTTTGGAGACTAAGGTAGATGACGTAAGCGGGGAAGTCATGTCTTATGCAATCGAAAGGGTTTTGGAGAAAGCCTTAGATGTGGAAGTAATTCCGGCTTTTGGAAAGAAAAACAGACCGTGTTTTTTGATAAGAGCTATTGCTACTTTAAACGCAGCTAACGAAGTGGCTGAAGTTATGATGAGGGAGACGGGCAGTATAGGCGTAAGAATAATTCCTCTGCTCAGAGTAAAATCTTCGAGGTGTGTTAAAGAAATTAAAATTAAAATCGGTGACAGGATATATAACGTGAGAGTAAAAGTTTCGGGAGTTAACTTCAAGCCTGAATTTGAAGACGTTAAAAGAATAGCTGAAAACGAGAGGTTGTCGATAGTTGAAGCTTACAGGCTCGTTTACTCTCAAATAGGGTGAACTCATGTTAATACCGACTGGAAGTAAGTGCATAGACTCCCTGCTTGGAGGAGGGGTGGAAACCGGAACTGTAACTCAGATATATGGGGAAAGCGGTACGGGAAAAACAACACTCTGCTTGATGCTTTGTAAAACAGTTGCTGAATTCGCTTGTTCAGCTTACATCGATACAGAAGGCCTTTCTGGCGAAAGAGTAGCTCAGATTTTTGAGAAAAAAGATTTACTGAAAAACGTTTACATTCACGAAGTCTTCGACTTCAGACAACAGAGTTCGGCGATAAAAAAGCTTTCCAAATTTTGCAGAGAAAAAGAAGTTAGACTTGTCGTAATTGACTCTTTCACCGCTCTATACAGAAGCGAGCTTGAAGAGAACAAGGCTGTAAAACTTAAAAGAGAGCTAATTAAACAACTCACTTTTCTCTTAGGTCTTGCGAGAAAACTCGACTTGGCAGTCGTTATAACAAATCAGATGTTTACTGACGTTAGCTCTGGAGTGGATAAACCCTTAGGTGGGCCAAGCATCGACCACCTTTCAAAAGTAATATTAGAATTGTCTAAGGAAGGAGAACTTAGGAAAGCAAAGCTCGTTAAGCACAGGTGGAAAGCTGAAGGAGAAGAGTGCTATTACAAAATTACGGGTAAAGGAATAGAACCTTAAAAAAAATTAAAGTTTTCTAAGTTTTTCCAAAATTAACTTCTTCTCAGCTCTCGCTACAGTTTCTCTAATTCTTTGAACAGCGTCTATGTTAGCAGAAACGCTGTCTATTCCCATTTCCACGAGCTTTTGTACTACGTGCGGATAACTGCCAGCCTGACCGCATATCGAAGTTTTAACTCCGTTCTCCTTGCATATCTTTATAACTCTCTCTATGAGTTTCATAACTGCTGGATGTGTTTCGTCGTACAGGTAAGCTACGTGCTCGTTATTCCTATCAACGGCTATAGTGTACTGAGTTAAATCGTTAGTTCCAAAGCTGATAAAGTCTATCCCTTCTTTTATTATGTCTTCAATTATCAGAGCTGCTGCGGGCGTTTCCACCATTATTCCGAATTCTATTTTGTCCAGTGGAATTCCTTCTTCAATAGCTATTTTCTTAGCTTCTCTAACTTCTTCGGGCCTCGTTATTAGGGGTAGCATTATTCCAATGTTGGTGTAACCCTCGTCTATCAACTTCTTTATCGCTTTCATCTCCGCTCTGAAGTGTTCTTTCTCCTTCAAATCTCTTCTTATTCCTCTGAACCCTAACATTGGATTTGCCTCTACTGGCTCGTCCTCCCCTCCTTCCATAGTTCTGAATTCGTCTGTTGGTGCGTCAAGAGTTCTTATCCAAACGACTTTTGGATAGAACGCCTTTACTACTTTGAGCATTCCGTTGTAAAGCTCTTCTACGTATTTGTCTATCTCTCCATCTCTTATGTACTTCATCGGGTGTTTCTTCAATCCAAGTACCATGTGTTCTATTCTGAAAAGCCCTACGCCGTCAGCACCCGTTGCAGCAGCTTTTTCTGCTGCGTCTGGTATTGAAATGTTCACTTTAACTTCAGTTGCGGTTATTATGGGTGCGGTGGAAACGACTACTTTTGCCTCCTCCTTCTCCTTCTTCTTCACAGCTCCCTTGTAAACGACACCTTTATCTCCATCGACAGTTACGAGCATTCCATCTTTCAATACCTTTGTGGCGTTACCAGTTCCTACTACTGCTGGCACGCCGAGTTCTCTCGAAACTATAGCTGCGTGGCAAGTCATCCCTCCTTCGTCAGTTACTATGGCTGATGCTCTCCTCATAGCTGGAACCATGTCTGGCGTAGTCATCGTTGTTACAAGCACATCTCCTTCCTCAACTCTGCCTATTTCTTTTTCGCTCAGTATTATTTTCACTTTTCCAACGCCAATTCCGGGAGAAGCACCTAAACCTTTGACGAGTACTTCAGCTTCTCCTACTTCTTCTTTCTCCTCTTCTTTCTTGCCTTTTATCGTCGTTATTGGCCTCGACTGAACGATGTACATCTTTCCTTTCTCGACTGCCCACTCTATGTCTTGCGGAGTGCCGTAATGCTCTTCTATAATTTCAGCAAGTTCCACCAATTTTAGTATCTCTTCGTCACTCAAAACTCTCGCATTTGCTTTTTCTGGAGGCAAGTCTATAACTTTTGTTTCATCTCCTTCTCTAATTATAGCTTTGTCTTTCTTAGAAACCTTTACGACAGTTATCTTTCTCTTTATTCTGTCAAACTCGTAGTGATCTGGAGAGACCATTCCGCTTACTATTGCTTCCCCAAGCCCCCATACGGCCTCTATTATCACGACTTTGTCTCCAGTTACTGGGTGAGAGGAAAACATAACTCCAGATTTTTCACTGTTAACCATTTTTTGCACTACTACCGCTATGCTAACGTCTTCATGCCTAAATCCCTGCCTCACTCTGTAGTAAATAGCTCTTGGCGTGTAAAGAGAGCTCCAGCACTTCCTTACGTGCTCTACTACGCTGTCTTCTCCTTTTACGTTTAGGTAAGTTTCTTGCTGTCCGGCAAAGCTTGCATCTGGCAAATCCTCTGCCGTTGCTGAACTCCTAACCGCTACATAGACTTCTTCTCCTTCCTCCTCGCAAAGCTGTCTGTACGCTTTCTTTATCTCTTCTGCTATATCTTCTGGTATTGGCGTAGATTCGATGAGTTCTCTGACTTTTTGAGAGGCTTTCATTAATTCGTCTGTATCCTCTACGTCAAGCCCCTCAAGAATAGAAATTATTTTGTCTTTTATTCCAGTTCTCTCTATAAAATCAATAAAAGTCTTTCCATCCACAATAAAACCATTTGGCACGGGAATTTCATTTCTGTAAAGTTCCCCCAAGTTGGCACCCTTTCCACCTACAAGAGGTACATCCTCTTTACCCACTTCACTAAGCCATACTACTCCCATAAAATCACCGTTATTAATTCTGCTGAGTTCTTAAAAAGATTTTTGAATATTTTTGAATTAGGCTAATCAAAGCTTAAGACGCTCCCTACTCCTGTAAAAACGAACTTATCCTTGAGTTTTTCTGAAAGTACTGCTTGAGCTTTAAATCCCGTGCAGTGGCACGGAGCTATGAGTTCTACTTTTTCTTTTAACCACTCAGCTATTTCAAGCAATTCTCTACTATTGGCGGAGACGAGGTGAGTTCCACCTACTATGTATTTCACTTCATCGCTACAAACTTCTTCTGTATAGCTTACCGTATTTCTTAAGCCAGAGTGACAGCATCCAAGAACCAAAAGAATTCCGTTTTTCGTTTTAACGGCTAAGGATTGATCGTCGAGTATTAAATCTTCCTGCCACACTCCGTTTTTTAGTATTTTACCTATTCTCATATCTTTTTCCTTTCTTGGTATCTCTCCAAGAGCTATAATATCTTTTGAGACTTTTACTGGGTCTTTATGCTCAATTACTTCTCCAACCTCGTCTATTACATCTCTACTCCACGGAATTCCTATGGGTGTGTTCTTGTAAACTCTCGTTAGCCAAGAATCTGGATGTGCGAAAACTTTTTTCTTCCCGTAAACTTCCAGTACCGGCAATAGCGAGCCCGTGTGATCGTAATGTCCGTGGCTAAGCACTATGCAAGAGAAGTCTTCTACGCCCAACAACCTCATATTCTCCAAAACAACTTTCTGTCCAGTATCAAAAAGCACATCGTCTATTAGAGCAGAAAAACCCCATTCAGCGAGTAAACCCTTCGGTCTCAGGTTTGCAACTGTGTTGTCTGAAAGAATTTTTACAACATGCATGAAATCCGTAATTCGTAATAACTATAACGTTTACTGTTCATTTATGATAGTGGAAATATCCGTAGTTCCGATAGGAGTTGGCGAATCTCTTAGCAAATACATCAGCGAAGCAATTAAGGTCATTAAGGAGAAAAACGTTAAGCACGAGCTAAATCCAATGGGAACGGTTGTTGAAGTAAACTCTTTCTTAGAGTTGGGAGAAATTCTGGATGAAATAAAAGAAAGGCTGGAAAAAACAGGAGTTCCAAGAATTTACTTCACGGTAAAAGTTGACTGGAGAAAAAAGGCAACTAACATGGAGTACAAAGTGAAGTCCGTTCAGGAGAAGCTTTTCCTGTAATTCCTCAGCTTCATCTATACATCTTTAATTTCCCTCCCCAAACTTGCGTACATGAAGTTAATCGTCTTTACAAAGAAAGATTGTCCAAACTGCCCTCTTGCAAAAAAAGTGTGTGAAGAAGTATCCAAAGAGTTGGGAATAGATCTCGAAGTAGTTGACGTGGAAAGTGATATGATAAGGGCTTTGCAGAGTGGAGTGGCATCTACCCCTTCAATAGTCGTTGAAACTGATAGTGGGTGTGAAGTTTTGTTTAGAAGCGAAGTACCGGATAGAAAAGAGCTGATAGCCGCTTTGAGGGAGTTAAAATGAGGATAGGGGGGATATTGGACATATCCACCATAGACTTTCCCGGAAAGCTTTGCTCTGTCGTTTTTCTTTCTACCTGTCCTTTCAGGTGTCCTTACTGCCACAACTACGAGCTCTTGTTTAACTGGAAAGAAGTTAGCGTCGAAGAAATCGTTAAAGCTGTTGAGAAGAATTACTTAGTTGACGGAGTTTGCGTTACTGGAGGTGAACCTTTCCACCAAGATGTTTTAAAATTACTTGAAAAATTGAAAGAAGTCAAAGCAGTAAAAGTCGATACGAACGGATATTATCCCGAAAGATTGAAAAAAGCTCTGAACTTTATAGATTACGTAGCAATAGACTTAAAGACTTCTCCTGAAAAGTATTCTGAACTAACTGGTAGGGGAGATTCGTGGGATAGAGTTGAGAAGTCAATTGAAGTTCTCTCTAACTCTGAAGTCGAATGGGAAATTAGAACTACCGCTATTCCCGGAATTGTTTGGGAGGAAGAGCTTAAGAGAATAAGAGAAGTTTTAAACGATTTAAACGTAAAAACCAAGTTAGTACTTCAGCAATTCAGAAATGAAAAAGTTTTGGACAGCAATCTTAAAAAAATTCAACCTCCATCAGTTAAGGAGTTAAGAGCTCTCGCTTTAAAGTACGGCTATAACACTGTCAGGTGTGGCGAAGGAGAGTTTAAAGTTTAGTTTACGTCAAGTTCGTTTTAGTTAAACGGTTGAACGAAAAGTATTAATCTCATTGTAATCATCTTAATTCTCATGAGAGACTTAGTTGGAGTGCTGGAGGGAAATAATACCGCTATTGTTGCTGACGATGAGTACAGTGCGAGCACTTTTGTTTGCAACTTTGCAAATACTGATTTGTTGAAAAATGTAGTTTTAGTTATCTATTCAGAGATAAAGTGCAGAAAAGTAGAGAAAATTATAAATAAAAAAATTGAATGCGAAGAACTTAAAAGTGTTGCAGAGAGCGTACCAGTTATTAAAATTGGAAAGACGAGTAAATTAGGTTTTGGAAAGCTTGTTGCGTACGTAGAGGAAAACGGAGATTTGGTGGACATAAGCAAGGAGTTAGGTTCCATACTAAGGAAGTTAGAAAACAAGTTCGCCATATTTCTTGGATTCGACTTGATTTCTTACCTGTACTCGCCACCAGAAGTAATTCAGGCAATGGAAGAGCTATTGGCTCAACTACCAAACGCTACTAAGTTATTCGTTCTTACGAGGCTTAGTAAGGAGTGCGTACCAATAGTTACAGCCCTTTTTGACATAGTTATAAGGATAAAGAAGTCTAAGGGATACGACATAATGGCTTACAGCAGAGTTTACGACGTTTACGTCGAACACAGCATAATCAAGGAATTACCGCCAATACCTCTCTACAGAATAGATGGAGGGAGGGTTATAAGCATAGTGTGATGAGTTATGATGTTGGAGGAATTGGTTGAAGTTTTGAAGGATTGCAACACTGCAATAATGGCTGATGATGCCTACGGATCAATACTATTCGTCAATTACTTGATATCTGCCATGTGTGAAGAGGAAGTTACTTTCGTCGTTTACAGCGAAACAGTCTCGAATAAACTCGGAAAGATACTCAGGTATCTTAAATCAAATCCATGCGTTAAAGCTTTGATCGACAGCGTTTCAGTCGTTAAAATTGGAAAAAACAACAGAATAGACTTTGGAAAATTAGTCGCCTTTATTGAAGACAGAGGAAACCTCGTAGATATGGCTGTTGAAGCTGGAAGAGTAATAAGAGAGCTTGGAAAAACTACGTTTATCTTCGGACTTAACGTTGGAATATTGAGCTTTAAAACAAACGAAGTCGTTAGGGCGATGGACGAATTGCTGAGCAGGTTTGACAAGACAACATTCTTCGTTATAACTGGTACGAAACACCTCGACTTAATTGCGAACTTGTTTGACGTGGTTATAAGGATAGAAAAATTGGAGATACTTGGGAACATCTACAACGTTTACGTCGAGCACAGCGTAGTTCCAACCTTAGAACACGTACCGCTTTACAGAATGGACGAAAGTGATTTATATGAAATTTAAAAATTATTTGTCAAGAATTGATTTTATTATTTTTGCAGTCTCTCCCGGATCGGCTCTACCCCTCGTAGCTTTCATAACTTGGCCAACCAAGTAATTCAAAGCCTGCTTCTTTCCAGCATAGTAATCTTCTACAGCTTTTCTATTCTTTTCTACGACTTCTCTACATAACTTTTCTATTTCTTTCGTGGGTATAGCGAAAAGACCTTTCTCTTTAATTATTTCCTCTACTCTGCCTCCTATGTCAAGTTTCGTTCTTATAACTTCGACAACGCCTTTTTCCGTTATCTCCCCGTTTTCAAAGTACTTCAGGAGTTTTGACATCTCCTCAGGCTTTAACTTCTCGTAAGCGAACGTAAAGTCTTTACTTCTATAGTTTAACTCTCCCCTCAAGACGTCAACTATCCAGCTCGCAGCTAACTTTGGATTTACTGTTTTTGCCACGTCTTCGAAATAATTTGCCATTTTTATATCCATTACAAGCACTTTAGCAAAAGCATCGCTCAAACCATACTGTTTTCTGAACCTCTCTCTTTTCTCCTCAGGCATTTCTGGCAAAGTTTGCTTTACTTCTTCTATAAGCTCTTCAGCGTAAACGGGAACTAAGTCCGGCTCCGGAAAGTATCTGTAGTCCTGCTCCTCTTCCTTACTTCTCAGAGATACCGTTATGTTGTTAGCTTCGTCAAAATGTCTCGTTTCCCTTTTAACAGTTCTACCCATTCTTATCAGGTTTTTCTGTCGTGTTATTTCGTAAGTGAGAGCTTTTTCAACTCCTTTGAAGGAAGAGATGTTCTTTATCTCAACCCTCCCTCCTCCTTCGACAGATACGTTGGCGTCAACTCTCATAGCTCCCTCTAAGTTCCCGTCGAAAACGTCTAAGTACTCAAGTATTATTCTCAACTTGTTCAAAAATAGCCTCGCTTCTTTTGGAGATTTCATTACTGGTTCTGTAACTATTTCTAATAGTGGTACTCCAGAACGGTTGTAATCAATCAAAGAATAACTTGCAGTCGTAATCGAACCTTTGTAAGTCAATTTTCCCGGATCCTCTTCCATGTGTATTCTCCTTAGGGTAATCTTTTTCTCTCCTTCCTCCGTTTCTATTGTTACGTAACCACCCCACGCCAATGGATGGTCGTATTGGCTTATCTGAAATCCTTTTGGTAAGTCTGGGTAGAAGTAATTCTTTCTATCGAAAACCATAAAAGGTTGAACGTCAGCGTTTAAAGCTAAAGCTACTTTTATTCCTGCTTTTACCGCTTCTTTGTTTAAAACTGGCATAGCTCCCGGCATTCCAAGACAAACAGGACAAACGTGAGTGTTTGGCTCATCTCCATGGTAGTTTATGCTGCACGGACAAAACATCTTTGTTTTTAACTTGTTCAACTGAACGTGAACTTCAAGTCCTATTATTACGTCCATGAATTGAGGACGAGGTGGGAATAAAAACTGTTTCTGTTAAACTTGTTAAAGTTCTCGTTACTAAATTAATAAACGTTGAACAACAAAAGCAACAATCCTCCCGATAGAGTAGCTAAGAAGTTAACTCCTGCATTCGTCAACAAACCCCTCTCCTCCAAAGTTGCTCCGAGTAGGCTATCTATGTGAACTCCAACAAAAGATGCTAAGAAAACCGGGACTACGTTGTTTATCATCTTGAGGGCTAAAGCCACAAAGCAAACAAGCAAACATCCCAATACAGCTGCTAACTCTCCTCTTAGAGAAATACCCCCATTCGTTCCCGGCTCAACTCTTTTTAAGTTTGTTATTAAGTAAACTCTTTCAGAAGTCTTTCCTATCTCGCTCGCCATAGTATCTCCTAAGGCTGTTGCGACAGCTGCTACGAATGCCAATTTGAAAACGTTCATTCCGTAAAATCCATAGTTTATTGCGAAAAAAAGTGGAGCTAAGCTGTTAGAAAAAACGTTTACATATCCTCTTGCTCCTCCAGCTGGTTCTGCAACCCCTCTTTCGTACTTATCTCTGTACTTGTATTTTGTCGCAACGCTTCCCAATATGTAGAACGTAAGCAACACTAAAAAGAATCTTATATCGGTAAAAATTATTATTACTGTACCGATGAGAGTTGCACTCAGCAAGCCACTTTCGTCAGCAACTCCAGCTTTCATCGAAATTAAAGCTAAGAGGAAAGATATCGTAAAAGCTTCAGCTAAGTAAACTATGGTCGTGTGTATAGCGTACATCGTGAATATCAAGTACGTAGTTGCGGAAACGACTATTACAGCTCCACCCTCAGCACTAACGTATTCTACAAGGGATGCTGATATACCTCCCATTAACGATAAAAAGAGTAAGTATGGCGTCGATAAGTGTTGAAACGAGAAGTAAATAGCTCCGGTCAGTGTATAAACTAATATGTAAAATAAAGCATTTTTCTTAAATTTAAGATTTTTCAGTACAAAGTGAACGTCGCATAGTATAAGAGATGCCGCAATTACGTAGCTTTTGACGCCAAAAAAGTTTCCAAAAGAAATTATAGAGGCTATTATCATAGATTTAAGGTAATTTTCAAAAGTCTTCGATTCTTTCAAGTTTTCATATGTCAAGTTTCCGTAAACTATGGCACTTGAAAGCGTTAAAAAGACAGCAAATCCATCTGCAATCTTTGGAGGGAACAGCGATAGAACGATAGCTATTAGGGTTAGTAGCATTGAGAAGCTTTTTAATTTAGGTGTGTTAAAAAGTTTACTGATGCTTGAAGAAATTTTAATGCCAATCTACATTAAAATGCTCGAAAAAAAAGTAAAGAGGGGTAGAATACCTTCTCACTTGATGGTAGTTGCAGAAGAATTGCCAGAAACTTTTTTGGAGTGGTGTGAGAAGTTTGGTGTAAAAGAGGTGACTGTCTGTTCGGGAAAAGTGGATTTAAAGTCGAGAGAAAAGATGAAAGTTAACGTTGTTAGGGTGAAAGGTAGAGAGGAAGTTCTGCTGGCAGTAAAAAAGTTGGCTGAACTGGTTGAAAAAGGTGAAATTGAACCAGAAGAAGTTAACGAGAAGTTGTTTGAAAGTTTTCTCGAAGTTAAAAACCCCCCAGACCTCATAGTCAGAGTTGGAAACGAAATCCCCGACTTCTTAATATGGCAGAGCATATACAGCGAACTTTACTTTGCAGATATAGACTTGAAAAGGTTTAGATACGTGGACTTTCTTAGATGCCTGAGAGATTACCAGAGGAGGGAGAGAAGGTATGGTAGATGAAATGTTGAGGACTGTTAGGGTAATAGCTGATTATCAATTTGGTCCGGGAGCGGGGAAAGCTCTATTTCCACAAAGCTGTGAGTTTTTGCTATCCAGTACTGGTAGAATAAGACAGGTATTAGATCGTGGAGTTAGAATAGCCACTCTGAAAGCTGACACTGGATTGTTAACTCTAAGCATAGAGGGGGCAAAGAGGTTGCACGAATTTTTTGACTATCCAAAGCTTAGAGTGTGCGTTTTAAATGAAGTTTCAGAATTTATAGCGGCTGGAAAAAGCGTGTTTTCGAAGCACGTCGTAGATGTTGACGAATCTATAAGGCCAGGGGAGGAAGTTTTAGTCGTAAACGAGGAAGACGTTTTACTCGCTACTGGTAGAGCCGTTCTTTCGGCAGAAGAAATGCTGGACTTCGAAAGAGGTGTTGCCGTCGAGGTAAGGCAAGGAGTTGATGCCTAATGCTACTGTACGATCCGAAAAAGAAAGTTTTCGTCGTTAGAAGTGGTGGAGTCGTAGTTAAGAACGTTAGGTTAGACGGAAAGCTTATCGCCGGTAGAAACGTTAGTTTTCTGGGAAACGTTAAAGCTGAAGAAGCGATATTTGGAATTGGGTGTCTGATAAACGGAATTATTGAAGCGGATAGAGTGGTTCTCGGAGCGAAGTCAAAGTTTAACGAGATAAGGTGTAACAATGCACTAATACAGCCCATGTGTGTTGGAAAGAAAATTAGAGCAAAAGGCGACGTTAGAATTTATAGCTCGATAATAGACGTTGTAGAGGCTGAAGGAGTAGTTACTGTTGATGGGTCTTCAAAACTCGGAAAACTAACGGCGAGTAAAGTTGTAGCTAAATCTGAATTTAAGTGATAAAAATCGAAAAATTTTAAACAAATCCTGAAATACATCTAATATGGACGATGAGCTTGAGAGAATAAGAATGAACAAGTTGAAAAAACTAATGTCTAAATTTTCCGGAGTTAGTGAAAGTAAAAAGAAGGCTGAAGTTGTTAGTCTAAATCAATCAAACTTTGAGAGCTTTGTAATGAACGAAAACGCAGTTGTTGACTTTTACGCTGATTGGTGCGGTCCGTGTAAGATGATCTCTCCAGTAATAGCTGAACTCGCTTATGAATACGCAGGAAGAGTTGTTTTTGGTAAGCTGAACGTCGATGAAAATGAGCAAATAGCGGCAAGTTTTGCAATTTCGGCTATACCTGCTTTAATGTTCTTCAAAAAAGGAAAAGCGGTTGACGTTCTTGTGGGGGCATATCCGAAAAGTGAGATAAAGGCTTGGATAGAGAGAAATCTGTAATTGGGGCCCGTAGGGTAGGGGAAATCCTGAGGGGCTTCGGACCCCTCGACCCGGGTTCAAATCCCGGCGGGTCCGTTAAGATACACTTTGAGATACCATTTACTTTTAAGATTAGATCTGGACATAGTTATAATTATTTATTTAGCTGGAGAATAGGGGAACGATGAAAGCAGTACCGTTAAGAGTTGAGGAAGAAAAAGCGAGGAAAACGATTCTAAATTTGAGAAAAGGTTTTATAAGAAAAGAAAATCTTGAAGATATCAAACTACTCTGGCTACCGGTTGCGATTGTAAAGCTTGAAGTAGTTGAAAAAGATAAAATTTCAGGGGCAAAAATCGTGGAACTGATAAACGTTTACGAGCTTATAGACGGATTGTGGACGGGTTTATCTTTTTCATACCCTCCTGAGGTTGAGGAACTGGAAGTTGAGGCTGTGGAAAAGAGAGTCGAAATAGATAAACTCATAAAGTTGCTGGAAGGACTTAACGTGTTTAAAGACCACGTGAAATTTGCGGCTTTTGGTATTTCTGCCAACGCATCGGAGTTAAGAGTGGTAGAAGTTGAAGAAGTGCTTTATCCTTTTTACGTCGGAAAGCTTAGGGGAAAAGTAGATAGATACGTCGTGATTAGCGGAGTATCTGGCAACATTGCTGGTTTGAGGTCCGAAACGCTTAAGGAGTTGTACGAAAGTTAATTTTTTGTGTTTGTATATAAATCTTTAATATTTTTAGAATTTTTTTAATGTAAAATAAAATATATTGAAATATAAAAGTTCGTTATTTTAATCTTGCACGCGATTTAGTATTGAATTTAGTATTGCATAACTATTTAAAACGATATCCTCAGCTTCTATTTTGCTCCCCGGTGTTGCACATACTATCGCTTCACTGATTTTTTGCCCCGCTCCTTTTTCAGACCACTCCAAACCTACGAGTGGTTCTATCTCCCCCAATTTAAGTTTATTATTTGACAATTTTATGTGGGATATTGCTACATTCAGATTTTTGAAAATAATTTTATCTTTAAGCTCAAAATCAAATTTCCCAAATATTTTATCTTTGGATTTTCGCAAGTCATTTTCAAGAAGCTTCAATCTTCCAAATCCGTAATTTCTTTCCCCTCCTACGAGTAAAATGTACAGACAATCTTTTAGGGTAGTTTCGTAATTCTTGTCTTTGCTCTTGAATTTTATCTCGATATCATCATTGTTTTTTTCATTTAACTCTACATCGTAAACTCGTTCTCCACTATTATCCCTCGCCTTATTTGCATCCATATTAATGAAGATGTAACCAATCCAATAAACTTGAACAGCATTTCCATTTACGTCGGTCTTATTCTTAATATATTCGATTTCGTGCAAACTACCTTCTTCAGCAATTTTTGTTTGCGGTTCGAGGGCAGTGGAGGCAAAGGAATCAATGAACATCTGTTCAAATTCTTCCTTAGTTTTTTCACCAAATTTTATTCCTTCAGTAGTGTATTCTGGAAGAAAAACGAGATAGTTGCCAACTTCACATTTGCTCCACTTCTCCGGATTACACACTTCGTTTTTATTTATGGCTGGGTAAAAGTAAGTCGTTTTTATATTTTCTCTGACGAAATTTCCAACCGCCTGATAGTCTTGCGCATCTGGACTGCTGAATAACGCTCTTGTTAAATTGGCTGTTATCGCCCCCCACATTACCCTGCCTGTGATGTAGTAGCGAGTTGTTTTCAGAATGCCAATCTGCTTGTATCCTATGTGTACTGGAACTTCAGCTTTAAAGATTGCGAGATAGCAGTTCCAAGCCATTATTAATCACCTTTTTGCAGAGCTTTAGCTCTATATCTTGCATAGACAAGCATTCTTTCGAGTAGTTGTCTTGCGAGGAGCGTTTTTTCGATAGAGGGTGAGATCTCTTTTAGAGTGGCTTCTCTCAACTTTTCTTTGTTTTTGTTATAATCCCCTTTGATTAACTTTGTTTTATCTCTTAATAGTTCAAAACTCTTGTCTATTATCTCCTTTTCATCTTCACTTTCCAACCAGATAGCATATGCAAATAAGCCATCTTCAATTAAAATACCTAAGGCTTTTGTTACCGTTCTTTCAAATTCTTTAGCTGAGTCTTTTTTGTTATCTGCCAATTCAAATCCGACTTCAGCAGCAATTTTATCAAGGTTCTCTTCAGTCATCTTATATCACCTACAAAATTTTGGAAAAATTTTGTTAACTTTATCGATTAGGCTTTGGATATCTTTAACATCTTTCTCCATTTTTGATTTAACTCCTCTTAAATATTCACAAATCTTTTCAATTTCTTCTTTTTTAGTTTCCTTTTGTAAGGTCTCTAATCTCCTCTCAAGAGCATCTATGTATTCTTCAAAAGGTAGGAAATTACCAATCACTTCCAGTCTTCCAAAACCTCTCGATCCCATGCCTCCAACTCCTAAGAACTCAAAGTATCTGAGCCCGTCTTCAACCGTTTTTATGATCAAATTCGTTTCCCAATCGTTTAATCCAAAATGCTTGGGGTTCTGGTAAGTTACATCAAACCAGAAAACCGTCCCTCTTGGAATTGCCTCGTAAGTGAATAACGCTCCCTCCTCAGCAGCACCCCTTTCTGGATCTATTGCAACAGATGTTCTAACTTCGAGGTTTGAGTTTACGATTGTTGAGAATAGATTGTCTGGAACTATAACAATCCTGCTCAGTATTTCATCTGGAATTTTATCTTTTAACATTTCTTGTTTGCTATTTTCATAGTAAACCCATTTACTTGTATCTGTTTTCTTAGAATTATCCTTATCTTGCGTCAGAAGTAACCAGCCAAAGTTAAGTTTTTCTTCTGGCGGATTAATTTTAGAGCTTTCAGGAACAATAAAAGTGTTGTTATTTGGCTTTGGAATATCTTCTTTTGAACTACCCTTAATTTCTTTTATTCCAGCATCTTTAAGAACCATTGGACATGTTACCCAAACTGGTCCTATCATAGTGGCTACTGGGAAAAACAGAATCCTTGTATCCGAAAATAAAGCCATGGCTTGCATAGACCTATCCTTTCTCGAAAAGCCGAACGTTACACAGATTTCACACTTACCACAAGGTTGTTCTGACTCACTTTTTACTTTTCCTTTAGCACAAACGGGATTGATTGATTTGCCCTCTTCCATTGCCTTTAAAAACGCATAACTCCTACAAACTCCCTCTATTGTTGTGCCGGGAATCTTTGGAATTCCCGTTGCTGGTTCTCTCACTATCGTGTTATCTACTCTACCGATCCTATATCCACCAGTACCAATGTGTATTGGATCTAGAGCTATTGCATAATATCTTTTCAACTCAAATGCTTTCATTTTCACCACCTTTTTCAAATTTAAATTTTAAAATTGTATGCCACAAATCGACAAAATCGAAAAATATGCCCGTTAAAATGGATATTTTCAAAAATTCAAAATCTTCTCTTGAAATCTTACCTTTGCGAGTTTCTCCGTCAATGATTTCCAGTCTCAGAGGCACATCCTTTATAGAGTTTTCTACGAGTTTCTTAAATGATTCATCGTCTCTAAGCCGTTTTACATCTCTAAGATTCCAATCCTCAAGCTTGCTTA
>Ga0256833_1000431_pt1 | contig 33070 bp, 38 predicted proteins | sample 356284metaG_FD_190535 | JGI IMG/M metagenome (GOLD analysis project Ga0256833, IMG submission 190535) | Hydrothermal vent microbial communities from Mid Atlantic Ridge, Atlantic Ocean - 356-284 | ecosystem: Environmental > Aquatic > Marine > Hydrothermal vents | place: Atlantic Ocean: Mid... | reverse complement strand
GTATTGTAATGGATGTCCTAGATCGCCAATGTTACATAGAGTGTAAGGAGAGTAGCAAGTTATCTATACTTAAGGAAGTTATCCTTAAGTTAAGTAAGGAGAACAGCGGTGACTCAAGAACCCTATAGGTTTAACGGGTGGGGGGAGATGAACTTCAAGCAGGTAATACTCGTCAGGACAGACATTAGGATGAGCCGGGGAAAGCTAGCTGCGCAGGTAGCGCATGCAGCGGTCGCGGCAGCATTCGAGGCCTACAAAGTGAAGCGGGAGTGGTTTGAGAGGTGGTTCGAGGAAGGTCAGAAAAAAGTTGTCCTGAAGGGAGGATCGGAGGAGGATCTCCTTTTCTACTACGGTAAGGCTAAAGGTATGGGACTGCCCGCGGCCATCATAAGAGATGCCGGCCATACAGAGCTTCCTCCAGGGACGCTAACGACTGTAGGCATAGGTCCAGCCCCTTCCGAAATTGTGGATAAGGTGACAGGGAACCTGAGGCTTCTTTGACGGAGGGGAGCACGTTGCCTGCATATGAGGTTAGCAGGAATGAATTGGATAAATTCATAGGCATGACGGTCTACGGAAGGCCGGAGATCTACATAGATTCAGGGGCTACCTTTAAATTCACGCCAACCTCATTCAAGGTATTTGAGGTGGGGGACGACGGATCCATAGCAACACCGCTAAACGACACTGAAGGGGAATACGTATGCAAGCGTAGGGAGTCAGTCAGGTACGTCCTGTGTAAAGTGGGTGTCTCAACTAAAGACGCGGTTGACGCCCTCACACGGGCAACAGGCGCGAGAGTAGGTTACGCTGGCTTGAAGGACGTCAACGCTTTTACATGCCAGTACGTAACCATTAAGTGCAGGCCAGGTCTTCGCTTGAGGAAGAAGTACATATTGTTGGATGGTGCCGCCCGTTTCTACTTTAAGGATGTCAGGCAGTTCATGATAAAACGCGGTGACTTAGAAGGTAACGTGTTCGAGGTCACCATAGACGGAATTGGCAGTGTGGAGGAGGGCACGCTACGCAGGGTATTGCAGGTAGTGTCAACAGCGCCTTTTCCGAACTTCTATGGGTACCAGAGGTTCGGATTCCGGAGACCCGTATCCCACATTATCGGGCAAAAACTCCTTGAAGGGGACTATAGGGGGGCTGTTGATGCCTTACTGGCCCCCACAGTAATAGATAACGAGTCACGAAGAGTGCTAAGGGCAAGGAAAGCCTACGCGAGAGGAGACTTAAGGGAGTCCTACACGCTGTTCCCAAAGTCCTTTCACTTAGAGCGTCGAGTACTGAGGGCGATTATGCGTGGTAAATCCCTTAGGGAGGCCCTGCTGGTGCTAGGTCCGTGGTACCTGAGGTTCTTCGTTGAAGCATATCAAGCTTACCTGTTTAACCTTGCGTTGAGTAAGGCTATAGCGTACTCGGATGGCTTAGATAACTTAGTATCTGTGTGCGAGGTATTTCCCCTGCCTAAGCCCGGGTTACGCAAGGACATGTGCACGCGCTACGTCGTATCGGTAATGAAGGAAGCCAACTTCAGAGCCATCAGTGAGTTCAGGAAATTCTTACGTAGCGGGGCAAGAGAAACGTACTTTAATGTCCGCGACATATCTTGGGAAGTGGTTGGTGAAAGGCTCTTAATGCGCTTCATATTGCGTCCAGCAACCTACGCTAGTGTATTACTTCGTGAGTTCTTAAGGGACGGGTTGAAGTTAGTCTAGATTCAGATGCCTGTTCTAATCCTAACGTTCATGCCCGTTATCTTAGAGAGCAGGTCTTCCAGCACGGTAGTGTTTGCTGGGAGGTACCTGCTGTCTGACCTAGGTATTCTCACGATGTGCTCGACGGTACCGTCGGGTAACCATAAGGTGTTTACACCAATAACCCTGGCAGGGTACATGAGTTGCCGCGCTATCTCACGTAAGTCTCCGTGAGCCTTATTGATAACCCTCACCCTAGTGTTTAGCCTCTCGCCTAGTGCTCTCCCTAATCTTCCAAGGATTCTTGGGTGGATGTTAGAGTCGGTGGCCTCTATGATGAGTACTAGCATGTTACGAGTCAGTATTGACTTAACGTACTTCGCATCCTTAAGGAATCTGAAATCAGGCCTCTCCTCTAAGTTCAGTAACTCCCTCATAACGTCTACTTCATACTTCTCTACTTCCCCACTCTCCACTAGGCGCTGACATCTAGGACACAGCACACCAGTCCGCACGCATACATGATCTAACGGTATCTTCACTTCGTATCAACTCGCTACCTAACTTTGTTTTCACTAACCACACTTGGATCTAACCTTTAAACCTTTCGCGTTTTATGCATGCCTAAACGGGGTAAGGTAAGGCTTTAAAAGTCCCTCAACTAACCTAAGGGCTGGATGGGGTGAAAGGATGCCCATAACGGATCCAGAGTTGCTTAAGATTGTTGAGGCAAGAGTACTGAACAAGATGGTCTGCCGTAGGTGTGGAGCACTGAATCCCATGGGGGCTAGGAAGTGCCGCAGATGCGGAAGTAAGGATTTAAGGCCCAAGAGAAAGAAGTTAGGAAGGTAATCCACGAGTTTCCTCTACACTTACTGTTTTATTTACTAACCTTTCTTCATAGTCATATGAAGATTCTTGAATCCTTGAGCCTCTTAATTATTAATTTAGACTCGTACTCATCGAAAAGAGAAAGCCTCTGACGAAGTAATTCCTTACGTATCTTGAGCCTTCCATTCTTAATTAAATCGGACAGATACCTGAGATCCTCCAAATCCTGATCGCGGCCGGCCTTAGCCTTTAGGGCTAAGTAATCCTCAATATGTATCATCCTCACACTAACACTGGCTACAGATAATGCTTCAGCATCATCAAGTATCTCCTGAGGCACGTAGAAGTCGTAAATATTCTCATGTAACTCCACAGTAATTTCCTTTCCATCAATTGGGCACCTAAGCTGAGGACCGCCCCACTCGTTTTGACCAAGGAAGCATCCAAGGGTTTCCGCAGCGTTAAGCACAACGTCCTCATCAAAGGACGGCACTATGCTTGTGGTGAATAAGTCTATATCGTCCTCTAACTCGTGAAACCCTAAACGTATCATGTACACGGTACTACCTATTATAACACCATCTATTCCATTCTCACGCAACTGCATTATTGCCTTGGCTAAGGATTTTCTACTATATCCCATCGTTATTCACCCATACTCAACCCTACGTACCTACACTAGCAGGAATTAAACTTTATAGCCTGTTCAAACATGACTATCACGGGGCCGGGGTGGCCGAGTGGTCTAAGGCGGCGGGCTGCAGTGGCGCGGCAAGTCCGCAGTAACCCGCTCTTCCGCGGGTTCGAATCCCGCCCCCGGCTCCAAAACTTACCGTACAGGTTTTATATAAATTGTATATATTCTTTATTGCCAGTGTCTTAGGGAAAGTTTTTATATCATCTTTTATGGAGTATTGCTTTGTTTGCTTTGTCTGTGGGGTTTGACCCCCCTTGAGGAGGGTGGTTCCCCCGAGACTAAGTAGGGTGGAAGAAATAACCCGTATGCTCCGCCATGGGTCACGGGGAACCCACCCAATGAGAGATAAAGCCCGACCGAAGAGTGGGTTGAAGAAAATGAACCGATGACTAAGGATGTATAAAAACATTACTCAGAGGCGAACTCTTTTAGATCCCTTCAGCACTCCTTACTTATCTTAGGAGCGATGCTCTGAAGTACATGTAAATCTGTGTTTTTAATGAAAAATTACTGTGTTTTCCTAATTGTTATGTGAATTATTACTGTTAAATGTGTATACTATATTTAAATTTACGATATAGTACTTTCTGTTTGACTGATCGTATATTACATCGCTACGATGCTCGTTTGCAATACTTATGAAGTCTTCCATACTGTGAAGAGTTACCTCTACAGTATTTGCGCTATCTACGGTTCCCTTGATTAATTTGCCCTTAAGACGTTCTCTTAAGATTTCTTCGAGACTTCGTTCCCCTTCTGGTTCTCGTCGTAGCAATAATCCTATGGATGACGCTGTAGCTATCCCTAATGCTATGGTGAGTGGCAGTAATACTGTCCTGGCTGATGACGTAGGTACTGTGAAGCCCATTACGTTTATAACTGTTGGCGATCTCAGTATTGTTGAGTCTTCCTCTACGTTCTTAAGATTCTTAGTTATTATATAGGTTCTCCCATCATCATTAATTTGAAGTATGACGGTAGGGGTTATTCTTGCATGTAAAGTTTTGTCAGGTAACACGGTTTTAATTGAAGTATCCATTACTATTGTTATGTTGTGCTTATCTTGCCTAACACCTATTTCTTTCTCGATTGTCGTGATGTCCCTCAATACTTTGGTGAAGTTTATGTTCACGCATGCAATAGTACTTCCTCGGCTATCCCTTATCAATGTCCTGTTTAGGTTCAAGGTTTTTCCCCAGCCCTCGCTTTTTAATGTTGCATCAAGCAATGTTTCATAATTATTGCTGAGTGCTGGTGGGTCTGAGTCGACATTATATGAAAAGCATATGCTTAACTCCTTCACTAACCTAGTGTAAAGTGGTTCACCGTCTCCTATCATGCTTTCGTTACCATAAAGCAAAGAGGGTTTAACCGAAGCGTTGTAGGAAACATTAACTATGTGCTCTACTCTGTAGTTGCTGATTGTATGCACCTTATATTCAGGTGTCTTGTACGCTAGACCTAGGTTTACCAATGTTAGCGTAAGTAGCGCGAGCAGCACTATTGAGAGCACCTGCATGTACTTAACTACGTTTCCTTTTACCAAAGCTTCACGACCTCCGACTCTAATATGAGGGTGTACAGAAGCACAGTGAGTGATATAAGTAGAGCAGACATTGTAGAGAATCCTCCAACACTCTTTGTTAGTAATATTATTGGCAAGCCTATCGATGGTATCTTAAACAGCATTTCTCCCACTATGTACTTTTGAGGAACTGGATTAGGGTCTATGTTATCATTAGCGTCTCCCTTGAAGATATAAAGCATTGTTCCATTATCTTGAGCCGTTATCCCAACGATCCTATGTATAACTAGGGATTTCTCTCCAATGTAAACAGCTATCGTACCGTTTTGCAGGTTTCGTGCCGGCGTAATAACCACTATGTCCCCCACGTTGAGCGTTGGTGCCATGCTACCACTAGTAACTACCGTTAACCTCCCTCCAGTAATTAGAAGGAATAGTATCCCTCCAGCTACGGCGAGGTTAAAGACGGTTATTACCGCGCGAACTAACTTCTTCAACGCACCTGCGCGTTTGCTTAGAAGTGAACCGTAAATTCCTTCAAAGCTCATACGCTTACTTCGTGTTGCTAGTAGTACCATTAGCTGAAGTAGCGACATCAGCATATATGCTAAAGGCCTAGCGTGACCTTGTTGAATGGGGAGAACAGGCATAGTGAATACGTAGGCCTTAACTAATGACATGTAGATCATGGGAAAGATCGCGCCGCCAACGTACGCTAATGCAGTCAGGACAGCACTCTCTGCTAGTAGCGGAAATAACCTATTAATAATGAATTGTGTGATATCCCCCATAGTCAGCGTGGAAAGTGAAAGTAACCTAGTTACGGGAATGTAAGCTAAAGCCATGGTGATGGTGGTTATAATGACTAAGAGCGCACGCTTCCTAGAGCCACGTAGCTTATCAATACGGAAGGTAAGAATAGTGCGCATGCTCTCAAGGGCCACGATCATTGGCAGTGTTCTTAATATATTGATCACGATGTTGGCAACACTTACTGAAAGTAGGTTTAATCCGAAACCTAAGCTTAAGCCGGTGATCACATCTGTAGCAAAACGTAACGATAGTAGCGTTAAAAGTATCGCAAGCATCTTATCCTTCATACTGCTTCTAATAACAATCGTTGACTTTGCCAGTAGTACCGACGCTAATAACCAGATAATCGCAGGCACAACATATGCTGACATTCCCCTCAGTTCCGCAAATGTTATAAAGTAAGCAAGGATCGCTAGGGTCGTGCCTAGCGCAAATAACATACGTCTTCCCCCCTCGCTATTACCTAGGACATGCACAGTGCTTCAGTACCCCTTATCTTAATGTTTGCTATCTAAGTATATAAGTTCAAAATATATACAATGGAAAATCTGTGAGAAAAACACCATTTCACTTACGGGCCTACATACTTTCCGAGTCCTACTTCATCCCTTTACACAGGGGTTGTAGTAGAGGATATTGCGCTATCGTATTCATTCCACTGTATGGCGTACATAGTTATTGAGATTGTTAGGTTAGCGTTTTCCGGGGCATCTTGTAATACCACTATTTCGAGGCTGATGTCAGCGTAATCTCCTGGGTGAAGTTGCTTCCCGAAGTTGTCGCCCCACCATATCAGTACGTCTGGTTTGCCATCACCTGTGAGGTCTAACCTCATACCCGTGCTGCTAGTGATTTCATACGTTGTCCGTCCATGTATCACTACCTTCCATATCTTCAGCGGTATAGTTCCGTCATTTTCCACAGCAAATGCCACGTGTGTGTAGTACCACGGGTATCCGTTATGTATCGTTATGTTTAACGTGTCTAAGTCACCGTCTCCATCGGTGTCATAGAAGTGCGCTGATGTACACCCTACGTCTTTTGCGTCACCTATTCTCTCGGCACCTACGGATCCGTTGGTCAAGTATGTGGCGTTCCAGTCTAAGCTTCCTGTGCCGCATTCGTCCTTTACTATCTCGGAGCCTGGCTTGAACCTCCAGTGTAGCTCGCCAGTACTTACGTTCACGTTCACTTTCAAGGTTTCGGACCACATAGCTAAGGCCCCTGTTATTATAGCTACTACTAGTAGCGTGTAGGCTATTGGCTTTAGTATGTATGCGTTACTCATTTTTCACACCTACGTGCGCTATGTTATTGAATGTTTTGTCATTCAAAATTTTATTCATTTTAGTTCACCTAAGTTACCACCTGTTTAATTAGTCTCCCGATACTTCGTTCCACTGGGCGAAGACCAGAGTTACTTCGAAGGAGTAGTCCTGGTTCTCCGCCGCGCTCTGCAGTACATCTATTGTTAAGGTGTACGTAGCGTTCTCGTTAGGATGTATTTGAGTGTCTGAGGGCTTATCTAAACTCACTGATAACGCTCTTGAGTTGTATTCACCTATACTACTGCTGTATAACTTCACAGGAATTGACCCCACGTTGTCAACCACTAGCGTTATCACTGCATGGTAGCCTGGGTAGGCGTTTGTTATGGTAACGTTTAACTTAATTACGTCCCCTTCCTCATCATACCTCTCTGCCTGCACGTAACACTTAGCCACATCCTTACCTTCATCATTAGTGAATGTTGAGTTGGGTATCTGTGGGTCAGCGCCGCTGTCATTACAGCTCCAGTTACTCCACTTAACATCAACTTCACCGGTGTTCACGTTCACATTCACTTTCAGGGTCTCGGACCACATCGCAGCTACTGCGCCTATCGAGGCGATAAGCAGTGCGAGTGACGCGAGACTGAATATTTGTGTTCTATTCATGGCTTTTTACCTGCAAGTATCATTGAGTGTATATATGTATAAAATGTTGTGCAGATATAATTTAGAATAAAAATATATAGATAATATACAGATCTAAACTACGAATCTTTACACCTTAAACCTAGTGAGAAAAATTAAGGTAAGACTTAATATTCTGCCCTATCCTAGAGGGTAATGGGGCCCGTCGTCTAGCCCGGTTAGGACGCCGCCCTCACACGGCGGAGGTCCGGGGTTCAAGTCCCCGCGGGCCCACCACCCGCTCACCGCTCCCCGGCCATTTTCCTTATTAACTACGTTGCAACCTCTCGATGGCCTTACTGTACTCCTGGACAACGAGCCTTAGATGTCTTTAGGTATAGGATGTAGGTATGGTACTGCCCTATCCTAGCCCGTCGAGGGGGAAAGGGTAATGGATGTACTTCCTTCACGCCTTGACGTGCTTGGCCTTGCTGGTGGCCACCTCTTAGCTCGCACCACGTTGACATATCAGCCATTGCTGGACCCCTCCAGCAAATAGTTATCCACAGCTGGACGGAGCGGGCTCAGCAAAACGCATAGTTAACTTATCACAGTTCCGGTACCGAAAGCCTTATCTGCTTGTCATGGAATGCCGCCCTGGCACGGCGGAGGTCTAGGATTCTACCTTAGCGTGATATTACATGCTATACGCAATACCATATTCATAGCGTTCAGAATGTAGACGTTAGTTAGGGAAGGAGGTTAACCTTAAATCCTGTGATGTTATGCTGATATCTGGAGCCGGGTCGTCTAGCGGCCAAGGATGCGGGGCTTTGGACCCGGCTGCTTGGGAAGAGCCCCCGTGACCGGGGTTCGAATCCCCGCCCGGCTACCACCTCACACGGTTTCTATGCGATCTCGATATCCAGGGGATCCTGCCCATGAATGATGTTGTTGATTAGTGAATTACTCGAAAAACCTTGCAGCTCTAATTAGGGTATCCCCTAGGAGTTCCCACTCCTCTCTGCCAAGTACTAATACGCTTGAGGACTTACTGTTTACCCGAATCCGTGTCGCTAGATTCGATAGTTGTTGCCGAATCCTTGAAGGTACTATCATTATGGCCGGTAAGCCTACGTCCTCGGAAACCACTATTACCGAACCTAGGGAGAGAACAGCATCCGTTAGACTAATATCATTGCACAGAATATTGACGTATACCTCCCGAGCATCACTTGTCCTTGAGGGGATTTCCATGACTATGTTTAATATGTGGCGCGCGCCACTTCTTCCATGCCGTACTACTCCCTCCTTGATCTTCAACTTTCCTTTAAATTTCAGCGTATTCTCAATAGAACGCTTAAGCTGAGAAGCTCCGGCGCAATTATCCCCCTCCAACATAGTGAATGCTTTATCTATGTAGCTCAGGAATAATTTCCCTTTCATAGTCACCTGAAACTGTTCTCTCCCGTTATGTCTAACCGCCATTACTAGGTTGGCGTTCATGAGTTTCCTCAGAAACTTCTCGAGGCTCCGTGAGTTTAAATTCACATTATATAGTATGTGGGTCTTTAGCGCGAATCCCTGCTCGTTAATGAATTTAAGCATGCTTACCATGATGTCGGCGCTGTTCCTGCGCGTGTTTGCCTTCCAGTTTCTTCTGTAAATTGAAGCCACGGTAATATGCCCCTGTCAGTATCCTCTTATACTAGAGGGTGTATAATTTTTATGTATTAATTTTACAGTAGAACAGTAATGAAAAAGAACATTTTCATCAGCTCACATTCTCCAGGTTTTCGGCTTTGACTTCATTCTCACGTAGCTCTTCAGCGCGTCCCAGTTCAGCGCTACGTGTATTACGGAAACGCCGAAGGCTCCGAAACCGATGTAAGTATGTATGTCAGGTATTATGGTTGGTACGTATATTCCCACCTTGTAAGTAATGGCCCCCATCAGTAGCAATATCCCCGTGATTCCAGTGATTACTCATAGGGTAAATAGTAGGAGGGAAACTATCCTTCTAAGGATGATGACCCGCATCCTAACCCTCACCCCTAACGCACGTGGTATTATTGAATTCAATTTTCATTGCTTTCCAGACACCTTCCTCGTAAACAGCCTCAATCACGGCCCTAGTGGAGGGCGGAAGCTGGGAAAGTTCCGTGAGGGCTTCGCGCCACTTTAATTCCTTCCCGTTACAGACCCAAGTGCCTTGTGCTTCAATAGGTGTTCCGTTAATCTGCAGGCCCTTACTCCCTAGACTGACGTTAGGGGTACCCTCAAAGACTTTGTATGCGGGTGTTGTTGACGCCGTAGGTGATACAGCCCGCTCCAGGGTTACTGAAGATACGCTCTCAACGACGTAGTATTTAACCGTAACCTTCTCCTCTGCTCCGTAGGGGCATCCCGATCCATACTCGTACACTACTGTTACGGTGCCATTGCCTTGTACTCTGATGTAGTACTTAGTGGCGGTGTACGGATCCACGAGTTCTGTCTCAGACTCATTAATAATTTCGGCATTTGAAGGCGTACCTATACTTATTTCCCAGTTGCTGTAGGGGCAGGGTTGCGCGTGCTTGAACTTAACAGTGATGTTAACTCTAACTATGATGCCTGATTTAGAGATAAATATTTCTGATGGGCAGACTATTAAAGTGTCAGCACCCTCATGTGACTCGCCACATCCAGCAAATCGTACTTCACCGCCAGCAACAAACGTTGTTGTGCTGGGCTGTGTAGACTGACCAGGCGTGCTGATTACGTAATTCCTTAGAATATTTACGACTGCAGGAAGCAACACTATCACGACGCACAGTGCGAGAGCTATCGCTATTCTATCCTTCATTACGCCGACCCAACTCTCAACTAAGGAACAGATCCTTTTAAAGAGTTGTATAATGAATTGTGCTAAAAGTTTATAAAGACAGTCCAGAATACGGACTTACTCCTTAGGTCGTGAATGCATGCTCGTCTTAAGGATCCATAAGGATATCGCTGCGAGCGCTACCGGTGGGAGAAACTCCTTGATGCCCGGTAAATATACGGCGTTCCCTAAACCAAGGTCTGCACGGGTGAAGCCATCGTCAGAGCCGCTAATCACGAGTAGAACCCGCTTATGCTGGGCGACCTTAGACCCTAAATTTTCAGCTCCAGGGAAGCCTTCTGGGACCAATAATAACACTTCATCGGGCTTCAGCAAGTCTATAACATCTTGAAGCGTAGGAAAGACTAGGAAGCTCTTCTTTAGCTTGTATGCGTACCTCATGACTTCTGGGACACCTGTTTGCGCGGCCATACCAGTTACTCTCGATGCAGCGATGACCTTCGCGTCACCTAGGCTAAACACTACCTTCGCCGCGTCTACGAGTCTTTGCGGCGACGCTACGTTATGAATGCAGACCACCACGTCGCCATACATCTCCTCTCACCCAAGTAAATTAAGTATGTATGAGGCTATAGCTTTAGCCATGGTCGGCGGTACGGCCTCCCCAACTTGGTTGTACTGCTCATCCCTGCCTCCAAGGAATACATGATCGTCAGGGAATCCCATGAGTCGCGCCTGCTCACGTACCGTCAGAAACCTGTCCTCAAAGGGGTGTATGAACCTCGAACAACCAAGTACTGTTGGGGCCACTTTATGTGGGTGTAGCCGAATTAAGTTAGGTAAGCGGCGACCACCAGCGCCCTCGTAGAGTATCACTGAGCGCCCCCATCGTAACCTGGCTACACGCTTAAGCTTTCTTTTACTGAGTCTGGGAGGTTTCTCGTGATTAGGTATTATAGGATCCTCTGATGGCTCTGGTAAGTCCCCTATGGCGTCCCAGACGCTTACCTTGCGACGTGATTTCTTTGGTTTCAAAGGTATATTAGACGCAAACAATCTAACCCTGTGGGAAGGGGTTCCATAGTCTTCGGCCCGTAGAATGTTGAAGACAACGTTAAAGCCGGCTCTCCTGAACTCCTCCTTCAATGCCACCTTAAGGTCGCCCTCGAGAAGAGCTGGGACATTTTCCATTACGAATACTTTCGGCTGGAGGCACTCAATTATACGTATGAATTCTAAGACTAGCTGCCCTACAGGATCTCTGTATAGCCTGTCTAAGGGTTCCTTCCTCCTGGCTGGGTTAGCACCGGTAAACGGCTCGCATGGAGGTGAACCTATCACTACCGTAGGTCTCCTATTTAGCAGGTATAATAAATCGTCGCAAGATAGGGAGCGTATGTCCTCCACAAGAACTACAGCGTTACTGAAGTTGCCCGTGAACGTCCTGGCGGCAGCCCTATTACTATCTATTGCCAGAACCGTGGTGAAGCCGGCGTCCTCGAAGCCACGAGAGAACCCGCCTCCCCCGCAGAACAGGTCAACTACTGAGTAGCCGCTCCTCATGCGATATTTCCTCTTCAAGCTCCTTTATGATTTCACGCAGTCTCTCCTTAAAGTACTCGTTATCCTCAGCCACCAGGTCGCTCCCACAACGTGGGCACTTGAAGTCTGTTTCCATGGCCTCATCGAAGGTCAGTCTAACCCCATCAACAGGGCATGTGAAGAACGTGTTGCTTTCCTCGTATCTCAGCCGCTCTTTAAGCTTGTTTAGTACCTCTCTCTTACGCTGAAGTAGTACTTGATTAACCCTAGCGGTGTCTATCTTCCAGAAGTATATGTAGCGGCTGTCCTCGGGATTCCTGGTCTTACGGTAGGCTACTAGCCCAAGGTTATGGAGTTCATAAAGCGCTCGTCTCACATCTTGTTCATTTAATTTCGTCTTCTCGATGATCTCGGTATCGAGCATCTCATCCCCACTACTCATTAAGGCTTTGAATACCTTCTTCCCGGCCTCCCCAACGTAGTTCTCAATGAACCTTAACAGGTCATTGATGTTCTTGTCCTTCCCCTTCCCTGCCACACATAGTCACCTTCTTACCTTTGGGTGATGGCTCGATACATATCTTCGCATCAGAAAAAATAAAGTGTAGTTCACGACCCTCAAATAGTCTGTCGAGGAATACTGCTAGCGCGGCTATCTCAGAATGTGGCTGATTGCCTACAGCAACATTAAAGTCAGCCACCTCATAAAAGAACCTCGGCACCTTCGACGCCCCTACAATTACTAAGATATCGTTGGGATCTCTTCTGATATCATCGATAACATCATCTATGTGGAGGCCATACATTGTTAAATGCACGATAATGCCTCCTTTACCCTTCCATTCCCGCACGTACCTCACCGAGTTAATACCTGAGATCACGCGGAAGTCCTGCCTCCCCCACCTCTTACAGACATCCTTAATCTTTGAAACTATCTTCTCATCTATGACGTCCCCTATAATCATCCCGTCAGCTCCGAACGCCCTAGCGACTAAACCAACATGTGTTGTAACGCGTTTATCTCTCTCGGGCCGGTGCCCTATCCTAAGGACGTAAACTTTCCTCTTCTTCGCTTCAACCCTCATCGCTGCCTACCCTTCTGCAGGAGCCTCTGAGGTTTGGGACGATGTACGATTCCCGCCTAGGCTTGGGAGCTGCAGATATTCATAAACGGCCTCAAGCAAGGCGTTGATACCGTATCCCTTTAAAGCCGAGATCGGCGTGACGTGCCATGCCCAGTAGTAGTGCTTTGAGAGCAGAGTACCTACATCCCTAACGAGCACGTCGACATTATCAACAGCATCGATCTTGTTTAGTGCTACGATCAGCGGCTTACCTACGTATCCTATGCGCCTCAGTGTATCGAGTGATGAGAGGAGTTTCCTGCGTAGCAGAGAAATGTTCTCGGACGAATCCAGAACCAGTATTGTGAGATCCGAGAGCGCTATCTCCTCCAGCGTAGCGTAGAAAGCCTCTATTACCTCGTGAGGGACGTCGCGTATGAAACCTACCGTGTCAACGAATATGACGCGCTTGCCATTTAGCGAAGCGGCCTTCGACTTAGGGGTGAGGGTAGTGAACATTTCGGGTCCTACAGGCTTGCGTTCGGAGGTGATTCTGTTAAATAAGGTGGTCTTACCGGCATTGGCATACCCTGCTATAGCAACCTGTTGCATGCCTTTTCGGATTCTCTGCGACCTAGCTAAAGACCTGCGTGCTCTTAACTCCTCTAATTCCCGCTTTATTTTACTGAGCCTTCTCCTCATGTGCGTGTAGTAAGCGTCCACAGCGTACCTTCCAGGACCCATGAAGCCGGGTAGCTCCCCCATCTTAGCCCTTCTAATCCACTCCTTTATGAGAGGCAGTTTATGTAATATGTCAGCCATCTCTATCTGTAACTTAGCTTCTTTGGATCCCGCATGCGCTGCGAAAATCTCCAGTATAAGACCTACCTTATCCTTAACATCAACTTTTAGACTCCTCATTAAGTTCACTACTTGACGCGGCTTCAGGACATCGTAAACATAGAGGGTGTCGACCCCATATTCTAGGGATTCAAGCTCCTGTTTAAGTTGCTCTAACTTGCCCTTCCTTATATAGGACTTGCTGTCAACTCTGTAATTTCTCTTGAGACTCACTACCTTGACGATACTCACGTTGTCTAAGCACTTTATGAGCGCTAACGCCTCCTCAAGATCGTCCTCACGTGATATTAGCACCGCTCTTCTGTGAAGCCAGTTCATTACTCTTTACTTCCCCTCCTTCTTATGGAAACTATGTCCCCTAGTGTAAGCTCCTTTGAGGGGTTACCTAACCCGCCTAGGGATCCGGTGAAATCGCTGTCAACTACGGGCTCCAGTAACTTAATGCCTAGCACCTTCTCTAGCCTCATGGCTAACTCCATGGTGGGTGTTAGCCTACCCGACTCTATTCTCTTTATAACGTTCTCACTTTCCCTTACGGCCTCGGCAAGGGTTCTCTGCGTCCAGCCCAGTCGTTCCCTGGCCTCCCTCACCCGCCTAGCGTAATCCTCCACAACTTCATAGTTTTCAAGCCTCGGGCCCCCCTTTCTGGCAGGCTTCCTTACATTCGTATGAGTTCTTAAAGTGTCTATTCTCTTAGTAGTTACACTTCTAACTTCCTCCTTCACAGCCCGCTTCGCTACCCTTGAGTAGCACTGAGGACACAAAACTAGGCGGGCACCTTCAATATACACTACCTTAGAATCCCTCCTCCTTATGGGGCGACCGCACATTTCACAGTGTATTATATCAGGTCTCGGGCTCAATGATACCAGCCTTCCTAGGATTATGCCGGGCTCTAGGCTAATATAGCTTAGTCAACAACGTTAGGGGAAGCTTCATAGTATTAGGGCCCTTAGTATTTTAGGTTTTCTAGCAATAATACTAGTAGTGGTGGGTGGTTTGTCGGACGTCGACTTCAGTGTGCGTAGGCGCGGCATAACGGATTACGTTAAGTACCTTGAGATGCGTGTGCAAGAGCTTGAGGCGGAGGTCAATTACTTACGTAGTGAGCTCGGCTACTATAAACGTGAGATAGAGAAGTTAATGTCGACCCCACTTATTGAGGGTACGCTCCTTGAAGTGTTACCTGACGGTAGAGCCATTGTAAAGAGCACAACAGGCCCTCACTTAATCGTCAGTGTTTCGGGGGAAGTGGATAAGACGCAGCTAAGGCCTGGGGTGAAGGTAGCGTTAAATCAACGGGGCTCAACGATAGTTGAGGTACTGCCGAGTAGGGAGGATCCTTATGTTAGGGGGATGGAAGTAATAGAGAGACCCCCAGTGCGGTACTCCGACATTGGCGGGTTAAAGGAGCAGATACAGGAAATACGTGAGGTTGTGGAGCTTCCTCTGAAGCATCCAGAACTCTTCCGTGAATTAGGTATTGAGCCGCCTAAGGGCATACTCCTCTACGGACCCCCAGGTTGCGGTAAAACGCTACTAGCCAAGGCGGTTGCTGGCGAAACCAACGCTACCTTCATAAGCTTAGTGGCATCGGAACTCGCACAGAAGTTCGTTGGTGAAGGTGCACGGATAGTTAGGGAGCTTTTCGCATTTGCCAGACGTAAGGCGCCGGCCATAGTGCTGATTGATGAAATCGATGCCATAGCATCTAAAAGGATGGATATGGGTACTAGCGGTGAGAGAGAAATACATAGGACATTAACCCAGCTACTAGCTGAGTTAGATGGTTTTGACCCCCTAGATAACGTTAAGGTGATAGCAACTACCAATAGGCTAGACATACTGGATCCCGCCCTACTAAGGCCTGGAAGGTTTGATAGGGTCATAGAGATACCCTTGCCGGATCTGAAAGGCCGTTGGGAGATCTTCAAAATACACACTCGTAAAATGAAGGTAAGCAAGGACGTTGATCTAGAGGAACTCGCTAGGCTAACGGAGGGGGCCACGGGTGCCGACATAAAGGCCATATGCACCGAGGCGGGTTACTCAGCGCTCAGGAATAACAGAAGGCAAGTAACGCAGGAGGACTTCATATACGCCATAAAGAAGGTATTGCGCGACAGGTTCCGTCCCTACGGCTCACAAGAAGGATTTAAGCCCCGCCAGAGGAATACGCAGGCGGTGGTTTAGGGGTCTTGCATAAGGTTAGGAAAGCGAAGCCCTCGGAGCTAAGGCGCCTGAGAGCAATACTAGAGCATCAGCTTGGTGTCAGCGGTATTGGCGAGAAAGTATTTCCTGAGGGAGTACTTCTGAAGATCTCGAGAAATACAGGTAAGATTAGGGAAATCCTAGCACCCACGGGGGAAGTAATTGCCACTGTCCTAGCCTCAACATACACGTTCAACCTGAAATTACTGGCAGCCAAGATAATTCACGAAACCGTACCCCCACCTAAGTTAAGGGTAATCATAGCTAATGAGATAGCAGAGGATCTAGTAACGTACGGTAACACAGCGTTCGCGAAGCACATCCTGTACGTTGATGAGGACTTAAGGGCAGGTTCAGAGGCACTTGTAGTGGACGAGAACGATAACTTGCTTTGCATTGGTAGGCTAATCCTTTCTCCCGACGAGATAATACACTTTATAACCGGACCGGCTGTAAAGCTTAGGGAGTGTGTGAAGTAATGTCAAAAGCTAGGATATACATCTATGATGAATATAGTAACATGTTCGAGAGTAAGAGACCCTGGACATTGATAACGGGGTTTCCGGGGTTCGGATACGTTGGAACCATAGCTACGAGGTACTTAGTATCCAAGCTAAAGGCAGTGAAGGTCGGGGATGTAGTCACGAAGTATATGCCTGATTTCACTGCAATAGAGGAGTACGGTATTATGACACCCTACGAGATATTCGTGTGTCCCGACAAGGATCTCATGATACTCGTCAATAATACCTTACCTCAGCCCCCTGAGAGGGTCATATATGCCATAAGATTCGCTGAGTGGTTCCTCAGCATAGGCGGTAAAAAAGCGATACTTGCTGGCGGGCTTAACTCAAAGTTTCGGGAGGGTGAGGAAGAATTCAGGTGGATATGTATAAATAACTGTGGATGGGGCTTTAGCGAACCACAGATGGAGAAGGGTCTCTACATAGTGGGTCCGCTTGCCACGTTCTTTACAATATTCAACATCATGAAGATACCCACGCTCTTAATATTCCCGTATACAGAGCCAAGTAAGTACGATCCGGGAGCAGCGGCAGTGTTCGTGAGAAAAGTTAGTGAATTACTGAACTTAGACATCGACATTGAGGACTTATTGCAGTACTCTAAGCTGGTGGCTGAGGCAGAGGCGGCGCTGGAGGAAGCCATAAAGTCGTCAAGGAAGGAGGAGAAGGGGCCGAAGCCATACATGTAGTGTTCCAGTAATTCCCCCCTAGCCCAGTCTAGTGCATTGAATGTAGTCGCTCTTTCCACAGAACTCAAGGATCTCCCTACACGTATCGGCGTCTCCGATATCTGGAGCATACACGAACTTGACACGGGCTTGAGCGTCCTGTGCTATCTTGAGTATTCTCTGTATCGTGTCACACATCATATTAATTATGCATGGTTCTGGGTGTAAGGGCGCTTCGAATTGTGAATATGGATAGGTTTCATCGATATCATAGGGCACAACGTCGAAGAAGGGAACGTAGAAAAGTATGGTGTGCTCGTCTGTAATGTTGGCATCCTTTAATATTTTCTTGAAGTGTTCGGCATTGTGGAAGGGTTTTACAAGGGTGTTAGCCGGAACTAGTGCTATGTTGCGTATAGATCCGTTCTTTATCTCCTTCAGTATCCTCTCAATAACTCTTTTCCTGTGTCTCAGGAGTTCCGGCCTAAAGTATGATGTCCTGTCGTACAGGAATAGACCTCTGGACTTGCCCCTTATCACGGGATCTAATCTCTCAATCCAATCAACGTATTTAATTACGTGGTTTAGGGCTTCCCTAACATAAGGATGGGTGCGTGCCCTCTCCTCTATTAACTCCCATAACCTACCCTCTCTTATGGCTTCCTTTATCCTACGTATTTCCCTAGCTATGACGTAGAGGTTATGGGTAGCGATTAGCCTAATGCGTTCCTCACGAGGCATCTCGAGGATCTCCCTAGGCTCGTACTTACTGCATACTGGGCACTCGCAGGGCAGGTAATCTAACTCTTTTATTCTATAGGTTCCGTGTTCTGTTATGTATCGACCATCGCGAGCGTATAATATATAAGATGCGGAATCAAAGCTATCTATACCCAGCGCCACCATGAGCGGCATTATTATCGGGTGTCCTCCGCCAAAGAGGTGTACTGGTTTGTCGAGGGGTAGGTACTTCTTAGCAGTAGCTACCATATCAACTATTCTCCAGAACTCATACTTCTCTAGAACCGTGACGGGAGATCCGATGGCATACATTCCATATTCATTCATGGATGAAGCCGCTGCAGCGGATCTTGCAACTAAGTCTACGTGAACCCCTCCCTGTATTGGTAGCACCCATAGTGTTTTGCTTTGCTCTATGATGCTCGCCACAGCTTTGGCCCTTCGGAGAGTCTCCTCCACGCTTACTAGTGCTTCCTCGTAGGTGGAATCATCTCTAGTAGGGATATCGGCTATGACTGCTATGTCGGAACCTATTCTATCTTGAAACTCAACTATCTTGATAGGATCTATCCTAATCCTCTCCTTACCGTACATCAACAATTGGTAAGCGCCTGAGTCAGTCATTACGACTCCGTCATAACCCACTACCTTATGAACACCCATTTTAACGGCATCATTGCCGAGGCGCTGCATTATTATGAAGGCATTAGTAATTATCTGGTCAAACCCTATCTCACGAATCTTCTCCGCAGTAATGGATTCTCCAGTCCTGAAGGGGTTCACGACGGGAAAGAACGCTGGTGTTTCAATTATTCCGCTCTTTGTACGTAACCTCCCTATACGCCCGGCTAGATCCTTATCCTTTATCTCGAAGCTCACCTTACATCCCAGGGTCTCCATGATGTTTCACTAATAACATTAAGCTTAACGCAAGAACAAGTCTGGGGAAAAATAGACGAAACGTCGTTATTTTCGCTTCTTCTCCTCCATGTACTCTTCCCATATGCTATAGATCTTACTGGCCAAGCCCCCCGACCCCTCTACACCATTAACGCTTACTTTATACCTGTCGTAGATCATAACCGTTCCTGCCTCTTTAAGTACCCTCACGGTTCCGGGAGGGAGGTTCAGTTTAGTCTGTATTATGTGTGCGAATTCCTCTGGATCGAAGAGGGGTCTCTCAGCTGAGATTATTTCGGATATTCTGTTACCGTTTATGAAGACCTTATAGTACTTCTTACCGTCGCTACATTTCGCGTCCTGAAGGACTAAATGTAGTGTTAACCTATCACCAGCGTCGATCCCTACGAGTTTTCCTTCGTAGGTCGTTCCATCGACAAGTTTGACCGTAACGACGTTTCCAACAATGCTGGCAAGTTCCGATATCAGATTCCTTATGGCGGTCTGAACGCTCATGACCTATACCTAGTGGTGTAGATTACTTTTCACGAATTTAAGCTTATTTTAAACATCGTATCCTTATGTCTGTGTGCCACACCGTTTTCTTAGCTTCCTCCTAAAGTCCTAATCTTAAGGTATACCTTATCCATTATGGAGAAAGCGTTGCATAGGCTCTCATTTTCGGATTCTATAACCAGCAGAAAGCCCCAGAGGGAAACCAGTAGTTTATGGATTATCTTTGGCCGTGGTTCCTTAAGCAGCTGTTTTTTCTTGCTCATTACGTAGCCCCATATCACCAGATCCTTTCCTTCCCGGTAATCTGGTTTTTCGTGACTTAGGGTCAGTTCTACGGTTTCGCCTTCCTTGAAAATCATGAGGTCCTTCACGAGATCTATGTTTGCCTTAACGTTCCCGCAATCAATAGTTATTATGAAGACCTTCGGTATCTTTGACCGCTCTATCCTACTTATTTTTCCCTGAAGCACAATTTTACCGTCGCTTATCTCCATGATCAGGCACCTACTTACCTAGACGTATTTCACTTTTTAAGCTAAGCTCTAGTACGGGGAGATTATGCGTAGTAGCGGTATCCTATGCTATGCTGTAAAGTCTAAGACTTCGGAGGAGGTCATGGTGGACTTTATGCCTATCATTAGGGGTTTCTTGTCGGCGTGTCCGGAGGGCGAGGTCGAGACGAGGTCTGTGTTCTCGACTCGCGGGGAAAGCGTCTACGTTGTTTTTAGAGTAAGTGCCAGCAATCCTGAAAGGTGCGGAGGGGTTGCTGAGGCATTACTGAGTGCCTTACTCCCTGAAACGCTAACGTATGAGCAGGTAAGGTGCGAGAAGTTATTCCCTTTCCCCAGAGATCTCTACGCTCGTACCTCGCAGTCCTTCGGGGAAGAAATCGTGTTATATTAAGTAAGCTGAGGGTGACAACGCTTGCAGGAAACGGTGGCGATATTCGCATAGGGGTAACCATTAATAGACCGCAGCGAGAGGTACGCCTACGTCAAGATGATTTCCTAAGACACTGCATAATCGTTGGAACAACAGGCTCCGGGAAGTCAACCACGGCTGGCGTTATCGCCAGTCAATTATCAAAGTTCGGAATTGCGATAATTCTTGACTGGTATGGAGAGTTCCCGCAAATACTTAACAGAATTGATCGTGAGTACGTACACTACAGGGCGTCAGGACGTAACAAGATACCTGTTCCGTCAAGAATAGAATCGGTGATTAATATACTAGAGGAAGTACTGGATCTTACCCCACCGCAATCCTACATCCTCAGAAAAGTCCTTAGGGAGGGATTAACGAGTTTCGAGAGGGTGCTCCGTGCCGTTGATGAATTCGAAGTAACTGCTAGATGGATGGTTGAGTCAAAGTATGCCTTACTTCGAAAGCTTGACGTGCTTTTCTCTGATCAGTACATAAACTACCTAGGTTCAGCCAATGAGCATGGTTTAGTGGACGTGCTTAAGAGGGGTAGCGGAAAGCCAGTGATTGTCGACTTGAGCGTCTTTGGGGAGTACGGGGTCAGAAAATTCATGGCGCTCCTAGTCCTCAGACTGCTAGAGGAGTTCAAAAGCCGGCACCTAATTACGGATAAGGTTTTCGTAATAGTGGATGAGTCACATAATATCTTAACCAGTAGCAAATCATTACTAGAAAGGATGATGGCTGAAGTACGGAAGCTCAACATGGGTATAACGCTGATCACGCAATCACCGGCTCTCCTGAGCTACAGGATAATATCGAACTCGAATATTAAGATAATCCATGCGTTAAAATCACGAGATGATGTGGACGTAATAGCCCGGTCTGTGGGAAGCGGCATTGCTGTTGATAAAATATTGCCACGGCTAGGAGTTGGTGAGGTCGTTGTTGACGCACCTTCACTAGTGAGCCCTGTGCTTGTTAAGGTTAACTATGCTTAGCAATAAACTCAAGAGCTTCCGTTGATATGTGGTGCCCTAACCAATCAATATTTGTAACACACGGAGCAACACCCTTAATGATATTCATTACTTTCCTAGTCACTTCGGTTGCTGTAAGGCCAGTTACGTCTACTTCACATACCTTTCCACGGCCGTAAGCTGTGATGGCGTTGTTAGTGCATGACCCCATTAATTCAGCTGCCACGTTCTCGGCTACTTTCTTGAGCGTCCACCACTCCCTACTCTTCAGTAGTCTCCGAAGAAGTTCCTCAGGATGGATCCGAAGAACTATCACTACAGCTACGTGATGGCTCGGCACTAGTTCTCCGTAATGACTATCAATAATTACAGGTGCCCTCGAATTTAATATAATGTTATCCAGCAGGTTTACTAATGGTTCTTCACGTATGATGTAGGTGTCCCTGGATCTGTCGTAGCTTTCAAGAAGACAGGAGACTGCAGAAAGCGCTGATAGATTCACGTATAGCGCGCCTAACACTGTGCTCAGTAACAGTGCGGTACTAGTTTTACCTGAACCAGGTACTCCTGAGATAACTATAGCTTTCTTGCCCTGCAGGGTGCGAATCATTGGTGCCTCCACATGAAGGTAATAGTGAATTACGGTTATTATCGCTGGCGTATTCCTAAACCAGAAGAGAGGAATACTTCTTCTCCTCCTTAACTGGTGTGACGCGATGAATCTTTAAATAAAATCGTTGTTGCGGGTTAAAATACCAACTTAGTCTTTCTTTTCCTCTTTTTTCTCTTTCTCTTCCTTTACCTTTGACGCGGCTATTATGTCGTCTATCCTCAGGATTAACGTTGCAGCCTCCGTTCCGGCCTTAAGTGCGTTGACCTTGACGGCTAATGGCTCTATTACTCCTAGCTTCTCCATGTCCTCTATCTTACCTGTGAATATGTTGACGCCGTACTTGACACCGTCCTCCTTACTGTGAGCTTGCCTTAAGTCTGAGACTATGTCTATGGGGTCAAGGCCCGCGTTCTCTACCAGCGCTGATATCACGCCTTCCAATGCCTTAGCGAATGCTTGAACAGCTAATTGCTCCTTACCGCTTACGTGGGTTGAGAACTCGCGTATGTGCTTAGCTATCTCAGCCTCGAAAGCGCCGCCTCCATACACGATCTTCGGATTCCTTAGTACATCCGCCACAACGCTTAGAGCGTCTCTTAGGGATCGCTCAGCCTCATCAACGATTCTCTCTAGTCCACCACGGATGACGATGCTCACGGCCTTCGGATCCTTAGTGCCCTCTATGAATACCATCTTGTCCTCGCCAACCTTCCTCTCCTCCACGAGTTCTGCGTAGCCTAGATCCTCGGGCGATAGGTCGTCGATGCTGCTCACGATTCTTCCCTTGGTTGCGCGCTCAAGCTTCTCCATGTCTGATCTCTTTACCCTTCTTACTGCTAGGATTCCCTTCTTTGCTAGGAAGTGCTGCGCCACGTCATCAATACCCTTCTGGCAAATCACTACGTTAGCGCCAGTAGCAGCAATCTTCTCAACCATCTCCTTAAGCAGGTTCTCCTTCTGCTCAATGAATTTCCTCATCATTTCGGGATCACTGATCCTAATCTCAGCGTCGATCTCGGTCTTCTCTATTTCTAGTGGTGCGTCGATTAGCGCTATCTTCGCGTTCTCAACCCTCCTAGGCATGCCCGGATGCACAACCTCCTTATCCAACACAATACCATAAATCAGCTTAGTATCAGCTAATGATCCACCATGCTTCTTTATTATCTGGATATTGTCTAAATCCACGTAAATTCTTCCTTTCCTCTCCTCAGCAACCTGCCTCACGGCCTTAACCGCGATCTCGGCAAACCTCTCCCTAACACCATGTACGGCCTTGCTTGTTAGGGCGGTCGAGGCAATCTTCTTTAGGATTTCCTCCTCGTCTAGGCTGACGGGTTTAGCGATTTTCTCTGCGTACTTTATCGCTTCGTCTAACGCCTTCTTAAATCCATTTATTATGATGGTCGGGTGCACATCCTTAGCTAGGAGGTCCTCAGCAGCCTTAAGTAATTCGCCAGCAAATATCACGGAGGTTTTAGTACCATCACCAACCTCCTCATCCTGGCCCTTAGCTATTTGTACGAGCATTTTCGCTGCGGGGTGCTGTACATCCATCTTGTCAAGTATCGTAGCGCCGTCATTTGTTATGGTAATGTCGCCTAAGGTATCTACTAACATTTTGTCCATACCGCGTGGTCCGTAAGTCGTGCGTAGCATCTCAGCAACAGTTATTGCCGCCATCATGTTTGACCTTAGGGCCTCAGCACCTGAGGTGCGCTGGGTTCCCTCCTTAAGTATCAGGACAGGTAACCCTGCCGTCGGAACTACCCCTTTAGCCGACATAGTTATTCCCTTGATTCACTCTTGATCCACTTCTATATAAACTTTAAGTAAGGGAGACATGCAAATAACTTAAAAATAGGGGTACCTTACTTATCTAGGTCTTGACGATGGGGAAGGTCAGGACATCGCTGGTGAAGAGGACTGCTCGTCGCCTACTAGAATTATACCCAGACGAGGTTAGCACAAATTTTGAAGAGAATAAGGAACTAGTAAAGAAGTACGTGTACCTAAAGTCTAAAAAATTAAGGAATCAAATCGCAGGATACTTAACACACTTAGCTAAGCTTAGGGCTAGGGAGGAATCCCAAGTACAGCAGTGAGGGAACGAGAGACTACAAGCCTACGCACTCGCGTAACCTCGGGACCCCGCAAGGAGTAAGGTCCCTTCTACTATGAGGCATAATTAAGGGAATAAGGAAACGTGGGAGGAATGACATCTCCCTGCAATAGACACGGAGGAAGAAACACTGAGAAGTGTGAACTCACTGTCAAGTTAATAGGTAGCTTAAGAGCAACTACAGGCAGAGGCATAATTAAGGTGGGAATATCTAAGCCCCCAATAACTGTGGCGGAATTCCTAAAACTACTAGTAAAGGAGTACGAGAGCTTAACAACTATATTGGATGAAAGGGGGAAACTCAAGCCCTCATTCCTGTTATTCATAAACAACGTAGATTACGCACTATTAGGGGGCGGAAACGCGACATTGAAATGCGGGGATATAATAGCAATAATTCCTGTCGTTCACGGAGGTTAAGAACCTTGAGTACGGTGCTAGAACTCAACGATGTAGTGGAATGGGAGAAGAATATCTCGGGAATCTCAATATCGTTCTGCGTTATAAGGGCACCATACATCGATACGGCGAAGAAAGTTATCCGTGATCTACGGAGCACGCCAAAGAACTTCATTGTCTTATTACCTAAAGCCTTAATTCCCAACAAGAAAGCCATGAAGCTTGCAGCCTTCTTGGCGTATAAGTCCTTTGAAAAAGGAACAAACATTAGCAAGCATGTTCCAATTCAGTTCCTGCTTAATCTCTTCGCAACCCGCCAGATAAGGGATGTCATGAAGCTCATCGATAAGTACTGGAGAGATGAAATTGTTGTCGTTGAGATAAAATTGCCGGGCTTGGGTGGGGAAGCTTCATCTTTAGTTGAGGACTTACGTCGAAGTGGCGTAAAATGTGACGAAGTAAAGGGTATTGAAGGTGATCTCAGCATGCTTGCAGATAAGGTATACGGGATTCGTTATGACGCTGAGGTGATTCGAGGTACGGAAGGTCTTAACGATTACTTAATTAAATCCATATTAACGAAGATAGCGTACTTCGGTGCAGTATCATCAAGATAAGTGACTCACGTAACACTGCACTGGATGGGCAGGAAGATTATGGTGAAGTTTCATTAGTGAGTTAAGCGCTTCATGCTGGAAATATTTAAATCCATTATACGTAATGAGGACTTGAGTGAATAGCCATGCTCGAGGAGGAATGGGAATGGGAGGAGGAAGAGGAAGAGGAGTGGTGGGAAGAAGAGGAGGAGTGGGAAGAAGAGGAGTGGTAACCTCAGTTTTTCCCTCCTTACCCCGAACTTAAAATGCATAATGCTTAAGATCTCAACGTGTTGAGAGTGATTATTAAATAATGCGTCAGAACTTTGTCCGTTACTCACCAGTCGTTGCCGTCACCACTCATCATCCGCGATTTAAACGTGGTTTCAGAAGAAAATAAAGTAAGTCGATATATGGTTAACAGAGCTTTGGGTGAGGCGGAATGGTGAGAATAGCTGTGGTGGATCGCGACCTCTGCAAACCCCATAGGTGCGGCAAGGAATGTGTCAGGTTCTGCCCAATAAACCGTAGTGGTGGGAAGGCCATAGAGCTATCCGATATTGTTGGCGGAAAAGCCTTAATATATGAGAAAGTGTGTGTTGGTTGCGGAATTTGCGTGAAGAAATGCCCTTACGAGGCAATAACGATAGTGAATCTGCCAGACGACCTAGAGAAGAGAGTTGTGCACAGATACGGGCCGAACGCATTCAAGCTTTACGGACTACCACAACCTCAGCAAGGCGTTGTCATCGGAATCATAGGGAAGAATGGAATAGGTAAGACCACATCCATTAAGATACTATCGGGCGAGTTAATACCTAACCTAGGTAAGTATGAAGAGGAACCGAACTGGGAGAGAGTGCTAAGGTACTTCAGAGGAACAGAGCTTTACCAGTACTTCAAGAAACTAGTTAATGGTGAGATACGTGCTGTGCACAAGATTCAGCACGTGGACCTCATAAGGAAGTACGTTAAGGGCACAGTTAAGGAAATACTTACAAGAATAGATGAACGCGGACTGTTGAGTGAGTTGAAAAGGGAGATGAACCTCGAAGGAATGCTGGATAGCAAGGTCTCAAACTTAAGTGGAGGTGAGCTACAGAAGTTCGCTATAGTTGCAGCACTATTGAGAGATGCTTCAGCCTACTTCTTTGACGAACCCTCGAGCTACCTAGACGTGAAAGAGAGGCTGAGTATATCGTCAGTGATTAGGAATTACATTCCGAGGAATAGTTATGTGATAGTGGTTGAGCACGACTTAGCTGTTCTTGACTATATTTCGGACTACGTAGCCATAGTTTATGGCGAGCCTGGAGCCTACGGCATCTACTCTAAGGTTTATGCCGTGGGTTCTGGCATTAATCATTTCCTCTTAGGCTTCCTCCCAGTAGAGAACATGCGCATACGTAAGGAACCCATAATATTCCACACCCATGCATACGTCCCCGAAAAAGATCAGGGAGGGAAGACAATATACATTACATGGTTACCAATGAGAAAAAGGCTGGGGAAGTTCGTGCTAGAGGTTGAGGGAGGGGAGGCATACAAGGGTGAGGTCATCGGCGTGTTAGGACCTAACGCCATAGGTAAGACAACGTTCATCAGATTATTAGCGGGTGAACTCGAACCTGATGAAGGTGTGGCCGTAACGGAGGGTTTACGTATAAGTTACAAACCACAGTACATTCGGGCAGAGCACTTCCCGTGGAACACCGTGGGTGAGGCGCTGAACGAGCTAACTAAGGAAGGGATAGCAAGTAGCGAATGGTTCCAAGTTGATGTTATACGTAAATTAAGGCTACATAAGCTACAGGACAGAAGCATAGTTAACTTAAGTGGAGGTGAGTTACAGAAATTTGCCATAGCGGTTACCCTAGCTAGGGAAGCAGACATATATTTGCTAGACGAACCCTCAGCCTACATAGACGTCGAAGAGAGATTAACAGTAGCAAAGGCCATAAAGAGGGTTAGCGAGACTAGGAAAACCGTCACTTTCCTAGTGGATCATGACGTTGCAGTAATAGACTATGTAGCTGACCGTGTAATGGTGTTTAATGGAGAACCCGGATCATACGGTAAAGCATGTAGGCCTACTGATTTACGAAAGGGTATGAATGCTTTCCTCAAGGCAATAGGCGTCACATTTAGGAGAGATTTAAAAACAGGGAGGCCTAGAGTAAATAAGCCAGGTTCCTACCTTGATAGGAAACAAAAGTCAATGGGTGAGTACTATTATATTCCCAGTAGCTAAGATAATTCACCTAAATTAATTAATAACACTATTACGAAATATGCGTCATTGAGTTGTGCCGAAGTCAATAATTTTCAAGTTATTACAACAACTTCATTAAGTTTTTAAACGGCTCCTCAAGTGTAAGCATGGTGAATCAACAATGTCCGAAAAGCCCAAAACCACGATATCCGTAATAAAGGCTGACATAGGCTCATTAGCGGGTCACCACGTTGTGCATCCAGAGACTATCGCTGCGGCGACTAAGGTTCTGGCTGAGGCAAAGAGTAAAGGCATTATCATAGACTTCTACGTAACTAACGTAGGTGACGACCTAGAACTCATTATGACTCATCGTCGTGGTGTCGACGCGCCTCAGGTTCACGAGCTAGCATGGAACGCGTTCAAGGAAGCAGCTAAGGTTGCTAAGGAACTCGGGTTATACGCGGCGGGCCAGGATCTCCTAACGGAGGCGTTCTCAGGGAATGTAAGGGGATTAGGTCCAGGCGTGGCTGAGATGGAGTTCGTTGAGAGGCCTGCAGAGCCCGTAGTGGTGTTCATGGCTGACAAGACAGAGCCAGGCGCGTTTAACCTGCCGCTCTTCCGCATATTCGCGGATCCCTTCAACACTGCGGGATTAGTAATTGACCCTAAGCTTCACGGAGGCTTCAAATTCGAGATATTCGATGTGTTCGAGAGCAAGTCCGTGGAGCTAGCTGCTCCCGAGGAGATGTATGACATCTTAGCCCTCATAGGCACTCCAAGCAGGTTCATAATTAGGAGGATTTACAGGAAGTCAGACGGCGAGATAGCTGCTGTGGTTAGCGTGGAGCGCCTAAATCTGATGGCTGGCAGGTACGTAGGTAAGGACGACCCGGTAGCCATAGTTAGGGCACAGTCAGGATTCCCGGCACTCGGGGAGGTACTCGAGCCCTTCAGCTTCCCACACCTAGTAGCTGGCTGGATGAGGGGATCACACCACGGGCCACTAATGCCTGTCCCGCAGAGGTACGCGAAGTGTACTAGATTCGACGGCCCACCAAGGCTAGTAGGGCTAGGCTTCCAGATAAAGAACGGTAGGCTAATAGGCCCGGCAGACCTATTCGACGACGTAGCATTCGACGAGACCAGGAGGACGGCGCAGCTCATCGCCGACTACATGAGGAGGCACGGGCCGTTCATGCCACACAGGCTGGGACCTGAAGAGATGGAGTACACAACACTACCTGGAGTGCTAGAGAAGCTGAAGGACAGGTTCAAGAAGGTAGCTGGCGAGCCGAAAGCCAAGAAACCCAAGATAGAAACATCACTCCTATCGACCCACGAGTAAAGGGAAACTAGGCTAGGGCAGGAGAAGCAACTTTTTGACTAACTCACTCATCACGGCAAGCAAACACGCCCATTAACCGTAGCGGAGGTGTAATCCTTTGAAACCAATCGTGGCAATAAACTACAAGGCGTACCCCACATCCTTCGGTAAGGTTGCCTTAGATATCGCGAAACAAGCGGAGAGTGTAGCCAAGGAGCTCGGCTTCCAAGTAGAGATAATAGTAATTCCGCCATTCACAGAGCTCCGCACCCTAGCTCAAGCAGTGGAAATCCCAGTATTCGCACAACACGCTGACGCAGTCAAGTTAGGTGCTACAACCGGCCATATACCGCTAGAAATAATCAAGGACACAGGAGCAGCTGGGGTAATGCTCAACCACAGCGAGAATAGAATAAGGATAGATCAAATTGACTACATAGTCAAGAAAGCTAAGGAACTCGGCGTTAGGACATTAGTGTGCGCTAACACGCCGGAAGTGTCGGCAGCTGTCGCTGCCCTAGAACCTGAAATGGTTGCTGTCGAGCCACCGGAACTCATAGGAACAGGCATACCCGTCTCCAAGGCGAAACCCGAAATAATCACAGGTACTGTGGAACGCGTTCGTAAAGTTAACAGAGATGTAGTAATATTAACGGGCGCCGGGATAACTAAAGGAGAGGACGTGGAGGCAGCAATAAAGCTAGGAACGCTTGGTGTACTAGTAGCGTCCGCAGTAATGAAGGCGGAGAACCCAAGGGAAGTAATATTAGACATGGCTCAAGCGGCCCTTAAGGCGTTAGATCAAAAATAGAAGGTAAGGTGCTGTCAAGCCCTTAAAACAGCGGGGCTCTAACATTCGCAATACTTTCCCGCGAAGCTTGCGTCGAATAACCCTTACTTAACCATTAACCTAAGGAATAGCATCTTTAAATCCCCTAAGTAACGAATTATCTCGAGGGCCCGTAGCCTAGCCAGGATAGGGCGCCGGCCTGCGGAGCCGGTTGTCCGGGGTTCAAGTCCCCGCGGGCCCGCCATAAATAATCAACCATTTCATTCACCGTTCACTCGGGAGCGGTGAATTAGGGTGGTTTATTGGTCATTGTTTACCGCCCTCGGGTTCATCACGGACTCCCGCGGGCGGGCTACGGCGGTTCACCCACCCACCATGCACCCGAGGGTCACAACCCACTTAACAGCACTAATCCTAATTCAACCAAAAGACCCTCACAAGGTTTCAACCTCAACCAGTTACTTCGATGCTGACTCAGATGTGGATCTTCATCCAAGACTCTTCATGGGTTGGCTCTTGAAGTCTCTTTAATTCAAATCTGAGGAACTTTTCCAGTAGTTCATGTGCTTGCATAGGTTCGTTTGCTTTCCATACTACTATTTTATGCCGCAGTAAGAGCGAGTAGGCAACCTCACCGATGCCACATACTATGACGTCAGTTACTCCCCTGCGATGCAGCGATTCAGCAACCCTAGCCCCCACTAGCAGGACTACAGGCACGCCTCTAAGTTTCTCTTCCTTATACTTGTTCTCTATGATTTCCGCGCTGTCTATTTTCCCTTCACGGATCCTGGCTACTAGGAAGTACTCAGCCCTGCCGAAATGCCGTGATATCACGGCATTCGGTGAAGGTTCATTTAAGGGTATGCACACTGTAAAGTTCCTGCGTATGCTTGGCTTAACCATTATGGTAATATCAGCTATGGAGGGCACTTCACGTTTAAGTAAGTCAGTTATTCTTTGGCAAATTACTGAAACGTCCTCGACAGTCCGTAGTGGGGGAGCCCTAAGGAGAACTTCAACGAACATTACCGGGCCAGCCCACCTAGCCCTAACGTTTATAAGTTTCAGCTCATTAGCAGTATTCTCTATTAAGGAGGATATCTTCCTAAGTATGTTTTTATCTTTAGGGAGGTCAAGGATTGAAAGTAAGCTGTCGTGGCCAGCTTCATAGGCCGCTATTACTATTCCTGCGACGGCTATCAGCGTACTAGCTTGATACGCCGTGTATGAGCCAGTATAACCGAAGATTAGTAGACCTAGAGCAACGCCCCCACCCTCTATAACATCCCCAACAGTGTGTAGCCCGTCAGCCCTAAGGGAGGGTGAGTTAATAATTCCTGATGCTTTTACCTTCAAATATGCCGAAAGACCTAGTGGCGGTAGCGACAGAAGCTGAATTAACGCTGGGATTATGGATGTTGTTCTAGGTGAGCTATTTAGACCCCTAGCTCCCGCCTCAACAGCAATAATAATTAGTAAGGTAGCGATAGCTAATGTCGCTAGATCCTCCAACTTGTAGAGCCCATATGGTAATCTCTGCGCTCTCCGTGACCTAACGATTAATACTGAAGCAAGTACCATGACCGTGATGACGACGTCTAACATAGCATGAAATCCTTCAATTAATACTGCAGTGATGCCGCTAAGGAAGCCTATGGTTAATCTTAGTAGCATACTTATCGCTGTAAGAAATAGTGAAGTAGCAACGTATGTTAGTAGTTCCTTACGCTTAATCATATCGAACACCACGCATATGTTTACTAATCAAATTCAAATATATATTAGCAGGCAGAGAGCCTACGTATAAAAACAAAAATAACAAAGTTATATAACGGGACTACCAGCATGAAGGTTACCCTAGTGTTGCTTGCTAGGGCAGGCGATTTAGTAGGGGGGAAGAGGAAGGTACACGTAATTGATTTACGGGAGGGGGCCACCCTACATGACTTAGTACTCTTCATAAGGGATAGTATAAGTAGGCGATTAGGTGAGGGAATATTGAGTGGAAGGTTAATATTTGCTATATACGTTAACGGCACCCAAGTGTTAAGCTTAAATACACGCCTTAGAGACGGGGATCGGGTGGTAGTGACGACGTCTGAAATGGGTGGGTAAGTCTTTAATTCCCTTATCAGTGTCCATTAGTAGTGATGAAGTTTTGGAATACTTCTACGATTAGTTCGTGGAAGTAGCGATCCTATTAATTGTTGCTAGGTTGTCTGAGTTTATTGTTGAGAGATTAAAGCAACCTAAGGTGTTTGCGTGGGTAATAATAGGGTTAGCCCTTCCATTGATGTATTATGAGTTATCTATGGTTACAGTATCACTAGGAATATTAGGGATAATAACCTACCTGTTCTGCATAGGCTTAGAGGGATCGTTAAGGGGATTTTGAGAGAGTTACGCAACGCTGGACTAATAGCTGTGGGAGGCGTTATTACCTCATTAGCCTTCCCGTTACTAATCCTTCCCTTACTAGGTGCTAGCGCATTTGAGGCATTTGCTATTGGTGCCGCTCTCTCAGCCACTTCCGTCACGCTCACGGTGAGGACACTCGAGGAGTTTGGGAAGGTTAGGAGTAAGGAGGGGCAATCAGTGTTAGGTGCGGCGGTCGTTGACGACGTACTTGGGTTAGCCTTACTGAGCACGTTGGTGGGGTTAACGGAGCTTAAGTCTGAAATCGACGTGATGATTTCCGTATTAGAGATAATTGTGTTGGCGTTTGCTTTCTGGTTCGCGGTAGCCTTCACCATTCAGAAGGTAGCTCATCCAATGTATAAGTGGTTCTCAAGACTTGGTGAGGAGGCTCCGGTACTGGCGTTGACGTTCGCCATACTGCTACTCCTGTCATTCGCGGCAGTTCGGTTGAGGCTTAGTGCTATTCTCTTCGCGTACGCTCTCGGATTAGGGCTCTCATCACATTAGGTACATGGCGAGTAAAACTGAGTCCATGATATATCCGCTCATAACGCTGTTCTCACCGCTATTCTTCATAAGTGCCGGGTCAATGCTTAACATAGCATCCCTGATCAGCATCGGTCTCAGTAAATCCCTACTCATGGATCTCGTAATAATATCGCTAGGTTTCTTAACGAAGCTTATCGGGTGCTTCGCACCAGCAGTAATAAGCGGATTTAGCAGGAAGGAAGCTTTGGTAATTGGCTTAGGGATGGTTCCAAGAGCAGAGGTAATGATGGCAACGACGCTGGCCGCACGTGAGGCAGGGATTCTCTCCCTCGAGTCCTACTTAGCCTTGATACTCTTGATACCTGTATCGTCATTAACAGTTCCTGCATTAATATCAATGGTTTACAGCAAGGGATAATAGTTGAATCCATTAATAGAGAACGCCACTTTGACAGTTGTCAATTTTAAAAACCTCGTGTCAACACTCAAGTGGTGAGGAGAGGACGGATACCCAATTATCAGCCACGCAAGGAAGTGATGTTGTGTTAGAGAAGAGGAGGGTTATGCGGTGGCTTGTAGGGGAACTTAAGAAGCAGGGATTCACGATATGGCCTGATTACCTAATAGAAGTTGCGGGCATAACACATAAGATTGATGTGCTGGCGGTACTTTCACCTATAACTGGCGTGGAGTTAAAAATCGCATTCATTATCGCGGATACGCCCTTAAGGCCAGAGGATGTCGAGAGATTTAGCGTGTGGAGGCAAGAGGGGAAATTCGACAAGGTTGTCATTATAGCTCTAAGAGACGTAAGCGTGGAGGCCTACGAGCTAGCTAAGAAGTTAGGCATAGATATCGTTCGTGTCGGCAGGGACATAGAGG
>Ga0256833_1000430_pt1 | contig 33095 bp, 28 predicted proteins | sample 356284metaG_FD_190535 | JGI IMG/M metagenome (GOLD analysis project Ga0256833, IMG submission 190535) | Hydrothermal vent microbial communities from Mid Atlantic Ridge, Atlantic Ocean - 356-284 | ecosystem: Environmental > Aquatic > Marine > Hydrothermal vents | place: Atlantic Ocean: Mid... | reverse complement strand
AGTTGGAATATGCACCTCCACTGAATGTCTTAGCTGAATAACTCCCTGAATGATATCTCGTACTGCTCTTTACCCAATCACCATGAACCTCCCACCCACTCGGAAAGTTCGTCATATTTTCCTGAAGGATTGTTGTGCTTCCCTGCAAAATTCCGATAGCGAGGAAGATTGAAATAAATCCCATAAAAAACCTCCTTTTGCCTACAATACTGCAATTTTAATGCCAGTTTTTTTGAAGCGCTGAGCACAACCTTTGACACGCAAAGAGTATATAATATAAAGTATTAGTATGCAAAAAGTTACGAGAATCCAGTCAATAATAACATACAGGACCCAAGGTGTCGAAAATCTGGACACTCTGGCAACGGTTTTGCAATTTATTGATATACTTGGAGTTATGATGTTTGTTTTTTGAACGATTTGGGTATGGTAATGCCGTATTTTTTAATTTTCGACAGGAGTGTTGTTCTGGCAACTCCAAGCCGTCTTGCCGCCTGCTTTTCATTCCAGCCAGTTTCTTCAAGGGTCTCTACAATTATGTTTCTCTCAAAATCCTCTACCATTGCCTTTAAATTCGTTCCCTGCATGAGTTTCTTCTTTATTCTATCTGAAAGATGCCTGAACTGGAGTTTCTCTCCATCATTACAGAAGGCAACAGCTCTTTCAATCTCATGTTCCAGTTCTCTTATGTTTCCCGGCCACTTATAGAGCATAAAGGAATCCATCACCTTCTTGCTAACACCAGGAATACGCTTACCCATCTTTATAGCTGCTCTCTTCACAAAGTAATCAACAAGCAATGGAATATCCGTCTTCCTCTCCCACAAAGGCGGAAGTTCTATGGTTATACCTGCCAGTCTGAAGAATAGGTCTTTTCTAAACCTTCCTTCTTTTATCATTTTTTCAAGACTCATATTGGATGCCGCTATAATTCTTATATCCACCTGAATGGGCTCTGTCCCCCCGACTCTCCGTATTGTCTTTTCCTCAAGAACCCTCAAAAGCTTTGCCTGCATGGCTAAAGAGGTTGCCTCCACCTCATCAAGAAATATCGTTCCACCATGTGCTATTTCAAATAATCCCCTCTTTCTGGAAATGGCCCCTGTAAAAGCACCTCTTTCATGGCCAAAGAGCTCCGATTCAAGAAGCGTCTCTGGAATGGCACCACAGTCTATAACAATGAAGGGTGCCAGTCTTCTTGCAGAAAGTTCGTGAATTTTTCTCGCCACAAGTTCCTTTCCTGTTCCAGTCTCTCCAAGAATCAACACAGGCAGGTCATTCTGGGCAGCAACTATTATGGCATCCTTAACCCTCTTTATGGCTTTGGAATTACCTATGATTTCTTTTTCGCCAACGATAACCTTTGCTCTACCCGAGGCACCTGGTGTGAGGTAACCTTTTCCACCCTCCCGCGCCCTGTTCAGAGACTGTTCAGCTTTTATGAATATCTCTTCCACATCTTTAAAATTCTCAACCTTACTGGATGTCACTCCAATATTAACATCAATATCAATGCTTTTGCCCATTACCTGAAAGGTGTGAAATTTCATGGTAGAACGCAATCTGTCCGCGAAGGTCTTTATTCCTTCAGCACCGGTATGGGGCATAAGTATTGCAAAGGTTGAAGAAGAATACCTTGCAAGAAGATCGCTTCTTCTTAATACTTTTTTAAGTACCTCTGCCACTTTAACCACAAGCTTCTCGGCAAACTGTGCCCCATATGTACCCACAATCTCCTCATAACCGGCTATCTCAACAAGAGCAAGAGAAAAATCTTCCTCGTACCTATAAAATCTATGCAACTGCTCATCTGTCCTGAGTTTAAGGTAGTGGAGATTGGGAAGACCAGTAAGAGGGTCCTGATAAACAGATTCCTTTAAAATATAATAATCAACAAGCTGGGGAAGGAAGGAAAGGATGGTTTTAAACTCAGATTTTCTCAAAGCCCTCTGATTGTCAATAACTATAACAGCAGTTACGAATCCAACCCCCTTTATGGGAATAAGCACATCGGTTCCAACTTCAAGCTGTTCATAGAGATGTTCTGCTATATGCCTGAATTTATTTAACTCGCCTTCATCATACCCCTGTGAAACCTCAAGTCTTATTGAACCATTGGGTTTCAATATAAATATAGCCACTTTTTTGGTAAAAGACCTTTCAACAAGATACCTTATGATAGAGTGTGCCAGATCTTCGACATCTCTAAAATCTGAGAATTTATCAAGGAGCTGCACTGTCATTTCGCCCATGTGAATATATTAAGACCTAATTTTTGAACATTCAAGGAGAGAGTGTTATAATTTTCGACATAGAGGAGGAGAAAATGCCCAAAAAAACGCCATTTTTTGAGTTCCACAAAAATCTGGGTGCAAAGATAGTTGACTTTGCGGGATTTGAAATGCCAATCCAGTACCCCGATGGCATCGTCAAAGAACACATCTGGGTAAGAGAAAAAGCCGGGATGTTTGACGTTTCACACATGGGAGAGATAGAAATCAAAGGAAAAGATGCACTAAATTTCGTAAACTATATAACCAGTAACGACGCTTCAAGACTTGAAGTTATGCAGGTTCAGTACTCGGCTTTTCCAACTGAAGAGGGAACTATTGTGGACGACCTTTTAGTTTACAGGTTAGATGAAAATCATTTTCTTTTAGTTGTAAACGCCGCCAACATAGAGAAAGACTATCAATGGATTTTATCCCATAAGAAAGGTGATGTGGAAATTAAAAACAGGTCAGATGATTACGCCGAAATAGCTTTTCAGGGTCCATTATCCGAAAAAGTGCTTCAGAGAATCACCAAAGAGAATCTATCGGAACTTCCTTATTATTATGCCATGTATGCAACCGTACTCGGTAAAAAGGTCCTTTTGTCAAGAACAGGCTATACAGGAGAGGATGGATTTGAACTTTACTTTGAAGACTTTGAACATGGAAAGAAAGTTTTCCTTAAACTGCTTGAGTTTGATGAGGTAAAACCCATAGGACTTGGCGCTCGTGACACTTTGAGACTTGAAATGGGATACTGCCTTTATGGAAACGATATTGATGAAACGACAAACATGATAGAAGCAGGTTTATCATGGATTCTGAAGCTGGACAAAGAAGACTTTATCGGCAAAAAGGCACTTCTTAAAATAAAAGAGGAAGGCCCTGCAAGAAGACGTGTAGCCTTTATTACGGAAAGAAGAGCAGCTATTCCCAGACATGGCCAGAAAATATTTAAAGATGGAGAAGAAGTTGGGCACGTTACAAGTGGAACAATGTCACCTTCTCTCCAACAGGGAATTGGCATGGGATACGTTAGAAGACATCATACCAGAAGAGGCACAGAAATAGAAATTGACATAAGAGGTAGAAAAGAAAAAGCAACAATAGTTAAACTCCCATTTTATAAAAACGGAACAGTAAAAAGGTAGGTGTAATTATGGAAGAAATAAAGAAGCCTTTTGAAATAGAATTGCCTCCTGATAAGGCCGATGGAACCTATGCCAATATGGTGGTAATCTCACACTCACCCTCAGAGATTATAATTGATTTTGCAAGAATAATGCCTGGACTTCCAAAGGCACGGGTTCAGGCAAGAATAATCATGACACCTCAACATGCAAAGGGCCTTTTAAAAACACTTGAGGAGAATCTGAAAAAGTATGAAGCCCAGTTCGGTGAGATAAAATTTCCCAAAGGAGAAGAAAAGCGGGTGGGCTTTTAGACGTTGTACGTTTACAAACTCACCATAAGTTACGACGGCACAGATTTTTTCGGATGGCAGATACAAAAAAATAGAAGAACAGTTCAGGGTGTAATACAGGCTTCTCTCAAAAGGTTTTTTGAGGGAGGCTTTAAATTTGTGGGAGCTTCAAGAACTGACAGAGGCGTACATGCGGAGGGACAGGTAGCATCACTTCATCTGCCCCATCCTCTTAAAATAGATGAAAAACGATTCCTGCGTGCCCTTAACTCCGCCCTGCCGCATGATATTCATATTAAAAGCATTGAGCCAGCTAAAGAAAATTTCCACGCAAGGTTTTCCGCACGTGGAAAATACTACAGATACACCATTTCAGCCCTGAGAAATCCTTTTACTTCAAGGTATGAATGGCAAATAGATTTTAGTCTTGATTTTGAACACCTTTCTACTCTTGCCTCCTTAACAAAAGGGACATTCAATTTCAAGCACCTTCTTATAGGTGACCCTGACAATTCTCCCATTGTGAAGCTTTTTTCAACAAATGTGGAGAAAAGTGGAGAAAAATTTATTTTTCATATTGTGGGAGATAGATTTACGTATAAACTTGTTCGTATTCTTATAGGTGAAATGGTGTATAACACACGTAAACACTTAGGAATAAAGGATTACATCGAATTTTTGAACAATAAAAAACCGAAAAGTTTCCACATAGCTCCTGCAAATGGGCTATACCTTGTCAATGTATTCTATTGAAATATAAAGTGTTACATGTTTTTACCTGCCCCTGTGGAAAACTCTCCACTTTTCCACAACCCTGATTGTGTTGTAATACCTTGCCTTTCAAAAAAATTTTCCACAATTCTTGACAAATCAATTTCAAGGTGTTAAACTTTAGGGGTAAAAGTGGGTATAAGTGGATGAGAAATAGAAATTCAAGACTGGTCAAGATAGACGAAAAAGGAAGGGTTTTCCTTCCTGTTAGCATTAAAAAGGGCCTTTTTTATGGAGAGAAAATCATACTTACCACCGGATTTGAGCCATGTATATATGCTTTCTCAGAATCCAGCTGGATGAAACTCAAAAATGAGATAGGCACGATTACTCCATTCTCTTCTCCTGAACTGAAAAATACTTTAAGGCATCTTCAGGGTAATTCAGAAGAGGTGGAACTGGATTCTCAGGGAAGAATTCTGATTCCCGGGCACCTATTTGAATATGCACGACTAAAGGACAGCGTCTTCTTTATTAAAATGGATACATGGTTTGAACTGTGGAATCCAGAGGTGTACAGGAATTATCAGAAGGAACATCCAGTAAGGCCTGACGGGATTTTACACAATGAATAATAGCGGGCTCCATGAGCCTGTGCTTCTTGAGGAGGTTATCAATATTATGAAAGAGCATCATGAGGTTGTAGTTGATGCCACATGCGGAAATGGTGGTCATTCACTCAAAATTGCATCGTCTTACAGAGATTCTATTAAAGCACTTTACTGCTTTGATAAGGATTCAGAAAGTATGGAGATAGCAAAAAAACGCCTGTCAGAATTTACCTTTATAAAATGTATTAATGGGTCCTATACCCTTATTGGTGATATACTAAAAAGGGAAAACAGGAAAGCAGATTTTATTCTTTTTGATCTGGGGCTTTCCATGTGGCAGATAAAATCATCAAAACGTGGGTTTACCTTTAAAAAAAGTGAAAATCTTGACATGAGGTTCAATAAAGATAGTGGTGTTCCACTTTTCATTGAACTAAAAAAAATAAATCCAGAAAAACTCTCTTATATTCTCAAAATATATGGAGACGTGAAAGGAGCGAAGAAAATAGCCACATACATTGTAAAAGAGAGAAAAAGAACAGTGGTAAAAACGACAGAAGACCTGACCAGACTTCTCAGGAACCTGCATGTTCCAGAAAAGGAAATACAGAAGGTATTTATGGCACTCAGAATTTATATAAATGATGAGTTAAGGGAACTTACAGAGGGAATAATAGGTGCCCTGAGTGTACTTAAGACAAACGGTATTGTAGCATTTATTACCTATCATTCTATAGAAGACAGAATCGTTAAAAAGATAGATACTGTTCTGGGAATGCAACGGATAAAGCCATACCCTATAAAACCATCTTATGAAGAAATACAAAGAAACAAAGCAGCACGAAGTGCAAAACTCCGTGCCTTTTTAAAAGGAGAAAACTATGTTGAAGAAACCGCTCGTTCTATCTTTAGTGCTGTGGTCTCTGCTTTTCCTCCCTCTCCTTATAGCACGTAGAACATTAATACTGGGAGGAGAAATTGCAAAGCTCAGCAACGAGAAAATTAAGGGCGAGGGTATTTATAGCACACTTTTAAAAAAAGAGAACCTTTTAAAGTACACATTAATAAGAGGAGAGATAAATGCTGCATTTCAGAAATCTGAGGCTCTGGCGACTCTACCTTATAGGGATAATTCCCCTGTCTGTATTCACTTTGTCTTTAAAGACACTGTGGACCTTGCAAATAGGTAGAGAGGGCCAGAGACTTCGGGAAGAAGCAGAGAAACAGTATTTTTCAAATATACCTCTTCCAGCGCAGAGAGGTATTATCTACGACAGACACAAAAGACCACTCACAGTAAATGTTGAAAAGGTTGAAGTATACCAGCATGGTAGCATTGATGAAGATATGTACAAAACATTAAGGCGTTATGGGCTATCTCCTGTAAAAAATTTTAAACGTCTTGCTAAAATAGGTTACGTATCACCAGAATACGTGGATTCCATAAATCTCATAAATAAAAAATATGCAAAGAGACATCCTGGTAAGAAAACATACGTGTTAAGCAGTCATGAATACTGGGCACGGCATGCCGTAATAGAAGAGGGTCACAGCAGTTTAATAGGGTATGTTGGAAAGGACAGATATGGTCTTTATGGTATAGAAAAGGTTCTTGATAGCTACCTCAGGGGAACAGACGGAAGCCTGCCATGCATCAAAAGCGCCGAGAGATACTCAAGCAAAAAGTTTTTCACACTTGACAGAGAACGCATAAATCCGATACAGGGAAAGCCCATTGAATTAACCGTAGATGCATATATACAGGAAATAGCGTATGCAGCACTCAAAGAAAAGGTTGACGAACTTTCTGCAAAAGGCGGTTTTGTTATAATCACAAGACCAGAAAACGGTGAAATTTTATCAATGGTCTCTTACCCTGTAAAAAACAATGAAAACTTTGTTATAGCCTATCCCTACGAACCCGGATCAACTTTTAAAATTGTTGTTTATTCTGCTGCACTTGATGATAAGATTATTTCACCCTTTGACAGCATAGATACAGAGGAAGGAAGGCTAAGAGTTGAAAATAGAACCATACGGGATGTCCATAAAATGGGTAAAATAACATGGCTTGAGGCATTTTCACACTCATCCAATGTTGCAGCTGCAAAACTTGCCCTCAAATTAGGCAGAAAAAGGGTATACGAGCAGATACTCAAACTTGGATTCGGATCTCCCACAGGCTCATTTCTCAAGGGTCAGTGTGTGCCACCGGGGGACTATAGAAAATGGAAGGAATCAAAACTTGCGACCCTTGGAATTGGCTACGGACTTTTAGTTAATGGGCTTCAGATGGTCATGGCTTATGGAGCAGTTGCCAATGGTGGATATCTTTACTCCCCAAAAATCCTTCTTAACAAAGACCCCATAAAGATAAGAAGAGCTCTTGGTAAAAGGAGCGTAAAATATCTTAAACTCTTTATGAGAGAGGTGGTGGAAAACGGTACGGGTAAAAAGGCAAAAGTTCCTGGAATTACAGTATGCGGAAAAACAGGCACCGCTATGGTGTACGATAAGGAAAAACGATACTATGACCCAAAAAGAAAGGTTGTATCTTTTATTGGATTTTTTCCCTGTAATGCACCGCAATATCTCATATATGTGGTAATTTTTGAACCCAAGGGAACTCCATGGCTCATGTATGGAGGTGAAGTGGCTGCACCTGTATTCAGGAAAATTGCAGAAAGCATAATGTGGAGCAGATTGCATGAGAATATCTGAGCTTTTTTATCCCAACAAAATAATAAACTTAAAGGAAGATAGAGTTGTAAAGGGTATTACATCTTTTTCAAGAAAGGTAAAACCTGGATATGTTTTTGTTGCCATAAAGGGCAAAACCTTTGACGGCCACATGTTTATAAAAGAAGCCGAGAAAAATGGGGCAATTGCCTTTGTTACAGAACACCACATTGATACTGAAAAGCCTTACGTGGTGGTTGAAAAAGCACGGGAATATATGGGTGTTATTGCAAAGAAATTCTATTCACCCTTTATAGAAGGCCTTAAAATAATCGGTATTACAGGGACAAATGGAAAAACCACAACTGCCTTTTTTGCACAAAAGATATTGAATGAGGCAGGTATTCCCACAGCCAACTTCGGCACTGTAATATACGATACTCTTAAAAAGAAGTATACAGCATCCAGAACAACACCTGAGTCAGCAGATATATATGAGTTTCTCAAGGAGAGTAAAGAGAACGGGGCACAGGCAGTGGTTATGGAAGTATCATCAGCCGGTCTAAAAGAAAAAAGGGTTGACACCCTGAAGTTTTATGCAGGTGTATTCACAAATTTTTCAAGAGAACACCTTGAATACCATACGGATATGGAAGATTACTTTAACTCAAAAAAGAAGCTCTTTACCGAACTTACACCAGAATATGGCATCTTTAACATAGACTGTAAAACCTCCTTTAAAATATTAAAGGACTACAGAGGCACACCCATCACTTTTGGTCTCAAAGGTGGGGATCTACACGGTGAGATATTAAAGGACTCCCTGATGGAACTGGTTATCAGAGTAAAGGGAAAAATGGAAGGTATTTATACCATACCAGTGGGGCTCAGATTCAATGCCTATAACTTTCTTGCTGCACTGTCTGTGGCATATGTTATGGGTATTAAACCGAATAAGATACATACAGAGAAAATCAAGGCACCCCCTGGCAGAATGGAATACGTCAAAAACTCTAAAGGTTATCTCATATTCGTGGATTACGCTCACACAAAAGAGGCTATTGAGAAGCTTTTAGCTTCTGTAAAACCGTACGTAAGGGGGAGATTGATAATTGTATTCGGAGCAGGCGGAGATAGAGACCCTGGAAAAAGGCCCCTAATGGGAAAAGCGGCAACAAAATATGCCGATATTTCCATTATAACAAGCGATAATCCTCGCTCAGAAGACCCTGAAAAAATAATTGATGATATACTCAAGGGTGTAACTTCCGGTAATAGATATATTGTTGAGCCGGATAGAAAAAAGGCCATTGAGATAGGAATATCGCTTATGAAAAAAGAGGATGTTCTGATAATAGCTGGCAAAGGGCATGAAACCTATCAGGAAATAAAGGGTAAAAAATACCCGTTTGATGATAGAAAAATCGTAAAAGAAATACTGGAGGAATTATGAAATATACAACGAAAGAGGCAGCCAGGTTAATGGGAGGAAAACTTTACAGATTGAGTGGAGATGAAATTATAGAAGGTGTATCCATTGATTCAAGAACAATAAAAAAGGGAGAGATGTTCTTTGGTATAAAAGGTGAGAGATTTGATGGCACACAATTTGCCCATGATGCTGTAAGAAAGGGAGCCGTATGTGCAGTTGTACCTGAATTCAAAAGGACAGAAAATGTACCCTCTATTCTTGTTGATGAGCCTGTTATGGCCATGGGAAGACTCGCCAGAGCCTATCTTAATAGCAGACTAAAGGCTAAAATCATAGGCATAACCGGCTCTGTAGGAAAAACAACCACAAAAGACCTGCTACACAGACTCCTGTCTATAAAATACAGTGTTTCAAAGACCCAAAAAAGTCAAAATGGCTTCATAGGACTTCCCTTCACTATACTTAATGCTTCTGAAAAAGACGATTATTTGGTGCTTGAATACGGTATAAGCAGGCCTTATGAAATGGATTATCTTATTTCCATTGCTCCCCCTGATGTGGCAATTCTTACGAAAGTGGGGAAATCCCATCTTGAATTCTTAAATACAGAAGAAGAAGTGGCCATAGAAAAATCTAAACTGTTTAAAGCACTTAAGATGTTTGACATTGCAGTTTTAAACAAAAACACTCCAATGCTTGACTTCTTTGAGGCAGCCATACCTAAAATGGTACGGGTTATTTACTATGAAACTCCAGAAATAATAGAAATGAGCGTGCAGGGGACTGTTTTTAAACTGGATGAAGTCACCTATAACACTCCCCTCATAGGAAAACATATAATTACAAATCTCGCAGCAGCCATCATTGTGGCAAAAACACTCGGGGTGGATGTTGATGAAATAAAAGAGGAAGTAGAGAAACTGACTCCATCACCTATGAGGCTTGAAATAACACATCTCGGGAAATTTACTGTTATTAACGATGCTTATAATGCAAACCCCGAATCCATGAAGGCGCTCATAGACACGGCAGGCGATATAAACTTTAACGGGAAAAAGATTTTCATTCTTGGAGATATGCTTGAGCTTGGCCCCCGTTCTCCTATTTTCCACGAAGAAATCGGAAATTATCTTGCAAGAAAAATACCGGATGCAGTGCTATATACCACAGGCAGGTTTGGCAAAGAGTATATAAAAGGAGCACGGAGTTTAAAAGTAAAGGAATACTTTGATAATATAGATGAAATCCTGGAAAAATTATCCGGTGAGGATGGAGGTATTCTGTTTGTAAAGGCTTCAAGGGGAATGCAACTTGAAAGGCTTATAGAAAAACTCAAGGAGAGGATATAGATGTTTTACCACCTCCTGTACCCGCTAAAAACTCATATATCCTTTTTTAACATATTCAGGTACATAACCACACGGAGTGGTGGCGCATTTGTTACAGCTCTTTTGCTCTCTCTCATATTTATACGCCATCTTATGAAGCATCCTTTCATTAAAGAGAGAATCTCTGACAGGGTTCCAGAATCGCACGGGCAGAAAAGCGGGACACCCACATCTGGTGGCATGGGATTTCTCACCGCAGCTATAATTGCCACCCTGCTCTGGGCCAGACTCAATGTAATGTATATTTATGTTGCCATATTTGTAACTATTTATATGGCTGCGATGGGATTTTACGATGATGTGGTAAAACTCAGAGGAAAAGAAAAAGAAGGCCTTTCTATAAAGACAAAACTTATTTTTCAGTTTGTCTTATCAGGTATAGTGGTTCTATCCCTCTATAAACTGTATCCTGAGCAAATTGTTACCACAACACAGTTTCTTTCTTTCAAAAACATAAACCTTAATTTCGGTGCGTTTTACATACTCTTTGTAATGTTTGTATTTGTGGGAACCACAAACTCCGTAAATCTCACAGACGGCCTTGATGGTCTTGCTGCGAGTACCTATCTTCCGGTAATAGGTGTTTTCATCCTCCTTGCATATTTTGAAGGGCACAGGGTCCTTGCAGAATACCTCCATCTCATGAAAATAAACGAAATAGGCGAACTTGCCATCTTTGGAAGCGCAATTGCAGGAGCGACACTGGGATTTTTATGGTACAATGCATATCCTGCAGAGATTTTTATGGGAGATACTGGCTCTCAGGGGCTTGGTGGGGCTCTCGCCATTATGTCCATACTTACCAAACAGGAGCTATTGTTACCCATAGCAGGCTTCATTTTTCTGGCTGAAACTCTATCGGTTATTATTCAGATATATGTTTACAGACGAAGCAATGGGCAGAAAAGATTCTTTAAAAAGGCGCCTTTGCATCATCACTTTGAACTCATTGGCTGGAATGAACCGAAAATAGTTACAAGAATGTGGATAGTATCCCTTCTTGCATCAATGGTAGCACTTACATTAATAAAGATAAGGTGAAAATGAGGGGATTTAAAAATTCGCTTGGCAGTAAAACCGTTTCTGTGCTTGGAGCTGGACGTTCAGGCATGTCTGCAGCGCAGGCTCTAATAAAAAGGGGCACAAAAGTGCTCATATCCGATAGAGAAAGGGTTAAATTCGCCCCAGAAGGTGCTCTTATTGAAGAAAACGGACATACATCCCGTATATTTCAGAGCGATATGGTTGTTCTTTCTCCATCAGTGATAGTTCATAATCCTCTAATACAGAGACTTATGAGCGTTGAAATTCCGGTTATCTCTGAACTTGAACTCGGGTACAGGTTAACAGAAGGAACATACATAGCACTTACGGGAACAAATGGAAAAACCACCACAACAAATCTTCTTCATAAAATGATCCCGCACTCATTCAAGGCTGGCAATGTGGGCACTCCACTTTCAGAATATGCAGGTAAAAATGGAGTGTTTGTTCTTGAGGTTTCAAGTTTCCAGCTTATAACCATAGACACATTTAAGCCTGATATTGCAATGATTCTGAATATTGAAGAAGACCACCTTGACTGGCATAAAACCTTTGAGGAATATAAAAACGCAAAAGCAAGGATATTTGAAAATCAGAGTAAATCAGATACGCTTATTCTCAACTACGATGACAAAAACACCAAGTCATTTGCCAATATGGCACAGAGCACCGTATATTTTGTTAGTATAGAGAAAAGGGTACAAGGTGCTTTCTTCAAAGACGGCGTGCTCTATCTTAACGTTGACAGAGAAATGGACATTATTGACGCCAACAGTATGAAACTGAAAGGTCTGCACAACATTTATAACGCACTATTTGCCTCCCTTGCTGCATATCTATATCACGGCGACCTTGATATTATTCGCGAAGTCCTGAAGACATTCAGCGGGCTTCCCCACAGGATAGAATACATTGGAGAGATAAACGGTATAAAATTTTACAACGACTCAAAGGGAACAAACCCTCATGCAGTCCTGTGGGCACTTAAGGGATTTGAAAACAACGTTATTCTCATATTAGGCGGTGAGGATAAGGGACTTTCATTTACCTATCTCAAAGAAGAAATAAGGAAAAAAGTGAAATTTATAATAGCCATTGGCCAGACCAGAAATCGTATTAAAAAAGAAATTAATGGTATAGTACCTGTGTATTTTGCACATAATATGGATGAAGTGGTTGATATTGCCCTTAAGAAAGGGAAAAAAGGAGATACTGTTCTTTTATCTCCAGGCTGTTCAAGTTTTGATATGTACAGAAACTACAAGGAGAGAGGCGATGATTTCAGAAGAAGTTTCCAGAAAAGAGCTTAAAGAGATAGATATTGCGCTTTTCAGTGCCATAGCCATGCTTGTGTCCTTTGGTATGGCAGCACTGTACTCCTCTACTTTCTATACAAAAAATGTATCATTTTCCACTCAGGCAATTCTGACGCTGACAATCGGGATTATAGCACTTTTTGTGGGAATGGCAGTTAGAACTGATTACTGGAGAGTTATAACAAAACCTCTCTTTGTTATAACCATTGTCCTTCTTATACTTGTACTCATAAAGGGTGTTACAATAAACAATGCAAAAAGATGGTTAAAAATCTGGCACTTTAAAGTTCAGATTTCTGAACTTGCCAAGGTAGCACTGATCCTCCTTCTCGCAGACATCCTTGATGACTGGGATACAGAACTGCTAAGGTTCAGGAAGTTTCTCATAATAACATCAATTGTCGGATTTACGGCCCTTTTAATCGCCCTTGAACCGAGTATATCTGCTGCGTTTATTATATTTGCTGTGGGTTTTTCCATGATTTTCTACGCTGGTGCCCGTATACGACACGTACTTGTGGTATTATTAACAGGTGCAGCGCTATTTTCTTTACTTATTCTGGCATATCCACATGCAAGGAACAGAATCATGAAAAAGAGCAGAAAACATGGCGCTTCAGAATTATATCAGGTAAAGCAGGCTAAACTGGCAATAGCCAATGGTCATATCATCGGAAGAGGACCCGGAAGAGGGCTTGCAAAGTACAGATATCTTCCTGAAATAAGCAACGACTTTATTTTTGCATTAATAGCTGAGGAGTTTGGCTTTTTAGGGAGTTTTGGCATCATCCTCCTTTTTGTCGTTATAACTGTCCAGGGTCTTCGTATTGCCAGAAGGCACATACTATCCACTTATAAAACCACCCTGGCAGCAGGCATCACATTCTTGCTTGCTCTGCAGGCCGCACTGCATATTGGAATCAATACAGGGGTAATACCACCAACTGGTGTGGTATTACCCTTTGTAAGCTATGGTAAGCTGGCCATACTGGTCAATATGTTTCTTGCAGGTGTGCTTTTACGTCTATCATACGAAATACAGGCGGAATGGGAGCTATGAAGGGAGTAATCGTAACAGGAGGAACCGGTGGACATATCTTCCCTGCCATCTCTGTTGGCAGGACTTTTGAAAAGGCAGGGTTTGATATTGATTATATTATTGTAGGGAACAAAATGGGGCAGTTAAACATCCCCCATATATCCAGCAGATACTTTCAAGCAAATTCACCTTTTTCAGGCAACGTATTTATACGTATGCGGAATCTGTTTCAGATTGCAGGGCTCTTTATAAGAGGTCTCTTTTTGCTTAAAAATACAGATTTTGTAATAGGCACCGGCAGTTATGCATCTTTCTCTCTTCTCCTTGCTGCCAAAGTCAAAAGGATTCCTGCATATATGCTTGAACAAAACTCTATTCCGGGACGTGTAACCAGATTTTTCTCTGCAAGAGGAACAAAAACATTTATAAGTTTTCCTGAAAGCAAAGAACTTTTAAAGGGGCCTTCCGTGTTTTCAGGAAATCCCGTAAGAGAAGAAGCAAAACTAAAGGTTGAAAAACATAAGGCACGGGCGTCTCTGGGAATAAGAAAAGAAGGGAAAGTGGTACTTATACTGGGAGGAAGCCTTGGTGCTTACAATTTCTCAAAAAAAATGCTTGAAATCTCTTACAACTTCCCTGAATACTTCTTTTTGGTTCAAACAGGTAAACATCATAAAAAATTAACCGCCATGTTTGGTGAAAGAAGAGATAACCACTTTCTCCTGGCATTTCATGAAAAGCCGGGGATACTATATAGTGCCGCTGATTATGTCGTGGCAAGAGCAGGTGCTGGCACCATCTACGAGCTATCCTATCATCAAAAACCGGCCATATTTGTACCATTTCCTTATGCTCAGGATAACCACCAGTACTACAATGCTCTTTTCGTTCAGAAGAAAAAAGCCGGTATCCTCCTGGAGGAAAAGGAGCTTGAGACTGAAACTTTTAGACAGGCATTTTCACAGCTTATAGAAAATGCGGAAACATTTGGACAAAAATTAGGAGAACTTTTCCCGCACAATGCAGAGGAAATTATACTGAAGGAGATTAAAAATGATCTGGGGAAAGTATAAGAAAATCCACTTTGTAGGTATCGGTGGCGCAGGCATGAGCGGTATTGCTGAAATACTGCACAATCTTGGATTTGAAGTCACAGGTTCGGATATACAGGAAAGCGAGGTTATAGATTACCTCAAGACACTCGGGATAGATATCTGTATAGGACACAGACCCCAGAACGTTAAGAATATAGATGTGATGGTAATATCAACAGCCATAAGAGAAGATAACATAGAAGTGAAAACCGCAAGAGAGATGGGTATCCCTATTATAAAACGGGCAGAAATGCTGGCAGAGCTCATGAGAATGAAGTATTCAATTGCTGTATCTGGAGCACACGGTAAAACAACAACTACATCCATGATAGGTGAGGTTCTTGAGTATGCCGGGTTTGATCCTACTGTTATAGTTGGTGGTAAAGTCATGGGAGCCTTCAGCGGCGCACGTGTAGGAAAGAGCAATTTTCTTGTGGCTGAAGCAGATGAATCAGATATGTCATTTCTCAAACTATTTCCTACCATCGCCGTCATAACCAATATAGATATGGAACATATGGATACTTACGGAAATCTGGATAATATAAAAAAGGCCTTTGTTGAATTTGCCAACAAGGTTCCCTTCTATGGATCTGTAATCATTAACCTTGACTGGGAAACGAACACAAGTATTCTGCCCCTAATAGAGAGGAAAAAGATAACATATGGTATTTCAAGACAGGCTGAGATACGGGCTGAAAACGTGAAACTTGATGGTTTTTCGTCATCCTACGACCTTTATATTTACTCCAGATATGCAGGTACAGTCAGGCTCAACGTACCGGGACTTCATAATGTGCTAAACTCCCTTACTACCTTTGCAGTTGCTCTTGAGCTTGAAATACCCGAAAGTAAGGTAATAGAAGGGCTTGAAAAATTCAAAGGGGTCAAAAGAAGGCTTGAGGTAAAAGGGGAAAAAGACGGCATCATGGTAATAGACGATTATGGTCATCATCCCACAGAAATTATTACCACCCTAAAAGCAATAAAAAACTTCTGGAATGGGCGAATAATTGTGGTCTTCCAGCCCCACAGGTTCACAAGAACCCGTGACCTTCACGAAAAATTTGGACCAGCTTTTATGGACAGCGACCTCGTTTACATTATGCCCATATATCCTGCAGGTGAGAAACCTATTGAGGGAGTGACACATGAACTTATTTACAACGCAGTAAAAAAATCAGGGCACAAGCATGTAAAAATGGTTAATTCACACGAAGAATGTTTGGAAGAAATAAAGAAAGAACTGAAAAAAGGAGACCTCCTGCTTACCCTTGGAGCGGGTAATGTTTATAAAATCGGGGAAGAAATTATAAATGAGGATTAAAGAGCATGTTATTCTATCTCGCTACACCACAATCGGTATAGGGGGCAGGTCTCGCTATTTTATTGAAGTTGCAAATAAAGATGAACTCAAAAAAGCATTTGAATTTATCAAAAACAAAAACCTTGAATACTTTGTGCTTGGCGGAGGCTCAAATCTCCTTATTGAAGATAGAGAACTGAATATAGCGATAATTAAACCACGTTTTTCTGATATAAAAGTGCAAGGGACCACTGTTGTGGTAGGAGCATCCTTTAAACTACCCATACTGATTAAAACTCTGCTGGAGGAAGAACTATCAGGACTGGAAGAACTTGCGGAAATACCGGGAGAAATAGGAGGAGCTGTTTATATGAATGCTGGCTCTTATGGGAGAGAAATTGGCGAAGTTGTGGAAAAGATAGAGATATTTAATGGGGATCAATTCATTACAATAAAGGGTGATGAAATCGGCTTTTCTTATAGAAAAACACGTATTAAAAGAGACTGGATAATAACAAGGGTATGGCTTAAACTTTCAAAAGGCACAAGATACAGAATGTCATCTCTTATAAATACTGTGAAAATCAGACGGCGAAAATCTCAACCTGTCGGGCAGAAAACATTTGGTTCTGTGTTTAAAAACCCGGAGGGTTATTCTGCAGGGTATCTCATAGACATGTGTGGTCTTAAAGGGCACAGAAAGAATGATGCGAAAATATCTGAAAAACACGCAAACTTCATAATAAACACGGGCAAAGCCTCTTTCAGCGATGTTCTTACACTCATGGAAACTGCACAGAAAGAGGTGAGAAATAGATTCGGGATTGAATTGGAACCTGAAGTTATAATTTTAAAGGAGGATCAGGATGGCCAGAAAAGGCGAGACTTTTCTTGTAATTGATATTGGTTCCAGCAAAATATCTGGAACACTCGGTGAAATAAGGGATAGAGAGATAATTATCCACGCATCTAATTACGAACCAACAACGGGAATATCAGGGGGAAAGGTTACACATATAGAGGAAGCAAAAAGAGCTATCACGTCGCTCATACGCAAACTAAGAGTAAAGGGCGTCAAAATGCCAAAGGAAGCCCATGTTTTAATTACAGGCAGCCATCTTGCCAACACCTACTCAAAAGGCATTGCTACAATTGGAGAGAACAACCACAGAGAACAGCAGATAAGCGCTAAACATATAAGAATCGCACTTGAGCAGGCAAAAAAAATTCGCCTACCACAGAGTAAAGAGATAGTATCTGTTTTTCCCAGTGCTTATTACGTAGACGGGGATCAGGTCAAAAGGCCATACAACATGATGGGAATACGTCTTGAAATAGATACATTTATATTGACGGGTGAATCCACACCACTGAGGAACATTGAAATAGCACTCCTTTCTGCTAATATTCGGTCAAAAGAGTATCTCTATCAACCAATCATGGCATCTTACGGTGTGCTTGACCCTGAAGACCTGGAAACAGGTATACTGTTAATAGATATAGGGAAAGACACTACAGACATTGCTGCATGGAGTGGCGGAACACTCTTATTCTCAAAGACCCTGAATATAGGCGGAGATACCATCACATACGACATAGCAAACATTCTTCATCTCCGTAGAAGCGATGCAGAAAAACTGAAAATTGAACACGGTAATTGTGACCCGGACAGTGTTGACAAAAAGGCACTTATACCCATAGAGGTCTATGATGGCGAAAAAAAGAGCATATATAAAAGAGAACTCGCCGAAATCATACGAGCAACAGTGGAAGACATTTTCCTTGAAATACGTGATGAACTTAAGAAAAAACGTCTTATTACTGTGGACAGACAGGGTAAAGTCACTACATCTCTGATATCCGTGGGTGCAGTCCTTGTTGGTGGAACAAGTCTCCTCCCTGGTATAAAAGAGGTGGGTAAAAGCGTTCTGAATCTACCCTCTCTATCCGGCAAGCTCCGCTGGAAAAAAGTTCCTCCTGACATGAATACTCCTGCTTTTGCATCTCTGTGGGGTGCAATAGAATATAAGTACAGACAGATAAAAGAAGACCCTACTGGAGAACTTGTTAAAAAAGAGCGCAGTAAACTGTTTCTGGAAGACATTAAAGATTTCTTCAGAAAGAACTTTTAGGAGGTTTTCAATATGTTTATATTAGACGATTCTTCAAAAAAACAGGATGTTCCTGCAAGACTTAAAATAATGGGAATAGGAGGTGGAGGTTCAAACGTCATTACTTACATTTATAAACAGAACCTTGCAAACGGTTATTTAATCGCAGCAAACACAGATGCCAAGGCACTTTCAATAACGCTCGCTCATAAAAAAATAACACTGGGAAAGGGGCTTGGTGCAGGAGGTGACCCTGAAAAAGGCAGAATTGCCATGGAGTCTTCAATAGAGGAAGTAAAGAATACGATAGAAGGAACAGACCTTTTGATGCTGGTGGCGACACTCGGCGGGGGAACTGGTACAGGTGGTATTCCAGTTGTGGCAAAACTGGCAAAAGAACTGGGTATATTAACAATAGGCATAGTCACACTTCCTTTTGCATTTGAGGGTAAAAAAAGAATGAAAAAGGCATTGAGCGCACTTGAAGAATTAGAGGATACTGTTGATACCCTGCTGGTCATTGAAGACGAAAAACTTATAGAAATAGCTCCACAGGATTTGTCCTATGAAGAAGCCTTCCATATTGCAGACAACATGCTGTATCAGGCCGTAAGGGGGATAACATCAATCATTTTCAGAGTGGGAACGGTAAATGTTGATTTTGCAGACTTAGAGACCACAATAAGAGAAGGCGGAAGAGCCATAATGGGAAGTGGCACAGGTTCAGGAGATAATGCGGTGATGGAAGCGGTTGAACAGGCCATCAACAACCCGCTCCTTAAAGATGGGACGATGATTAATGCAAGAAATATTCTTGCCTATTTCACAGGCATTCCTGAGAGAATGTCTCTAAAGAAAATTGAAAAAGCGGTAAACTACATCAAGGAAATAACAAATACCACTGATGATGAACACGAGGTCTTTTTTGGTATAGGTAATTTTCCCTATGGAGAGGAGCCAGAGTATGATGTGGAGGTAACCATTATTGCCACCCGGGGGAAAATGACTGAAAATGAGGAAAATATTCAGGAAGAGCTCTCAGTGGAAAAAGACCTTGCAGAATCCAGCGAAGAAATTCCTGCTATCCACAAAAGAGTCCATGCACCGAGAATACCTTCTATCTTAAAGAAAAAGGGCCGCAAGAACAATTAAAAAAAAGATTGCCATTGTATTTCCTGAGGAGGAGCGACTGGGGCTTTCCAACCTCGCTCCTCATACGCTTCTCCATCTCCTGAAAAAATACGGGGAAACCGATATTTTTTTCCTTGATTCAAAAGGAAGTCTTTTTAAAAATGAGCCCCTAACAGAATTTCCTGTTATTTTTTTCAGTATTCCATTTGAACCAGACTATGAAAATGTGCTACATATTCTAAAAAACTGGAATATTAAGCCATTCAGAGATAAACACCGCTTGCCAGTTCTGATAGCTGGCGGTCCAGCTGTGATCCTCAATCCCCGTCCCCTCTTCCCTTTCTTTGATGTTTTATTAATAGGTGAAGCTGAATCCATATTGAATGACGCTGAGTGGATTTTTGAAGAAAAACACACATTAGAAAATTACCTCGCAAAAAAATCATATTCCATTATACCAGGGCAAAAGGAATATGCCAGCAGAACTTACCTTATGGACCTTTCACTATCAAGGGCATTCTCTGCAATAATATCTGATAAATCATACTTTAACATGTTCCTCCTTGAAATACAGCGTGGTTGCCCAAAAAAATGTAGATTCTGCCTTTTAGGACATGCCTATCTCCCCCCAAGATTCATGCCAGAAGATGTTGTAAAAACGATACTGCATAAAGGAAAAGCTCGGGCACAAACAGCCGGTTTTGTCGGTAGTGCAATACTCTCTCATCCCCGTATAACCGAAATTCTTGAGGAAACACTTAGAATATACAAAAAAATGTCATTTTCTTCAATGGGACTTAAAGATATACTGAAAAAGCCTCATCTTATAAACCTGTTTAAGAAAGGTGGAGTAAAAACAGTAACCATAGCACCTGAAACTGGTAAAACTTTGAGAAAGAAAATCAATAAACCTTATCTTGACGAGGACATTTACTTTCTTGTTGAATTGCTTCAGAAGCACAAAATAATGTCACTGAAGCTGTATTTTATAATTGGCTTACCGGAAGAAACCCCCGAAAATGTGGAAGAAATTAGACAACTCCTGGAAAAAATCCTGATGATTTACAGAGGCAGCGTTAAGGTAACAGTCAGCATATTCGTACCAAAATTTCATACTCCTTTAGCTTCAAAGCAGTTTGCCGAGGAAAAAGATATCAGAAAAAAGTTAAAAATACTCAAAGGTTTATCCAGCAAAAAAAGACTGCATCTCAGGCTTCCATCCTATCACCATGCAAAAGTGGAAGTCCTGCTTGCACGGGGAGATGAGGAGATAGGAATGGCACTTTACAGAAAAGTATATTCCGGTGAGTCCATTCGTAAAAACATTAACTTTGAAACATACCTGTTTGATACATCTAAAATAGCGCAACTCGTATCCACCCATCCTGTAAACATCGGAGTAACAAACTCTTTTATAAAGAGAGAGATTGCAAAATATCACAATGCAAGACTAACTCCAGAATGCAAACCAGAATATTGCAGATTATGCGGGTTATGCAATAAATAAAAATCTGCTTTGAATTATCTACTTTTGGATTATTTTCCATTTTGACCAGCCATTACTATTTTTGATTGATTTTACTCCATAAAAAGTTTATAATTTAAAAACTAATTAGCAATAAGAACATGGAGGCGAAAGTGGTTATTCAGAATGCCAGAATCCTTGATTTTTCAAACAAAAAAGTAGTAGAGGGTGATATTGAAATCACCGAAGGCAGAATTAAGCGTATAGCTAAAGGGCTTAAAGGGAACAAAATCATAGATGCAAACGGGCTTTTTCTGATGTATGGCATGATAGACCCCCATACTTTTCTTGGTATAGCCGAAGATGGAGTGGGATACAGAGAATTTGATCTTAATGAAACGTCCGATATTATAACACCCCAGATGCTACCATCCTATGCAATACACCCTGAAGACCCTGCTATAAAGGAATCTGCATCGTGGGGTATTACCACAGCAATAGTTATGCCAGGATTTTCAAACATTATAGCAGGTGCTGGGACCATCATAAAAACCCATGGAAAATCTATCAACGACCTCTTCATAAAGGAGCCCTGTTGCATAAAGGTAAATTTGACACGTACACCAATAGCATATCATCAAAAAGACAAACTCAGGACAAAGATGTATGCATATGCAGTCCTCAGGAAGAAACTTGAAGAGACACGCGAATATATGAAGAAATCTGAAAAGAAAAGGGATAATTCAAAAGAGGATATGAAACTTCTATCCATGGTACTGAAAGGGGAAATACCTCTTCTTGTGCATGTTCATCGTAGAGACGACATAGAAAGAGTTATAGCGCTGAAAGAAGAGTTTGGTTTTTCCCTTATTCTATCCGGATGCGAAGAGGCACATCTTATCCCATCACTTCTCAAAGAACACAATATACCATGTATTCTTGGCCCACTAATGAGGGCAGATAAAGACCCCGAAACACGCAATACAACCTTCAGAACGTGCAAGGTGCTTGAAGACCATGGTGTCAAATTCGCATTATCCCATGCACAGAGTGAAAATCCTGTAAAACTTCTGAGATTTCTTGCCATGTATGCTCACAAGGCCGGGCTGAGTAAATGGGGTGCCCTTAAAGCCATTGCACAGACAGGATACGAAATATTTGGATTAAACGACATGGGCAATATTGAAGAGGGTAAAATAGCCAATATCGTGGCATTTGACAAAGACCCCATGGACTGGAAAAGCAAAGTGGTCTGGACCATGATAGAAGGAGAGATAGTACAGAGGGGGGAAATATGATACTCTTTAAAAACGCAATTATTCACACTGTTTCAAGCACAGGGACTATAAAGGGAGACCTCCTCATTAAGGATGGGAAAATAGTAGAGATAGGTGAAAATGTATCCCATCCCGACGCAAGAGTCATTGATGCAGGTGGACTTCATATTTATCCCGGACTCATAGACATTCACACGCATCTGGGTATTTATGAGGAGAATGCCGGATGGGCAGGTGCTGACGGAAATGAATACTCTGAACCTGTCACCCCACATTTAAGAGCACTTGACGCCATCAATCCAGACGACCCTGCGTTCTTTGACGCCTACGCCAATGGAATAACCACAGTAAACATATTTCCCGGAAGTGCGAATATAATAGGGGGACTTGGGGTAGCAGTAAAAACCTATGGGAAGAAACTTAAAGACAGGATCGTAAAAGAACCATCAGGACTTAAAATGGCATTCGGAGAAAATCCAAAGCGTGTATATTCCTCTAAAAACATACTGCCATCTACCAGGCTGGGAAATGCCGCCGTTGCGAGAAAAGCATTACTTGAAGCATTTAACTATTATAAAAAGAATGAGAATAGCAAAAACGACCCCAGGAAATTTAAACTCAATCTGGAAGCAATTAAAGGGGTATTTGAAGGTAAATATCCTGCAAGAATACATTCCCACAGAGCCGACGACATTATTACAGCATGGAGAATAATGAACGAGTTTGACCTGAAATTTGCAATAGAACACTGTACAGAAGGGCACCTCATAGCAGATTTCATCGGTGAGAAGAAAATACCATGCGCCCTTGGCCCTTCAATTTCTACAAAGATAAAACAGGAACTCAAGAATATAACCTTTAAAACAGCAAAAGCGTTATATGACAACGACGTTCTTTTTGCATTTATAACAGATGCGCCCGTAATACCCATCTACACACTTCCACTTGAGGCTGCACTTGCAGTAAGGGAAGGTTTACCAGAAGACGAAGCCATTAAGGCAATGACAATAAATGCGGCCAGAATACTTGGAGTTGATAACAGATTGGGGAGTATAGAAAAAGGGAAGGATGCCGATATTACCATTACTGACACTTCAATACTTGACCCATTACACAGAGTGATTTACACTGTAATTGATGGAGAAATAGTTTTTGACCTGAAAAAATACGGTAAGGTAGTAATATAGGAGGAGAAAATGAAGGCATTTGTTGGAGCAAGAATTTTCACAGGAACAGAGTGGCTCAAAGATGGAGCCCTTATAATAGAAGAAAACAGAATTGTAAAGGTTCTCAGAAGGAAAAGGTTACCAAAAAATGCAGAAATTATAAATGTAAAAGGAAAATTCATAACACCTGGACTTGTTGATGCACATTCCCACATTGGTATGGTTGAAGAAGGGGCAGGACGTGACTATGCTGATTTAAATGAAAGCACAAATCCCACAACTCCGGATATTCAAGCAATTGACGGCTTTTATCCCGACGACCCCGCAATAAGGGAAACAAGAGCAAGCGGTATAACCACAGTATATATAACCCCCGGCAGTTCCAATCCTATAGCCGGTCTTGGTGCAGTTGTAAAACTAAAAGATGGTTATCTGAAGGATATGATACTCAAAGACAGGGCTGGCCTTAAACTATCATTTGGAGAAAATCCAAAGGCAACTTACGGTGTTAATGGGAAGAAACCCATAACAAGAATGGCTATAGCCGCTATAATAAGAGAGGCCTTTTACAAAGCCCGTGTGTACTGCAATAAAAGAAGAGGTAAAGAACGGGACCCACAGCAGGAAGCCCTGTGTCTGGCCTTGCGGCGAAAGATACCCATAAGAGCACACGCCCACAGAAAAGATGACATACTCACTGCACTGAGAATAGCCGAAGAATTTAACCTTTCCATTATAATTGAGCACTGCACTGAGGGACACCTTGCGGTGGAAGAAATGAAAGGATATAAAAACATAATAGGATGTGTGAGCGGCCCACTTTTGTATTTTCCATGGAAGGTTGAACTTAAGAATTTATCATTCAAAAACCCTGCAATCTTAAGCGAACACGAATTTTTAGTTGCAATTATGAGCGACCATCCCTTCACTCATGCAAAATACCTGACACTTTACGCTGCAATGGCTCATAAAGAGGGTATGGATGAAATAGAGGCACTGAAAGCAATCACAATCAATCCTGCTATACTGCTGGGGGTTGATAAGAAAGTAGGTAGCCTTGAACCCGATAAGGATGCGGACTTTGTAATATGGTCCCATCATCCATTTGAACTCAAATCAGAAGCAATGGAGGTTTATATAGAAGGAAAAAGAATAAAATAAAGGGGGTATAATGAAAAAACTCTTGTTTTTACTCGTTCCCGCCATCCTGTTTGCACAAAGTGTAATAAGGGTAAAGGTGGCATCCTACAAAGAGCTTGAGAGGTTACTTACCTCGGGATATGATGTAATCCATTATGATAGAAAAACACAGGAAGTCCTTATATATACCAGAAACCCGGACAAATTGAAACTGAATTTTTCATACGTAATCAGAGATACAAAGAAATGGTGGGATAAATCACCCTATAAAATCAACTTCGGGCCATACTATACATACAATGAAGCGGTTGCGGAAATGGATAAACTCCACAACCTATATCCCAGTATCGTCGGAGAGAAGTTTTCCATTGGAACCACCTATGAGGGTAGAACCATCTGGGCATTTGAAGTAACCTATTTTGACGGTTCAGAGGATACAAGACCTTCTGTTTTATACGAGGCTGCCATTCACGCAAGGGAACCAGGTGGAGTATCAACCCTGTTCGGCTTTGTCTGGCACCTTGTCAGAAATTATGGGAATGACCCTGAAGTAACGGAGCTTTTGAATTCAAGAAGGCTATACTTTATTCCCATAGTAAATCCTGATGGTTACGTTTATAATGAATCTTCTGATGGTTACTGGAGAAAAAATAAAAGGGATAACGATAATGATGGAATTTTTGAAGAAAGCGATGATGGCGTTGACCTGAATAGAAACTTCAGTTATGAATGGGGCTATGATGATAATGGTTCATCTCCTGATCCAACAACAAATACCTACAGAGGCCCCTATCCTTTCTCCGAACCGGAGACCCAGGCGGTAAAATTCCTTACAGACAGCATACAGCCAAAAGTAGCGATAGACTACCATACCTATTCAAATCTTCTCATGTTTCCCTGGGGATACGCGAATGTTCCAACATCGGACGATGCCCTGCTCAGAACTTTTGCCCAAAAACTCACAGAAACAAACGGTTATGCAATAGGACGTCCAGGAGAACTTCTCTACAATGCCAATGGTGTAACCATTGACTGGTGGTACAGCGATTCAACCCACCCAAAAATACTTGCCTACACAGCAGAAGTTGGAGAAGCCTTCTGGCAACCTGATACTGCTGTTATACTTGAGCAGATAAACGAGAATATCCCCATGAACATGCTGCTTGCTAAGATGGCAGGAGCGTGGATAGACATTGAGAGTGCTGATGGGGATTCGCTTTATGAAGAAACTCATGCCATAAGGCTGGAAAATGTTTCTGCAGTTTCAGTATTTAACAATGGAAACATAACAATAATTGAGGATAGTCTCAAAAGGTATGGCATTACTTCTGTTTCACCTCAGGCTTTTACAATTCCATCACTTGGAATAATCCCTGATAAAAATGACACTGTGCTCAATTTCAATCTTTTACTACCCGATTCCTTTATACCCGGCTGGATAAAGATGTACTTTTCAATATCCTCTCCAAACTATTCATCAACAAAATCCGCCACATTCATAGTAGGCAACATAGTTCCAGAATTTTTCTGTGATTTTGAGAACGGATACGCGGAGTTTCTGACCAACCACTGGGACACAACCAGCTCTACCTATCATTCCCCATATCATTCCATAACTGACTCAAAGGGCGGAAATTATTCAAACTATGATACATCGTATCTTGAACTTAAAGACACCTTTGACCTTACAGACACTACAGCCATGTATTATATAAGTTTCTATACAAAGTACAGTCTTGAACAGGGTTATGACTATGCTTACTTTCAGGTAAGAGAGATTAATGAAAGCACATGGAACACCTTAAAAACATTCAATGATACAGCAGACTGGCACAGGGTCATTATAAATCTTGAAAAGTTCAGGGGTAAGAGACTGAAATTCCGTTTCTATATGACTACAGACCAATCAGTAACATACGATGGCATCTATGTTGATGATATAACTTTCAAAAAGATACCTGAATTTTATTCACCCTCTGGTGTAAAAGAGCGTATCTCCGATAAAGGTAGTATAGGTGGCATAAACAGAATCATTTACAATAGTCCTCTTGAACACAGCGCTCATATTACAATATTTGATGTAGATGGAAGAATGGTAAAAAAATACAGTGTAATTCTCCATAAAGGAACAAACACGCTTTCATTCGGTCACTTAAAAGCGGGAAAATATGTGGTTTTTATTGATAACAAACAATACTCCCTTCTAATTGGAAAATAAAAAAACAGGGTCCATAATCCTCCCTTTAAAGGTGCGCACAAAAGTGCGCACCTTCCTCTCCACCATAGCCGATACAGTAAGGAAAACTTCCAGTCAGGAGATATACGAAATAGATGGGGGAAAATACATACTTTATCCTGCCACAGGAACATTCATATATCCTGTACCTGTATATCCCACTGTGAAAGCAATGCTGATAGACATTTTCACCAGAAACCTTGAATTTCCCCAGATAGGGACCGATGAATCCGGAAAAGGTGATGTTTTCGGGCCTCTTGTGGTTGCAGGGAGCCTTATAGACAGAAACGACATTCCCGGGCTGATTGATATGGGTATAAAGGACAGTAAAAAAATGGACGACAGCGCTATATGCAAACTGAAAAAACATATTGAAGTGAATTTCCTGTATGATGTGGTATTGATAACACCTAAAAAATACAACCAGCTACACTCAAGAATGAAAAGTGCTAATAAGATTCTTGCATGGGCCCATGCAAGGGTTATAGAAAACCTGCTTGAGAAGAAACAGGCAACTTTAATTATAATTGACATGTTTGCAGACCCCGAATTTATAAAAAGCCACATGTTTCAAAAATCTAAAGATAAGAAATTTATAATTGAATCGGGGGCAGAAAGCCATCTTTCCCCTGCTCTGGCATCTATTATAGCCCGTATCCACTACCTGGAATACATGAAAAGAATGCAGGAAACCTACGGTATAAATTTTCCAAAAGGAGCTGGAAGTGAAGCCGATAGAGCCATAAAGGAGTTTATCCAAAAATACGGAAAATCCAGACTAAGCGAAGTTGCCAAAATACATTTTAAAAACATAAAAAAGTACGGGGGTGGTTAAGTATCCACCCCTGCTTAAATCTTACTTCAGAGCCTCTACACCCGGCAGGGGTATACCAGCGAGAAATTCAAGGGTGGCACCACCACCGGTTGAAACGTGTGTAAAATCATTGTCACTCAAACCGGCCACATGAATAGCCGAAACAGTATCACCACCGCCAATTACACTTTTTGCTCCACTCTCTGTTGCCCTTTTCACCGCTTCTGCAATTTCCACAGTACCCCGTGAAAGCTCCTTTTTTTCAAACACCCCCATAGGGCCATTCCAGAAAATTGTTTTAGCAGTTCTTAACCTCTCCTTGAAGAAATCTATTGTTTTGGCTCCTATATCAACTCCCATAAACCCTTCTGGTATTTCATCAACCTCTTTTAAGCCAGAGAGGTTTGAGAAATCCGATACCACCACATGGTCCAGTGGGAGGACGAATTTATCCTTACCTTCCTTCAGGAACTGCCTGACTTTTTCAAAATGCTTTTCATCAAATAGAGACTTCCCTATTTCTTTACCCTGTGCCTTCAGGAATGTATAAGCCATTCCACCGCCTATGATAAAAGCATCTGCTTTATTTAAAAGGTTTTCAATAATACCTATTTTATCCTTAACCTTTGCTCCCCCAAGAATAACGATAAACGGGTGCTCAGGACTCTCAAGAATTTCAGATAGCACATGAACTTCCTTCTCAAGAAGAAAGCCGGCACCTTTTACATTAAAGTACTTTACCATTCCATACGTAGAAGCATGTGCCCTGTGAGCAGTACCAAAAGCATCGTTCACATACACTTCAAATGGCTCCGCAAGTTTCTTAGCAAACTCATCATCATTCTGCTCCTCACCTTTGTAAAACCTCAAATTTTCAAGAAGAAGAATATCACCATCATTCAGGGTATCAACCTTTTTCTTCACCTCCTCTCCAATACAATCTCCAACAAATTCTACTTTTCTTCCTATAAGTTCTGCCAACCTCTGGGCTACAGGTTCAAGGGAAAACTCCGGTTTCTTTTCTCCTTTGGGTCGTCCAAGATGCGATGCAAGTGTAATTTTTGCCCCTTTACCAATGAGATATTCTATTGTCACAAGCGCTTTTCTTATCCTGGTATCATCCTTCACTTTTCCATTTTCAAGAGGCACGTTAAAATCAACACGTACAAAAACCTTCTTGCCTTTGAGCATACTCTCAGGTATTACACGTAAAAGCTTCATTTTCACAACCTCCTCTGATTATTCATTATTATACATCTTCCAATACGTGCAAAGAAAAAGAGCCCCTCTTAAACATTTCTGTTTTTTTAATACCTACACTACCCTTCCCGTCTCAACACTCCTGCTACATTTTCCCCTTCAAGCCCTATTAACTTTTGAGGAATAGCGAATTCTTGATTTTTCACTTCCGGTATCTTATAATATTTAACATAACGCGGGGCCGTAGTTCAGTCCGGTTAGAACGCCGGCCTGTCACGCCGGAGGTCGCGAGTTCGAGTCTCGTCGGCCCCGCTTTTGAGGAAAATGAATCTCTTAATCACTTTAATTTTATCACTTTCCCCCGGTTCACTTGGAGCAGGATTTATACTCGGTCAACCCACAGGTCTTTCCTTCTCGTACATAGTATCTCAAAACAATTTCAGTGAATTCGCCCTTGCATGGGCAATACCGGGAAGGTTTCATTTTAACGCTGACTTCCTGTTTCAGTGGGACCTTGAGCCCAATCAGGAGGACTTTGAAATAGAACTTCCGGGAAGATTCGTATTTTATTCTGGACCAGGTGCGAGTTTTGAGATAGACAACACATCTTCCTATCTTGGTATAAGGGCTGATCTGGGATTGAGATATGAGTTTAAAGGCAGTCCAATTGATATATTTCTTGAGGTTTCTCCAGGCGTCAGGCTATTTCCGAACACAAATGCATTTATGGAAGGTGGAATCGGAGGTAGATTTTACTTTTTCAGAGCAAATAGGTAAAACCTTTTAAATGGGAACCTCTATTTGTGTCATTCCGGCAAGATATTCCTCTTCCAGATTACCGGGAAAACCCCTGCTTAAACTAAAAGATAAACCCATTGTATTATGGGTTTATGATGCTGCAAAAAATAGTGGTGTGTTTGATGAGGTTATTATTGCTACAGATGACCGGCGAATTATTGAAACCGTCCGCCACTACGGTGCAACCGCAGTAATTACACGGAAGGACCACCCATCCGGAAGTGACCGGGTGTGGGAGGTCGTAAGAGAGAAAGACCATGAAATTATTGTTAATCTTCAAGGTGACGAACCTTTTATTAAACCTGCTATCCTTAGAAAACTCGTTGAGGAGCTTAAAACCAATAAAAAAGCTGATATAGCTACACCAATCAGAAAAGCAAACAGTATTGATGAGATTACTTCAAAGCATACTGCAAAGGTTATTGTAAACAACAAAGGACTGGCACTCTATTTTTCAAGAGCTCCAATACCATTCCCGAGAGACGGGAAATACATTGCTGATAACTACTATATACACATAGGGATATATGCTTTTAAAAAAGAAGCACTTAAAAAATTTGTTGAATTTAGGCCACCTGTTATTGAAGAGGTTGAATCTCTTGAACAGTTGCGTGCCCTATGGAATGGTCTTACAATTAAAACGGTACTGGTTGAGTACTCTGGTATATCAATAGATACTCCAGAGGATTATAGAAATGCTGTACGTTTTTTAGGAGGTCAATATGATTAGTATTCAGGACATAGTAAAAGCCCTTGATATAGAGGGAGCAAGAGAGGTTATACTTGCAGCAGGAGCCCGTCCTGGAGTAAAACTAAAAAGAGGAATTGAATTTTTCAATCATAGTAGAATTAAACCGGATGAAGTCAAAAGTCTTCTTCTCAATCTTAAGCAACGTTCTAAACTCGTAAATCAACCACTTGGAACAAAGGGCCATTTCTCTGTGGGCATTCCGGGGGTTGGAAGATTACAGGTATTTTACTCCGTTCAGCGTGGTTCTTACCTTATGGCCGTTAAAAAAGTCAAAGACATGCCTCCATTTCTTAGAGAATTACTCATAAACCCGCTGGACAGGGATAGTATTCTCTCTGTATTTCATGACCCGGTTGGTTTCATACTCATACAATCTCCATCTGAGGAACCAGCAAAGGATTTTATTGCCGCAATTCTCACATATCTATCAAGATACAGCAAGTTTGTTATTCAGACGATTGAAGACCCAATCACCTATACTTTGAGACATGAGCAATCCCTTATACTCCAGACAGAGGTTGGACAGGATATAGATTCAATAGAAGAAGGCCTCAAAATCGCACAGTTCATCAATCCGGATGTTGTGTATGTCTCAAATCTTACAAATTCAACTGAGCTAAAAGAACTCCTGTCACTCATAGAAAGAGGAAATATGGTAATACTACCTGTAATTTCCGCCTCGCTTGAAGCCGCAATGTTGTCACTGGAAAGACTTACGGATGACCCTGTTCTTGCAAGAAATATAATCTCTTTCTTCTTGAGAACCTGCTTTACACTTGAAGAAGCTGAAAAAGATAAGATAAATGTAAAAATCACTCATATTACTGAAGAATGTAAGAAAGCCATAAGGGAAGGGGACTACAGCAAACTCACCAATGGGTAAGGTAATTGGTTTAAGATGCATAACATGTGGCAGAATCTATCCACCGGATACGGGAATATTTACGTGTCCAGAATGCGGGCCTTATAACGGTACCCTTGAGGTTATTTACGATTATGAGGGATTAAAAAAACGACTTAACAGGGAAAACTGGGTAGTTCCATCTTTACCGGGTCATTATAGATACATTCACCTTTTGCCCTTTGAAGATACGAACCTTATTTCACCACTTGAGGTGGGAAACACGCCACTTATTAAAAGCCATACTCTTGAACAAAAATACAAAAGTAAGGGCATTTACCTTAAAGATGACACACGAAATGCAACGCTTTCTTATAAGGACAGAGCAAGTTCTATAGCCCTTATAAAAGCAAGGGAAGAAGGCTCAAAGGGTATAATTGTTGCTTCAACAGGCAATGCAGCATCCTCAATGGCAGGCTTTGGAGCATCAGTTGGTATGCCTGTACATGTACTCGTTCCCAAAAGCATACCAGAAGGTAAACTGCTGCAATTACTGCTATTTAAAGCCAACGTTGTTATGATTGATGGGATATACGATACATGTTTTGATATTTCCATAAAAGTTGCGAAAGAAACCGGACTGTACTTAAGAAGTACTGCAGTAAATCCTTATCTGTCAGAAGGCAAAAAAACATCTGCCTTTGAGATAGCCGAACAACTCAGATATAATCTACCTGATTACGTATTTGTGCCTGTTGGTGATGGCTGTATTATAGAAAGCGTATATAAGGGCTTTAAAGAGCTCAAACTGCTTGGACTAACCAACACTGTACCACGGATTATAGGCGTTCAGGCAAAAAACAGTGCTCCTCTCCTTAAAGCCTTTGAAAACAATTCTCAAAAAATTGAATTTATTGAAAACCCTGAAACAGTGGCAGATTCCATCAGCGTGGGAATTCCAAGAGATGGTATAAAAGCTCTCAAAGCTGTAAGAGACTCAGATGGTTTCTTTGTCGGTGTAAGCGACGAGGAAATTTTATTTGCAATACGCGAACTTGCAGAGGACACAGGACTCTTTGTTGAGCCTGCTGCAGCAGCTGCATTCGCAGGCTTCAAAAGATCTCTGAAAGAGCGGCGTATTCCTGTTAATTCAACTTCTGTTATACTGCTTACAGGGAATGGATTAAAAGACCCAAAGGCAATCAGGAATATTGTAAAAAAGGATGTCCCTGTTCTCTCATCAGATGACCTTGATGGTGTAATTAAAGCAATAGAAAGGTAACACCAAATTATACCATTCACAAAAATTTATCAACATTTTACTGTTCGCAACTCTAACTTTATAATTTATATATCAATTAAGGGTGGCTTATTTTATGAAAGACTTTCTAATAATAAAAGAGGGGTGGCGGGATAAGCTTTCAGGATTACCTGAAACCTTTGAAATCATAGAATACACAGAAGATACGTTTAACAAGGTAATTTTCAGGATAATTGCAACAAATGATAAAAACATCATTATAGTAAACGATTTCCATCCGGATCTCAAAGAAATACTCACATCCCTTCCTGCAAATAGAGGAAGTCAAATAATAAGGGTTGAGCCACAGCCCTTTACTCATCCCACATGTCACTTCTCTGCTTTTTTCCTTTTTTCAATACTCTGGCTTTTAAAGAATCCTGAACTCGTAAGTTCACACTCTTATATGACACTGCTTCCTGCAAACATGTTTAATCCAGAGGAAATTCAACATATTGTCAGCGTATCACATAGCGCAGGCGCCTTTAATCTCGGCATCCTGGCTCTTGCCCTTCATAAGAATCTGGACGTAAAAAGAATTCACCTTGT
>Ga0256833_1000429_pt1 | contig 33154 bp, 28 predicted proteins | sample 356284metaG_FD_190535 | JGI IMG/M metagenome (GOLD analysis project Ga0256833, IMG submission 190535) | Hydrothermal vent microbial communities from Mid Atlantic Ridge, Atlantic Ocean - 356-284 | ecosystem: Environmental > Aquatic > Marine > Hydrothermal vents | place: Atlantic Ocean: Mid... | reverse complement strand
CTTTGGCCGAACACCAGAAGATGCTCCACGAGCGGGTGGAAGGGCTGTCGAATACCGTGGGATATACGCTGGAAAACCGCGCCTACCTGGCCCTGCCGCACTTGCTGGCCCAGCGCTATGATGTGCAGGTGCTTTCCGACCTCCGACGGCAGTATGTGCGCGTGGGCGACAAAACGCGGCAGGTCAACATCTATGGCCTGGGGCAGCGTGAAGGCCAGAAGCTCATCATCGTGGGCGAATCCAAAGTGCGACCCTCGCGCAAGGAAATTCGCCGTTTTCGGCGCTTGTGCCAGCAGCTCAGCGAGCAGGAAGGGTTGCCCGTCCTGCCCGTGTTCGTGGCCCATGACTTCTCGCCGGAAATCGAGCAGGAGCTCAAGGCGCAGGACATCATCCCCATTTGGTCCTACGACATCGACCGGGTGCTCTATACTTCGGGATGGCGTTGGTAAATATGTGCCATTCCAGCGGCCGCGTGCGCTACGCAGGGCGGCCTGGTGACCCCTGTTCCATCCCGAGGCCAGCCCCGCCGGGCTGGCCTTACCCTTTCTTCGCCCGAGGGTGCTCAGATGCCTGTTGACCTGTTTGACCATGCACAGCAGCACGACCAACAGGGGCACATGCCCCTGGCCGCGCGCTTGCGCCCCCGCACGCTGGAGGAATTCGTGGGCCAAACCCATTTGCTCGGCCCGGGCAAACCCCTGCGCCGCCTGATGGCGCAGCGCCGCGGGGTGCCTTCCCTCATCCTGTGGGGCCCGCCGGGAACCGGCAAGACCACCCTGGCTCACCTCTTGGCTCGCTCCTGGGGTGCGCATTTCATCGCCCTTTCGGCCGTGCTGTCGGGAAAACGCGAGCTGCGTCAGGCCATCGATACGGCGCGTGAGCAGCGCAAGTATTACAACCGCCCAACGGTCCTTTTCATCGACGAGGTGCACCGTTGGAACAAAGCGCAGCAGGACGCGCTATTGCCTTATGTGGAAGACGGCACCCTCACCTTCCTGGGCGCCACCACCGAGAACCCCTATTTCGAAGTCATCCCCGCGTTGGTGTCCCGCTCACGCGTCTTTCAGCTGCAGCCTCTTACCGTGGCGGAAGTGCTGCGGATTTTGCAGCGCGCGCTGACGGACCCGCGCGGATACGGCGGCCAGGGCGTGCAAGTAGCCGCCGACGCGCTGCAGGCGCTGGCCCGTTGGGCCGGCGGTGACGCCCGCTGGGCCCTCAACGCGCTGGAGCTGGCTGTGGAAAGCGCGCCGGCCACCGCTGACGGACAGCGCGTCATCGATTTGCCCTGGGTCGAAGCCGTGGTGCAGCGGCGGGCCGTGCGGCACGACAAGGACGGTGATTGGCACTATGACCGCATTTCGGCCTTCATCAAGTCGGTGCGCGGCTCGGACCCCGACGCGGCGCTCTACTGGTTGGCTGCTTTGTTGGAAGGTGGCGAAGACCCGCGCTTCATCTGGCGTCGTTTGCTCATTTTGGCCGCGGAAGACATTGGCCTAGCCGACCCCCAGGCCCTGGTGCACACCGTGGCCGCAGCTCAGGCCTTCGACCGGGTGGGCTTGCCCGAAGGGCTGTATCACCTGGCCCAGGCCACCCTTTACCTGGCCACCGCGCCCAAGTCCAACAGCACCAAGGCCATTTTCGCTGCGCAGGATTTCGTGCGCCAACACGGCATTGGCGAAGTTCCCCTGGCCTTGCGTGATGCGCATCGCGACGGGCAGGCGTTGGGCCACGGGCAGGGCTATCGCTATCCCCATGACGCGGCGGGCCACTTCGTGCGGCAAGCCTATCGGCCGCCCGAAGCGCAAGGCGCGCGCTTTTATGCCCCCTCGGACCAGGGCTACGAGCAGGTGATTGGGCAACGTTTGCGGGCGTGGTGGGGCTCGGCAGAAGAGCGGGACGCGACGGACGCGGAGGCTACGCCGCGGGGGGCCGACGCCGCGCGGTCGGGGGGCGGACAGAATCAGTGAAGTTTACACCAATGCGTATAGTCATTCCAACCTCCACCCTCCAACCTCCAACCTCCAACCTCCAACCTCCAACCTCCCTCCCTCCCCTTCACGGCGTCGGCGTGGGCACGGGCGTGAAAGGCGTGCGGGTGGGCGAAGGCGTGAAAGTTGGGGTTGGCGTGGCGCTGGGGGCCGGTGTCGCCGTCGGCGTGGCCGTGACCGCTTCGGTGGGCGGCGGTGTAAAAGTCGCCGTGGGCGGCGCCCCTTCCACCGTGAACGACCCTTCGGCTTTCAATTCGGTTCCGACGAAAATGTACACCGTGTACACCCCGGGCTGCCACGCCTCGGGGTCGGGGTTCCAATCGGTGTATCCCCAACCGCCGGTCCCGCCATCCCAGGGCTTGGATTCGAAATGCACCAGCTGGCCGTCCCGGTACCACAGCGCGGTCCACTGCACGCCATCGGCCATGCCGTCATAGCTGAACAGCGCGTACATATGGCCCACCGGGTTTTGGAACACTTCCCCAGGACGCAGGGGGCGGAAAGTTTCGGGGTCCAGCCCCACGGTGAAAGTCAGGGGGCTGAAGCGCGCCTCGGGCGGTGGCGTGGCCGTGCTCTCGAATAGCTCCAACACCGGGGGCGGAATGTGGGGCGTCGGCGTGCCGGCCAGGGTTGGCGTGGGGGTTGGGGTGGGCAGGGCCGTGGCCGTGGGGGTTGGGCTGGACATGGGGGGCAGGCCTAAGGGCGTGGGAGGTGGTGTTGGCGCTTGGGTTTGGGGAACCGACGCCGGCCGCGCCAGCATGGGGACCACCAGCCAGGCCGCGATTTCCAAAAGCAGCGCCAGCCCAATCCAGCGCCAGCCGCGCAGCAAGCGTTCATAGCGTTGGCGAAAGAAGCGGACACCCCGGGCGGCGCGCAGCCAATAGACGCCCCGCGCCAGGGCCAGCAAACCCAATCCGGCCAGCAGCCAACGGGTGCGGAAGAGCCAAAGGCGCCAGTCCATGATGCGCCCATTGTAACCCGGTGCTACGGGTTTGGCAAATGCTGCGGCAGGTCGGCCTTGCCGTTCGTCCCTCTAATTTATCACAATGCGTATAGCCATTCCACCCTCCACCCTCCACCCTCCACCCTCCACCCTCCCCCCTCCACCCTCCACCCTCCACCCTCCACCCTCCACCCTCCGTGGTACACTTACCGCAGGAGGTTGCCATGTTCGGCCTTCGACTTTTCCCCGTGTTGCGTGGGTGGGGCCTGGCGCTGGTCACCCTCCTGGTCGCCGGGCTCGTGACCGCGGCCGCGCCACCACGGCCTCAGGCCGCCCCCCTGACCGTGGCCACTTGCCCCGGCCAGGCCGCCACGCTCATCGACCTGGTCAACGGCGTGCGCACCGGCGCCGGGCTGCCAGCCTTTGAGGTCAACGCCACCCTCATGGCCGTGGCCCAGGCCCATAGCGAATATCAGGCTTCCATCAACCAGGGCACCCACACCGGCCCCGATGGCTCGCGGCCCTACGACCGGGTGAAAGCCGCGGGCTACGGTGAAGGCCGTCACATCTATGTCTCCGAAAACATCGCCTGGGGCTACAATCTCACCCCGCAGGGCGCGTTGGACATGTGGCTGCCCTCCCCGCCGCACTATCAGACCATGACCGGCCCCCTGTATCAGGATGTGGGCGCGGGCTGCGCGCGCAACGGCAACCGCGTTTACTTCACCCTGGTGGCCGCGGGCGTCGCGGGGCGCGCACCGCGCATTACGCCCAAGCCGCCCCCCGGGGGGCCTACGGCCACGCCCCCGCCGCCAACGCCCACCCTGCCGTATGAACCCGTCATCCCGGCCACCCCGCGGCCCGATGGCGCGGTCATTCACACCGTGCGCCGGGGCCAAACCCTGATGATGATTGCCGGCTCCTACCGCGTGCCCCTGGAAGATTTGCTGCGCTACAACGACCTGACCGAAACCAGCCTGCTGCGCATTGGGCAGCAGCTCATCATCGTACCGCCGCAAATTACGGCCACCCCCACCGCCACGCCCACGCCGCGAGCCGGGCCCTCGCCCACGGCCCAGGCCGGGCCCTCGCCCACGGCCCAGGCCGGGCCGCAAACGCTGCCCGAGCCCACGGCCACGGTTTCCCCCACGGCCATGGGGCGCGCCCAGCCGCCGGGCAACCAGGCCCTGGACCCGCCCCCGTCGGGCTCGAAGCCGCCGTGGCCTTTGCTGGCCGCTTTGGCCGCCGGCTTCGGGCTGGCCGTGGCGGGTTATGTGTGGACCCGCGGCGTCAGGCCGGTCTAACCGGAGGGGTTCCCCATGCTGGTGCTGGAAGATGTGCGCGGCGGCTATGGCCCGCGACCGGTGTTGCATGGCGTGCACCTGCGGGTCGCCCCGGGCGAACTGGTGGCCCTGGTGGGCCCCAACGCCGCGGGCAAAACTACCCTGGTGCGGGCCCTCATGGGCCGCCTGCCCGTGCAGGGCCGCATCACCTGGCAGGGGCAGGATGTGCTGGCCATGTCGCCCCGCCGACGGGCGCGCATTTTGGCTGTGGTGCCGCAGAATGGGCCGTTGCCGCGGCATTTCACCGTGGCCCAAACCGTGCTGCTGGGCCGTACCCCGTACCTGCCCTGGTGGGGCGCGCCCCGACCGGCAGACCGGCAGGCCGTGCGCGCGGCCCTGGACGCCTTGGGCCTCACTCCCCTGGCCGAGCGCACCTTGGGCACCCTCTCCGGCGGCCAGCGGCAGCGGGTGCTCATCGCCCGGGCCTTAGCCCAGGCCACGCCCGTTTTGGTGCTTGACGAACCCACCGCGCATTTGGATTGGCGGGTGCAGCTGGAAGTGCTGACCCTGGCCCGACAGCGGGCCCAGGCCGGGCTGGCCGTGCTGGCCGTGCTGCACGATTTGAACCTCGCGGTGCGCTTTGCCGACCGGGTGGCGTTGCTGCATCAAGGCCGGGTGGTGGCCCAGGGCCCCCCGAATGCGGTGCTCACCCCCCGGCGCGTAGCCGCGGTGTATGGCGTGGAAGTGGCCCGGGTGCCTTACCAGGGCCGCAGTTACTTGCTTCCCCAAAGGGTGGTGCCCACCGAAGCCCTGCCGGGCCGCGAGTAGCCCGGCCAATCTCGGACCTCGCGGGAGGTGCCCCATGCCCTTGGCTCCGTGGGAGGAACCCATCCCTCCGTTGGACCAGGCGGCCCGCGCGGCCGCGCTGGCGCGGCAGGACCGCCTGACCAAGCCCCAGGGAAGCCTGGGCCGGCTGGAAGCCCTGAGCGCGACCCTGGCCGCGATGCAGGGCACGCCCCGGCCCCGGGTGGCCGACAAGGTCGTGCTGGTCATGGCCGGGGACCACGGCGTCACCCAGGCCGGGGTGAGCGCGTATCCGTCGGAAGTGACCGCGCAGATGGTGCACAACTTCCTGCGCGGGGGTGCGGCCATTTCGGTGCTGGCCCGCTTTCTGCACGCGCGCCTGCGGGTCGTCGATGTCGGCGTGGCCGCGGCGTTGCCCCCACACCCGCACCTGTATGCCCGCAAGGTGCGCTATGGCACGGCCAACATGCTCGAGGGCCCGGCCATGAGCCTGGACGAGGCCCGGGCCGCGCTGACCGCCGGCGCAGAAGTGGTGGCCCTGGAACACGCCCAGGGCATGGACCTGCTGGTGCTGGGCGACATGGGCATTGGCAACACCACCCCGGCCGCGGCTTTAGCCGCGGTGTTCACTGGCCAGCCGCCGCGGGCTTTGGTGGGTCGCGGCACGGGCCTGGACGATGCCGGGCTGCAGCGCAAGGTGCAGGTGGTGGAACGCGCCCTGGCCCGCCACCGCCCCCGGGCCGACGCCCCCCTGCAGGCCCTGGCCGCGGTGGGCGGCCTGGAAATCGCGGCCCTGGCCGGCGCGATGCTGGCCGCGGCCGCGCGGCGGGTTCCCGTGGTGCTCGATGGCTACATCGTGACCGCGGCCGCGCTGGTGGCCGCGGCCCTCAACCCCCGGGTGCGCGATTATTTCATCGCCGGGCATGTTTCTGCGGAACCCGGCCACCGGGCCATGCTGGAGGCTTTGGGCCTGACGCCTTTGCTGGACCTGGGGATGCGTTTAGGGGAAGGGTCGGGCGCGGCCGTGGCCGTGCCCATCGTCGAAGCCGCGGTGCGGTTGTTGAATGAAATGGCCACTTTCGACCAGGCCGGGGTGAGCGAGCGCACCGAGAGTTGAGCTTTCACCCGGCTTCCCGGGTGGCCCACAGCACGCCTGCGGCAATGAGCCCGGCCCCCAGCCAAAAGGCCGGCGTGAGGGGTTCATGCAGGAACCAGGCGCTGAGCAGCGTGCCCACCGCGGGCTGGGCGAAGAAGGTCAGCCCGGCCACGCCGGCCGGCAGGCGGGCAAACGCGTGGTTCCACAAGGCCATGGCCAGCGCGGTGGAACCCCACCCCACGAACAGCACCCCCGCGACCACGCCCGCCGTCACGGGCCCCGTCAGGCCGCCCTGCCGCAGCCATTCCAGCCCGGCCAGGGGCGCCGCGACCAGCAGACCGCCCGCAAAGGTGCCCACGCTCACCCACAGCAAATCGTGCTGCCGGGCCAGCTGCCCCACCAGCACCGAGTAAAGGGCCCAGGTGAGCGCGGCCAACGCCAGCAGCACATTGCCCCAAAACAGCTCGGGCGTCAGTCGCGCCTGTCGCGGGTCCACCACCACCAGCACTCCCGCGGTGGCCAGGGCCAGCGCGACCCACCGCCGCGGGGGAATGGCCTCGTGCAGCAGCCAGCGGGCGAACAGGAAGACGAAGGCCGGGGTGGCCGTAGTCACCAGCGCGCCGTTGGCCGCAGTGGACCAATGGGTGCCGACGAACTGCAGGCTCAGCGAAAGGCCGTAGCCCACCGCGCCCACGGCCAAAATGCCGGGCCAGGCCCCGCGAGGCGGCGCGGGGCGGCCGCGCAGCCCGGGGGCCAGCGCGCTCAGCCCCAAAACCAGCCGCGCGGCCAGCAGCGTGATGGGCGGCACCACTTCCATCACCGCCTTGCTCACCACATACATCGCGCCCCAAATCGAAGCCGCGGCCAAACCCGCCAGCAGCGCCCACCGGTCCAGGCGGTGTGGTATCCTTTCGGCCATGCACGCTCCTCCTTCGTCCGCGCGGCCCCCGGTGGCCGCGGTGGTGTTGGCTGCCGGCCTGGCCCGCCGTATGCGGGGGCCCAAGCTGGTCTTTCGCTGGGGGCGAACCACCGTCATCGGCCGGGTGGTGACCACCCTGCTGGAAGCCGGTTGCGCGCCCGTGGTGGTGGTCACCGGCGGGTGGCGGGCCCAGGTCGAGGCCGCGCTGGCCCACCTGCCCGTGCGTTGCGTCCACAATCCCCACCACCGCGATGGCTCCATGACCCGCTCGCTGCAATGCGGTCTGGCCCTTTTGCAGGCGGAACCCGGCCCTCAGGCCGCGCTGGTGGCCTTGGGCGACCAGCCGGCCATCCCGCCCCAGGTGCCCCGGGCCCTGCTGCAAGCCTGGCTCACCGCACCCCAGGCCGTGTGGCAGCCCGAACACCGCGGCCGGGCCGGGCACCCCTGGCTGTTGCCCCGGCGGTGGTGGCCGGCGCTCCTGGCTTGGCCGGCCGAGCGGCCGTTGCGGGCCTTTTTGCGTACCCTGCCCCGCCGGCGGCTGCCCGTCGACACCTCTGCCATCCACCGGGACCTGGACACCATCGACGATTACCTGGCCCAACGGCCGGCCGCGTGAACCCTACGGGCACGCGTTGCGCAGATGTTCCTCATAAGTGCGGGCAAACACATGTCGGCCGGAACCGTCGCACGCGGCGCGGAAATACAAATCGTCCACCGCCGCGGGATAGGCCACGGCTTGCAGGGCCGCGGCTTCGGGGTTGCCAATGGGCCCGGGCGGCAGGCCCGGCTGCCGGTAGGTGTTGTAGGGCGACGGCACCTGCAAATCGGCCGCGGTCAAAGGTGCCTTCCACCAGGTGCCGTTTTGGAAGCCCAAGGCATATTGCACCGTGGGGTCCGCGGCCAGGGGCATGCCGGCGGCCAGGCGGTTGAGGAACACGGCCGCGATGCGGGGCATTTCGTCGGCGATGACGGCCTCGCGCTGCACGATGGAGGCCAAAATCAGGCCCTGGTAGGGGGTGAGGCCCCGGGCCGCGAGCGCGGCTTCCCATTCGGGCTGCCAGTGCGCGGCGAAACTTTCCACCAGGGTTTGGGCCACCTGCCGGGCGCTCGCATCCCGGGGGAAGGTGTACACGCCGGGGTAGAGAAAGCCCTCCAGGGTGGCGTGCGGGGGCGCTTCGAAGGGCAGGGGGAACCCCGCGGCGTTGGCCGTGGCCTGCAGAAAATCCTCGGCCGTGAGGTGGCCCAGGCCCGCGGGGCCCAGCGCGGCGGCGATTTCCTCCCGCCGCCAGCCGGGCAGCACGCCCAGCTTGGCCTCGGTGGGCCGGGGGGCCTGCAGCGCGGCGGCAATCTCCACGGGCGTCATGGCCGGGCTCAGGGGGAACACGCCCGTTTGCAGGCGGCGGTCCGCGCCGCTGTAGAGCAGGTAGGCCCGCAACGCGGCGGGGTTGCGCACCAGGCCCTGTTGGTGCAGGCGGCGCAGTACTGCATCGACGCTTTCGCCGGGTTGCACGGCGAAGGGCTGGGTGGTCGTCGAAGCCCCCGCGGGCTGCCGCAGGGAGGGCGCGTACCAGGCCAGCTGCGCACTCAGGCGCCACACCTGGGGCATGGACCAGTGGGGGGCCGGCGGGCCGAAGGTGCGCATGGCCCACCAGGGCAGGGCCACGGTGAACCCGGCCAGGGCCAAAAGCAGCGCGCCGAGCAGCAGGCAGCCGATGCCGCGCTTCAGGGCCATGGCAGGTCCTCGGGCGGGGTTTGGTCGGGCTCGGGCGGGGGGTGCAGGGTGTTGAGGAAGGCCTGCAGCAGCAGCGCGGCCGCGGCCGCGTCGGGCCGCTGCCCACGACGGTTCCCCCGGCGGGTGTGCTGCCATACCGCGCGCGCGGCCTGGGTGGTGCCGGTTTCGTCCCACAGCAGCACGGGCAGGCCGCTGACCCGGCGCAGGTGGCGGGCCAGGTTGCGGCTGCGGCGGGCCTGCAGGGTGGTGGGTTGGCCGTGCACATCGGTGGCCACCCCCACCACGATGGCCCGCGCGCCCACTTCCCGAGCCGCCTGGGCGATGGCCGCGGCGTCTTCCCGGTGCGATTGGTGGCGCAGCACGCGCAAAGGTCGCGCCAGTCGGCCCGTGGGGTCACTCACGGCCAGGCCCAGGTACTTTTCGCCGGGGTCTACGGCCAGGTAGGGCGGCGGGGGCAGGTTCTGCTTCATTCGTCGAACAGCACCGTGGGTTCGGCGTAATAGCGCACGGCTTTGGCCTGCAGCCGCGCGGTCAGCCAGGCTTGCAAGCGGCGGTTCTTTTCGTCCAGGGGGCGGTCGGCGGCCAATTCCTCCAGGGGGTAGTGCAGCCGCAGGGCCCGGGGGGTGATTTTGAAGCGGGTGAGCCCCGCGGGGAATTTGTAGCCCTGCCAGGCCACTTCCAGCACTTGCCGGGCCGTAAAGCGGGGGAAGAGCACCAGCCCGGCCCATTGGGGGTAGGCCTGGGCGACCTCGTCGGCCCGGCGCAGGCCCGTGCGGTCCGCGTGCCCGCGGCGCAGGTAGGCTTCCACGGCCCAGGTGAGCTCCTGCAGCCAGGCCGCCAGGTCCAGGTTGCGCCGCGGGGCCCACAGGTATTGGCCATCGGGCAGGGCCAGCAGCAGCAGGGCTTCTTGCGCGGTCAGGCGGGCTTCCCCTTCGTCGTAGGGAATGGGCGCCAGGGTGCGGCCCAACGCGGCTTCGATGGCCTGCCGCAGCGCGGCGGGTTCCAGGCCCCAAATCACATGGTTCCACGAAAAAACCTGCACCGCGTTGCTGTCGGGTTCCACCACCTGCACCAGGGTGTGGGGCAGCCCCATGAGGCGGCAGGCGGTGGTGCGATTGGCCCCGTCGAGCACCATGTAGCGGCTGGGGTCCTGGGGGAAGGGCATGACGATGGGCGGGTCGCGAAACACCCCGGCCTGGCGGATGCGTTGGACGAGGGGATGGGTGCGGCTTTCGTCCGCGTGCTCGTGGGGAATGAGCCGGTCCGTGGGCACGATGCGCAAGGTGGGCAGGGTGAACTCCATGGCGCGACCTCGGTGTGGGGATGCACCGGGATTATACAACCGCCGACGGCAACTTCCAACCTTTCCCATGCTCTTACTTTTCACTGATACCTTCATGCTATACTAAGCCGCGACGCTAACCCGGTTGGGCATATTGGCGCCGAAAGGAGCAAAGCATGTTCCCGTTGCAAGATACCGTTCGGTCGCGCACATTTCCGCTGGTGACCTGGAGCCTGATTGCCCTGAATGTGGTGGTGTTTTTGTTCGAGGCCGCGTTGCCCCCGGCCCTGTTGGAGCGTTTCATCGCGGTTTGGGGGTTTGTGCCGGCGCGTTTGTTTGGCGGCCAAGCGCCTTTGTGGGGGCTGGCGACCCTGTTCACCAGCATGTTTCTGCACGGGGGCTGGTTCCACCTGCTGAGCAACATGTGGGCGTTGTATATTTTCGGTGACAATGTGGAAGACCGCATGGGGCACGGTCGGTATCTGGCCTTTTACCTGCTCAGCGGGTTGGCCGCGGCCTTGGTGCAGGGCGTTTTGCTGCCCACCAGCCGGGTGCCCATGGTGGGCGCCAGCGGCGCGATTTCGGGCGTGCTGGGCGCGTATTTCTTGTTTTACCCCACGGCCCGGGTGATTACCTGGGTGCCGTTGTTCCTGTTCTTCGGCTATTATATCGATGTGCCGGCGGTGCTCTACCTGGGGCTGTGGTTCCTCTCGCAATTCTATTCGGGGCTGTTTTCGCTGGCCTTACCGCAAGGGATGCACGGCGGCGGGGTGGCCTGGTGGGCGCACATTGGAGGCTTTTTGTTCGGGGTGCTCTTCGCCCGCTGGTTCGCGCCCGACGACCGCCGGCCCCGGTGGTATGCCGATGAATATTGGCCCTGGTAATCTCGCCTGAGGGAGGTTGCATGATGTCCTTCGTCGACCTGTTTTGGCTGCTCTTTTTGGTCTCGTCGCTGCAGCCCATTGTGCGGCAGCGCCTGCTGGAGACCGCGCGCTTTCGCCTGATTCGTCAGCTGGAGCACAAGCGGAAGAGCCGGGTCATTTTGATGATTCACCGCCAGGAGACCATCTCGTTCTTCGGCATTCCCCTGGCCCGTTATATCGACATTCACGATTCGGAGGAGATTTTGCGGGCCATCAAGTTGACCGACGACGATGTGCCCATCGACCTCATTTTGCACACGCCGGGCGGTCTGGTGCTGGCTGCGGGGCAAATTGCCCGGGCCCTGAAGAAGCACCCCGCCAAGGTGACGGTATTCGTGCCCCATTACGCCATGTCGGGCGGCACCCTCATCGCCCTGGCTGCGGACGAGATTGTGATGGACGAGAACGCGGTGCTGGGGCCCGTGGACCCGCAGCTGGGACAGTTCCCGGCCGCGTCGGTGCTCAGCGTGCTGGAGAAGAAGGAACCCAAGGACATGGACGACCAGACGCTGATTTTGGCCGATGTGAGTCGCAAGGCCGTGCGCCAGGTGGAACGGTTCGTGCAGGACCTGCTGGCCGACAAGATGCCCGCGGAGCAGGCCGCGGCCGTGGCGCACAAGCTGGCCACAGGCACCTGGACCCACGACTATCCCATTTTCGTCGACGAAGCCCGGGCCCTGGGGCTGCAGGTGTCGACCGATATGCCCCGGGAGGTGTATCAGCTGATGGCCCTGTACCCCCAGGCCACGCAGCGGCGGCCTTCGGTGCAATACATTCCATCGCCCTATGGCGGCGGCGCGGGGAACCACAACGGCGGGCATTCGGCCGCGCTGCGGGCCTTGCAGCGGGTGCTGGGCCCGCGGGTGTGAAGCAGACCGGGCTCCGCGACGGTGGGGCGTCGTCGCGGGGCCCGGCTTTTTGGCCGCGGCGCGGGCCTGTAACGCGCCGTCGGGCTACTGCCCGCCCAAATGTTTGTCCGTGAGGTGCAGGGGTTGCACGCCGCCGCGGGGCACCATCCGCCAATTTCCAACCCCCAACCACGACCCTCCAACCACCAACCACCACCCTCCAACCTCCAACCACCAACATCCAACATCCAACATCCAACCACCATCTTCCAACTTCGCGGTACAATAAAGCATCTTTGCCCGCCCAATTCCCTCAGGAAGGAGGAGAACCATGTTCAAGTCCCGTATCTGGCTGGTGGTGGCCTTGCTGGCCGCGCTGGCCCTGGCCCTGGCCGCGTGCGGCGGTCAGCAGGCCCAGGAGGCCCCGGCCACCGAGGCGCCCGCGCAAGAGGAGGGCGGTTTGCCCGACCTGGGCGGCCGCACCGTCACCGTGGCCGTCGAAAACGCCTACCCGCCCTTCAACTTCATCGACCCCGACACCGGCGAGGCCAAAGGGTGGGATTACGACGCGGTGCGCGAAATCTGCAAGCGCCTCAACTGCGTGCCCGACTTCAAAGAGGCGGCCTGGGATGGCATCTTCGAGGCCATGGCCGCCGGCGAATATGATGTGCTGGCCGATGGCGTGACCTACACCGAAGAGCGCGACCAGGTGGTCGACTTCTCCATCCCCTATGTCACCGTGGGCCAGGTGCTGGTGGTGCGCAGCGATTGCGGCAAAGCCGATGTGGATGCCTTCAAGGCCGACGAGACCAAGGTGGTGGGTACCCAAATCGGCACCACCAACGAAATCGTGGCCAAGGAGCACTTCGGCGAGAACCGGGTGAAGTCCTTCGAGACTTTTGACGCGGCCTTCCTGGCTTTGCTCTCGGGCGATGTGGATGGCGTGGTGGTCGACACCATCACCGGCCAGGGCTATGTGCAGGAGAACGAGGGCAAGCTCAAGATTTTGGGCCAGCTCACTTCCGACGAACAACTGGCCTTCGTCTTCCCGCCGGGCAGCGACCTCATCGAGCCCTGGAACGCGGCCCTCAAGTCCATGATGGAAGACGGCACCCTGGACCAGCTCAACAAGAAGTGGGGCCTGACCCCGGGTGAATAACCCGCCTAAAGTGGGGCGCGGGCGCAGTCATGGCGCCCGCGTCCTTTTTCCTCGACGCCTTGGAGGGACCGATGACGGCAACCTCGACGACTGCAGCCCCGCCCGAGGCCCGGCGGGCTTCCCTGTGGCAGCGGCTTTGGCAACAGCCCCTGTGGGCCTACGCGGTCATCCTCTTCGGCGGGGTCATGCTCTACCTCATCCTTGCCGACCCCAACTACCGCGACACTTTCTTCTTCTTGCTGCCAGGTGTGCAGGTCACCCTGCGCATCGCGCTCAGTGCCTACGCCTTCGCCATCGTGCTGGGGCTGCTCATCGGCCTGGCCCGCACTTCCAGGAACCCCGTGGTGTACAACCTGGCCACTTTTTATGTCCAGGTGGTGCGGGGCATCCCCATGATTGTGCTGATTTTGTATGTGGCCTTCGTGGGCACCACTGAAGTGGTCAACGCGCTCAAGGCTTTGGGGAATTGGGGCCTGACCTGGGCCGGGGGTTCCTTTCTGGAAGGGCTGTTCCGCGGCCTGAGCCAGGTGAGCATTCGCCAGCTGTCGCTGGAAACCCGGGCCATCATCGCCTTGGGCCTGGGCTATGCCGCGTTCGAGGCCGAGGTGTTCCGGGCCGGTATTGAATCCATTGGCAAAGGGCAAATGGAAGCCGCGCTCTCCCTGGGCATGAGCTACTGGCAGGCCATGCGCCTGGTCATTCTGCCCCAGGCCATTCGCCGCATTTTGCCGCCCCTGGGCAACGACCTGGTGGCCATCATCAAGGATTCGGCCCTGGTGACCGTCCTGGCCGTGCGCGACATCACCCAGCTGGCCCGGCTGCGGAAGGCGGCCACCTTCCGTTCGCTGGAAACTTACAATGTGGTGCTCTTCCTCTACCTTTCTATGACCCTTTCGCTGTCCGCGCTGGTGCGCTACATCGAGCGGAAATGGCGGCTGGCATGAACCTGCGCAAAGTGCTCGTTGCCAATCGTGGGGAAATCGCGCGGCGCATCATCCGCGCGGCGCGCGAGCTGGGCCTGACCACGGTGGCCGTGTATTCCGAAGCCGACGCCACCGCACCCCATGCCCTGGAAGCCGACGAAGCCGTGCCCATCGGCCCTGCGCCGGCCCCCGCATCCTACCTGCGCATCGAGGCCTTGCTCGAGGCGGCCCGGCGCACGGCCGCGGATGCCGTTCACCCCGGCTATGGCTTTTTGGCCGAGAACCCGGCCTTTGCCCGGGCCGTGACCGAGGCCGGGCTGACTTTCGTTGGCCCACCCGCGGAAGCCATCGCCCTCATGGGCGACAAGGCCGCGGCCCGGCAGCGGATGCAGGCCGCCGGCGTGCCCGTGGTGCCCGGCTACCAGGGCCCCGATGACGACCAAAGCCTGCTGCAGGCCGCGCGGCACATCGGGTTCCCCGTGCTGCTTAAGGCGGCCGCAGGAGGCGGCGGCAAGGGCATGCGGGTGGTGCACCGGCCCGAAGACCTGCCCGAAGCCGCGGCCGCCGCCCGCCGTGAAGCCCAACACGCGTTCGGCGACGCCCGGCTGCTGCTGGAAAAGTTCATTCCCGCGGCCCGGCATGTGGAATTTCAAATTCTGGCCGACGCCCACGGCCACACCTTGCACCTCTTCGAGCGAGAATGCTCGGTGCAGCGTCGGCATCAGAAAATCATCGAAGAAACCCCCTCGCCCCTGCTCGACCCGGACCTGCGGGCCCGCATGGCCCAGGCCGCGGTGGCTGCCGCGCAGGCCGTGGGCTATGTCAACGCGGGTACGGTGGAGTTCATCGTCGACCCCGAAAGCCGGGCCTTTTACTTTTTGGAAATGAACACCCGCCTGCAGGTGGAACACCCCATCACCGAGATGGTGCTGGGCATCGACCTGGTGCAATGGCAGTTGCGGGTGGCCGCGGGCCAGGCCCTGCCCTGGCAGCAGGCCGAGCTGCAGCCCCGGGGGCACGCCATCGAGGCCCGCATCTATGCCGAGGACCCCGCGCACGGCTTCTTGCCCAGCACGGGCCGGTTGCTGCAGGTGGTGGAACCCACCGGCCCCGGCGTGCGGGTCGACAGCGGCGTGCGCGCCGGTCAGGACATCACCCCCCACTACGACCCCCTGCTGGCCAAAATCATCGTCCACGCCGAAACCCGGCCGGCGGCCATTGCCCGTTTGCAAATCGCGCTGGCCGGCACGGTCTACCACGGCGTGACCACCAATGTGGCCTTTTTGCAGCAGGTGCTGGCCCATCCCGACTTTCGGCGGGGGGTTTACCACACCCGGTGGGTGGAAGAGGCCCTGGGGCCCGCGGTGGCCTTGGGCGACGAGGTGCCCTTGCCCGTGCTGGCCGCCCTGGCCCTCGCGGAGCAATTCCCCCAAACCCCGGCCGCGGGCGCGCAGGGGGAACCGACCCGCGGCCCGGACCCGTGGCGCACCTTGCAGGGCGTGTTTCCCGCGTAGGGCAGGAGGTGGTGCCATGCGTGTCGCCGAATATCACCGGCAGGGGTTGCAGCGCCGGGTGGATGCCGCGCCCGAGGGTTGGCAGCCCTTGGGCCAGGCCCGGGAGGGCGGGCATTGGGTGGCGTTTTACGCCCAGGTGCAAGATGGGCGCCTGGCCCGGGTGGTGCACACGGGCAGCAAGCGTTGCCGCAAGCTGCTGGCCCTGGCCGATGTGGCCGCCCAGCGCCTGGAAGGACAGCCGTACCCGGGCTATACCCTGGACCCCGCCGCGCTGCTGGCCTTCTTTGCCGAAGAAAAAGACCGGGCCAAAATGCAGGCCCGCGCGGCCCTGGTGCTGCGCGCGTTGGGTTTGGTAGAATAAGGCCATGCAGCCTTTTTTGCCTTCCCTGGAACCGCGGGACGATGCCGCACCGGCTCTCGCGTCGCTCGCCGATAGAGCGGCGCGCCTCGATGCTTTGCTGCGGCAAAGTTTGGATTTTCATGGCGCGACCGATGCGCTGCCCTTACACGCGTTGCATCCGTTTCCGGCCAAATATCCGCCTCAGCTGCCACGCTGGTTCATTCGGCATTTGACTCGGCCTGGTGAACGGGTGTTGGACCCCATGATGGGTTCGGGAACCACCCTGGTGGAAGCCCAGCGGCTGGGGCGGGTGGCCCTGGGTAGCGACATTGACCCGTTGGCGCTGACTTTGGTTAGCGCGAAAATGTCGCCGCCCTCGCCGGCCGCCTGGGATGTGGCCTGGCCGCGCATGATGCAGCGGGCCCAGGCCTGGCTGCAGCGCGCGGAAGTGCTGGCCCGGCTCGCGGCGCAACGCTGGGACGAGCCCACCCGTCGGTTTGTGGATTACTGGTTCTTGCCCGAAACGCAGCGCGCGTTGTGGGCTTTGATGTTGGCCATTGAGGAAGAACCCACGGCGTCAGTTCGGCGTTTTGCCCGGGTGGTTTTCTCCAGCCTCATCATTGCCAAATCGGGCAGTGTAGCCCAGGCCCGGGATTTATCGCATACGCGGCCGCACAAGATCCTCAAGCAGCCCAAGCCGGTTTTGTCACTTTTTGCTCAAAAAGCCCGTCGTGCGTTGCGTTTGTTGCGACAGTCTTGGCCTGTAGCGCAAACGCCGGCGATAGTGGTCGAGGCCGATGCTCAAAAAATGCCCTGGGCCGAGGGCCAGGTGGCGTTGGTGGTTACTTCGCCGCCTTATGCAGCCAATGCCATCGACTACATGCGAGCACACAAATTTACCCTGGTGTGGTGGGGTTATTCGGTGCAGCAGCTGAGCGCCTTACGGCGGGAGTATATCGGCGGTGAAGCCACCCAGGGGTGGGAATTTGCCCCCTTGCCCGCGGTGGCTCAACACGCTGTGCAAACCATTGCCCAGCTGGACGCCAAAAAGGCCCGGGTTTTGCATCGCTATTTCACCGAGATGCGCCGGGTGCTGCACGAGGTGGCTCGGGTGCTCATGCCGGGCGGTGCGGCCGTTTTCGTCGTGGGCGATAGCACCATGCGGGGGCGTTCGACGCGCACACCTGAAGCGTTGGCCGCAATTGGAGAGCAAGTGGGCTTGCGGCATGTGCGTACCGGCGTGCGCACCCTGGACCGCGATCGGCGCATGATGCCCGCCCGTCGGGGGGCCGCGCAGTCGCAAATCGAGCAGCGTATGCATCGGGAGTATCTGGTGGGGTTTGTACGCCCGCACGCAGGAGCCGAGGTATGACGCCCTGGTGGGAGCAATGGCGGCAGGCTTATCATCGGCAGTTGTGCCAGCATGTGGTGCGGGTCGATGCCCACGGCTTTCCCAATACCGCGGACCGGAGTAATCGGACGAGCCGCACGATTGCCCAACATATGTGGCAACATATTGCCCGCCAGGCCGGTTGCACCTTGGAGGAGGGGTTTTTGGCCGCGCAAAAGGTGGGGCGACGCTTCGAGCAAGTGACCTACGAGGCGTTGCAGCAGGCTTTTTTGGCTTTGGAACATTTACGCCCCGGACCGTGGCGCTTTTATCTCAACCACCGCATTGAGGAATTTGTGCAATACGCACATTTGACCGAGCTAAGCCGAGCCTTGAAAGATACGCCGCAATTGCATGCCGCCTTGGGAGATTATCTAATCGCCCCTGATATTTTGATTGCCCGCCTGCCCCTGGACGATGCAACGATCAATCAGCAGGCCGTTTTGGTGGAACCGGATATGCCCGTGGCGCGTTGGACCCCTTTGCGGGCGACGAACAACCAGAAGCCCCTTTTGCATGCCAGCGTGTCGTGTAAGTGGACCATCCGCAGTGACCGCTCCCAAAATGTGCGCACCGAGGGCCTCAATCTCATTCGCAACCGCAAGGGGCATACGCCCCATATTGTCGTCGTTACAGCCGAGCCGCACCCCGGGCGTCTGGCTTCGCTGGCCTTGGGCACGGGCGATTTGGACTGCGTCTATCATGTGGCGCTACCCGAATTGCAAGCCGCAGTGCACGCCCTGGGCGAAGGCACCGCGCAAGACTTGTTGGCCACCCTGGTCGACGGTCAGCGTTTGCGCGACATCAGCGATTTGCCCTTTGACCTGGCCGCATAGCCGGCGCGCGGCGGCCCGCAGCTTTATGGCGCGCCCCGGCCGGCCGTCAGGTTCTCCCACCCCCCGGAGGCAAGGGCCATGTGGGAAGGGTTACGCCAACACTACGAACGCTGGAAAACCCGCATTTTGACGCCCTTTTTGCGCAAAGCTCCCGAGCGGAAAGACGCGTTCCAAACCTGGTCCGGCATCCCGGTGCCGCGGTTGCTGTTGCCCGAAGACCCGGACCCGGATTACATGGACCGGCTGGGCTTCCCCGGCGATTACCCCTTCACCCGGGGCGTGTACCCGACCATGTATCGCGGGCGGCTGTGGACCATGCGCCAATACGCCGGCTACGGCACCGCGGAGGAAACCAACGCCCGCTTCCATTACTTGCTCCAGGCCGGGCAGACGGGCCTGTCGGTGGCTTTCGACTTGCCCACCCAGCTGGGCTATGACGCGGACCACCCCCTGGCGGCCGGCGAGGTGGGTAAGGTGGGCGTTTCCATTTCGTCCCTGGAAGATATGGAGCGCCTGTTCGCCGGCATTCCCCTGGAGCGGGTTTCGACCAGCATGACCATCAACGCGCCGGCCGCGGTGATTTGGGCCATGTACATCGCGGTGGCCAAAAAGCAGGGCGCGGAAGTGCGTCGGCTGCGGGGCACCATTCAGAATGACATCCTCAAAGAATACACCGCGCGGGGCACTTACATCTTCCCCCCGCGACCTTCCATGCGCTTGATTACCGATACTTTTCGCTTCGCGGCCCGGGAAGTGCCCAAGTGGAACCCCATCAGCATCTCGGGCTATCACATTCGGGAGGCCGGCTCCACTGCGGTGCAAGAGGTGGCCTTTACCCTGGCCAACGCCATCGCCTATGTGGAAGCCGCCCGGCAGGCCGGGCTGGAGGTCGACGCGTTCGCGCCGCGGCTGTCGTTCTTCTTCAACGCGCACAACAACTTCTTCGAGGAAATCGCCAAATTCCGCGCCGCGCGGCGGTTGTGGGCCCGCATCATGCGGCAGCGCTTTGGCGCGCAAGACCCCCGCTCGTGGCGGCTGCGGTTCCACACCCAAACCGGCGGCTCGACCCTGACCGCGCAGCAGCCTGAAAACAACATCGTGCGGGTCACCCTGCAGGCGTTGGCCGCGGTGCTGGGCGGCACCCAGTCGCTGCACACCAACAGCATGGACGAAGCCCTTTGGCTGCCCACCGAGAAATCGGCCCGCATCGCGCTGCGCACCCAGCAAATCATCGCCTACGAAAGCGGCGTCGCGGATACGGTGGACCCCCTGGCCGGCGCGTACTTCGTGGAATATCTCACCGACCAAATCGAAACCCGGGCCCAGGCCTATTTGCAGCGCATCGACGAGCTGGGCGGCGCGCTGGCGGCCATTGAGCAGGGCTACATCCAGCGGGAGATTCAAGACGCGGCCTATCGCTATCAGCAGGCCGTGGAAAGCGGCGAGCAAATCATCGTCGGCGTCAACGCGTTTCAGGTGGAAGAAGACGCGCGCGACCTGGAGGCCTTAGTGGTGGACCCCGCGCTGGAAGAGGCCCAACGGCAGCGCCTGGCCGCGCTGCGCCAGCGCCGGGATAACGCCGCGGTGCAGGAGGTGCTGGCGCGCATTGAAGCCGCGGCCCGCCGCGACGACGAACCCCTCATGCCCCTGTTCATCGCCGCGGTGGAGCGCGACGCGACTTTGGGCGAAATCATCGGCGTGTTGCGCGAAGTGTGGGGCGAATATCGCCCGCCCCTGTGGCTATAGTGCCGCGGGTTTGGGGGAACCGGCGCGGGGCCGGGGCCTCCTGGCCGCGGTCGGGGCCGCTGCTCCATGCCGCGGATTAGTGCGTATAGCCATTCCAACTTCCAACTTCCAACTTCCACCCCTTCCCCCTTCGGTTATAATCCCCTTGCCTGTTGTGGCACATCTCTTTCGCTTATCATAAAGGAGGTTGGCTTATGCCCGTGCGTATCCGTCGTTGGTGGGCCGTGGCGTTGTTCTTCGGCCTGTTGTTGGGGTGGGCCGCGGTGGCCCCCGTGGCCGCGGAAGACGCGGCCGCCTCTGCGGGGCAGGAGGAGGGCCCGACCCTCGTCATCATGCACACCAACGATGTGCATACCCACATCGAGCAGTTCAACAAATACGGCGGCTACTGCGACGAAGAAGCCGCCAACGAGGGCAAATGCTTCGGCGGTGTGGCCCGCCGCATGACCCAAATCCAGGCCATCCGGGCCGAGTATCCCGATGCCCTGCTGCTCGACGCCGGTGATGAGTTCCAGGGCACCCTCTTCTTCACCCAATACAAGGGCCAGGCTACGGCCGAGTTCATGAACTGGCTGGGCTACGATGCCATGAGCGTGGGCAACCACGAATTCGACGCCGGGCCCGAAACCCTGGCCGCGTTCATCCAACAGGTGGAATTCCCCGTGCTGGGCGCCAATGTGGACGCAGCCAATGACCCCGCGCTGGCTGAGTTGATTAAGCCTTATGTCATCTTGCAGGCCGGGGATGTGCAGGTGGGCGTCATCGGCGTGGTCACGCCCCTCACCGGCATCCTCTCCAGCCCTGGCCCCAATGTGACCTTCACCGACCCTGTGGCCGCGGTGCAAAAATACGCCGCGGAGCTCGAGGAACAGGGCGTCAATATCATCGTCGTGCTCTCGCACTTGGGCTATGTGCCCGACCAGGACCTGGCCGCCCAGGTGGAAGGGGTGGACATCATCGTCGGTGGTCACAGCCACACCCTGCTTTCCAACACCGCGGAAAAGGCCAAAGGCCCCTATCCCACGGTGGTCACCTCGGCCCGGGGTGAACCCGTGCTCATCGTGCAAGACGGCTCCTACGGGCGCTATTTGGGCTTTCTGAAGGTCACCTTCTCGCCCGATGGCGTGGCCCAGGCGTGGGAAGGCGACCCCATTTTGCTCGACGCCAATGTGGAACAAGACCCCGAGGTGCTGGCCCGGGTGGAAGAACTGGCCCAGCCCCTCAACGAACTGCGGCAGAAGGTCATCGGCGAAGCCGCGGTGGACCTGGACGGCTCTCGGGAATCGTGCCGCTTCGCGGAGTGCACCATGGGCAATCTGGTGACCGATGCCATTCTGTGGGCCACGCAGGACCAGGGCGTGCAAATTGCCCTGCAGAACGGTGGCGGCATTCGCGCCAGCATCCCCGCAGGGCCGGTGACTGTGGGCCAGGTGCTGGAAGTGCTGCCCTTTGGCAACACCGTGGCCACCTTTGAAATCAAAGGCGCGGACCTGCTGGCCGCGCTGGAAAACGGCGTGAGCCGGGCCGAGAACCCCGAGAACGAAGGCACCGGCCGCTTCTTGCAGGTGGCCGGCCTGCGCTACACTTGGGACCCCACCCGCCCGGTGGGTGAGCGCATCGTCAGCGTGGAAGTGCGGGCCGAGGATGGCTCGTGGCAGCCGCTGGACCCCGACGCGGTGTACAAGGTCGCGGCCAACAACTTCATCCGCAACGGCGGCGACGAGTACAGCATGTTCGCCGAAAAGGCCATGAATGTCTACGACTTCGGCCCCTTGCTGGCCGATGTGGTGATGGATTACATTGCCCAGCATTCGCCGGTGACCGCGGAGCTCGAAGGCCGCATCACCCGGGTGGAGGGCGCGGCCGAGGAAGCCGCGGCCACGCCGGAGCCCACGGAAGAGCCCACGGAGGAACCCACACCCGAGCCGACCCAGGCGCCCACGGAAGAAGCCGCGGCCCCTGAGGCCGCGACGGAAGCGCCCATGGCCGAAACCCCCGCACCCGCGGCCGAGGCCGGTGGCGGAGTGCCCGCCTGGGCCTGGGTGGCCGGTTTGCTGGCCGTGGCCGGCATCGCCTTCTGGGCCTGGAAGCGCACCGCCCGCGGCGGGTAAATGGTCACGGCAGGAGCCCCGCATTGAGGGCCACCGCACCCTGCCAGGGGTTGGGGAGGGGGCCACGCCCACCTCAACCCCTGGTTTTTGGGCCTTCAAATCTGCCGCGTGCCCCTTGACAAGGGCCGGGTTCTACTTTAGAATAATTCCAACTTCGGAGCGGGTCTTATGAAAGGGCGAGTTGCTTCTCCCACACCTCAAAATCCGTTGGAAGCGCGCTTGCTGCAAGCCTTGCGTGATGCCGGGCTGCGGCTTACGGTCCAACGGCGGGCGATTTGTCGCTATTTGGCTTCGACCAAATCGCATCCCACCGCCCAGCAGATTTACAACGCCCTCAAAGATGAGTTCCCATCGCTGAGCCTGGCCACTGTCTACAACACTTTGGACACCTTGGTGCGCCTGGGCGCCATCCATGCTTTGGGCAATACCGGCGATGGGGCCATTCACTACGACGCCGACATTGAACCCCATGTCAACCTGGCGTGTCTGCAATGCCATCGGGTGGTGGACCTGCCGTGCGAGGCTGTGGCCGAGTTGGACCGCAAAGTCGCCGCAGAATCGGGATACCGCATTTTGGGCGCCCGGCTGGTGTATTACGGCTTGTGCCCCGAGTGCCAGCGCGCGGCCCAGCAAACCCCTTCGGTTTCCGTAGCCGCCCACCATTGACCCGCTCCAAGACCCCTTGTCTTGGAGTGACCCATGACCGAACTGACGACCACCGCCCTGGCTTTTGTGCAGCACCGGATGCGCGCTATGGGCCAATGGCTCAACGGCCTGGCCCTGGAATGGTTCCTCACCGGCCTCACTTTGGTGGCCCTCGTGGTCGGCTGGCTGTTGGAACGCAACGGCGTCGCGGGCTGGCCTTTGTTTATGGCCTACACCGTGGCGTTCGTCGCCGGCGGCAGCCTGGCCCTCATCAACGGCCTCACCCTGCTGTGGAAAGAGCACCAGCTGGATGTGGACCTGCTCATGGTGGCCGCGGCGTTGGGCGCGGCCTACATTGGGCATCCCGCCGAAGGCGCGGTGCTGCTGTTCTTGTTCTCCCTCTCCAACGCGCTGCAAACCTACGCCCTGGACCGCAATCGCCGGGCCATCGAAGCCCTGCTGGATTTGCGCCCGCCCGTGGCCACCGTGCGCCAGGGTGAGGCCTGGGTTACCCGGCCGGTGGAAGAAGTGCAGGTGGGCCAAATCATTCTGGTGCGGCCCGGTGAACGGTTCCCCCTGGATGGGGTGGTGCTGCAAGGCACCTCGGAAGTGGACCAGGCGCCCATCACTGGCGAATCCACGCCGGTGCTCAAGGAACCGGGCGCGCAGGTCTTCGCCGGCACGGTCAACGGCACCGGCGCGCTGGAAGTGCGGGTCACCCGGCGGGTGGAAGATACCACCTTGGCCAAAATCGTGCGCCTGGTGGAAGAAGCCCAGGCCACCAAAGCCGTCACTCAGCGCCGTTTGGAAGCCTTTGAGCAAAAATACGCCACTTTTGTGCTGTTGGGCGCGGTGGTCATCGCCGCGGCTCTGCCCGCGCTGCTGGGTTATGCCTTTGAAGAAGCGTTTTACAAAGCCATGCTGTGGCTGGTGGTGGCCTCGCCCTGCGCGCTGGTCATTTCCACCCCGGCCAGCATTTTGGCCGCCCTGGCCCACGCGGCCCGGCGGGGCGTGCTCATCAAAGGCGGCGTATATCTGGAACACCTGGCCGACCTCAAGGCCGTGGCCCTGGACAAGACCGGCACCCTCACCTCGGGCAAACCCCGCCTGACCCACTTCGAGCCCCTGGTGGAAGGAACCGCGCGCGACGCGCTGCTGCGCCAAATCGCCGCGCTGGAGGCCCACTCGGAACACCCTGTGGCCCAGGCCATTGTGCGCGCCGCGCAGGAGCAGGGCCTCACCTGGGAGGACCCCGAGCAGGTGCAGGCCATCCCCGGGCGGGGGGTGGAAGGTGAAGTGGAGGGCATGCGCCTGTGGGTGGGCAATCTGCGCCTCTTTCGCGAGCGGGGCGTGAACCCGCCCCCGGCCCTGCAGGACCGCCTGGCTGAGCTGGAGGCCCAGGGCCAGACCGCGGTGCTGGCCTACGCGCCCGAGGGGGGGCAGTGGCTGGCCCTCATCGCGGTGGCCGATGCCTTGCGCCCCGCGGCCCGGGAGGCCGTGGCCCAGCTCAAGGCCTTGGGCGTGCGGGTGGTCATGCTCACCGGCGACAACGAGCGGGTCGCGGCCAGCATCGCTGCCCAGGCCGGCGTGGACGAGTTTGTGGCCAACCTCTTGCCGCAGGACAAGGTGACCGCGGTGGAGCGCTTGGTGGCCAAATATGGCCCCACGGCCATGGTAGGCGACGGGGTCAACGACGCGCCGGCGCTGGCCAAGGCCACAGTGGGCATTGCCATGGGCGGCGCGGGCACCGATGTGGCCCTGGAGACCGCGGATGTGGTCCTCATGGGCGACGACCTCAAGATGCTGCCCTACACCATGCGCCTGGCCCGCAAGGCCCGCCGGGTCATCACCCAAAACATTGCCTTTGCCCTGGGCATGATTGTGGTGCTGGTGGTGTCTGCGTTCGTGGCCGATTTACCCCTCACCTTGGGCGTGTTGGGCCACGAGGGCAGCACGGTCATCGTGGTGCTCAACGGCCTGCGCTTGCTGCGCAGCGGGGCCTGAGCGCTTGACAGGAGGCCCGTCTGCGGTATAATGAGGGCGCTGCGTGGCCCGTTAGCTCAATTGGGAGAGCAGCGGACTCTTAATCCGCGGGTTGCAGGTTCGAGTCCTGCACGGGTCACCTCACGGCCCCGGCCTCGCGTCGGGGCCGTTTGCCCTATCCCTTAGGAGGGCGGCGTCCCCCGCATCTTTCCCCCGGAGGTGCACCCATGGACCAGGCAGCCAAGAAGCACGCTTTGCGGCAGATTACCTATGGCCTCTATGTGCTCACCGCGGCCCATCAGGACGAAGTCGCCGCGGGCACGGTCAACTGGCTTTCGCAGGCTTCCTTTGAGCCGCCGTTGGTCATGGTGGGTGTGAAGAAGGACTCGCGGTTGCACGAGCTCATCGAACGCAGCGGCCAGTTCGCGGTCAATATCCTGGCCGCGGGGCACAAGGACCTGGCTGCGGCCTTCTTCCGTCCCACGCAGGTGGAAGGCGACCGCATCAACGGCCAGCCCTTCGAGCCCGGCCCCAAAACCGGCGCGCCGCTGCTGTTGGCCGCCCCGGCCTGGTTCGAGGCCCGGGTGGTCGACAAAGTGGCTCGGGGGGACCACACGGTCTTCGTCGCCGAGGTCGTCGAGGCTGGGGTACGGGACCCCGAAGCCAGGCCCCTGGTCATGTGGGATACCGGCTGGTTTTACGGCGGTTGAGGGCCTTTTTGTCAAAGGTGTGTTAAAGAATTCTATGAACTTGGACGGCGACGCGGCCCAAAGCGCCGGGTCGCCGTTGGTTTTTGGTAAAATGAGAATGAGTCATGGTCGCTTTGGGTGCGTCGAGAGCAAGCACGCGTTGGCGAACAACCCAAAGGACGGACGCAGAACGCAGGTTTTGAGGAGAGTGTACCGTGGCCGGAATGGAACGCTTTACCCAACGAGCCAAACGGGTGCTGGCGCTGGCCCATGAAGAGGCCGCGCGCATGCGGCACCAACATATCGGCACCGAGCATTTGCTGTTAGGTTTAATTCGCGAAGAAGGCGGCGTGGCCGGCCGTGCGCTGCGCGCCCTGGGCGTGGAAGTCGAACGGGCGCGGGAAATCGTCCAGCGCCTGGCCGGAACGGGCGTGGGCTCGGGCCAGGGCCGCCTGGAACTGTCCCAAGGCACCAAGCGGGTGCTGGAATATGCCCTGGAAGAGGCCCAGCGTATGGGGCATTCCTATGTGGGCACCGAGCATTTGCTGCTGGGCCTGTTGCGCCACGACGAAGGCGTGGCCATGCGGGTTTTGGCCCGCCTGGGCATTACCAAAGAGCAGGTGCGGCGGCAAATTCGGCGCATTTTGCACGAAGCCACCCGCCCGCGGCCCGAGCGCGCTGCGGTGGGCAGCGGTCGGCGGGGCGAGAAGAGCCGTAAAACGCCCCTCATCGACCAGCTGGCCACCGACCTCACCGCCCTGGCCGAAGAAGGCAAGCTGGACCCCGTCATCGGCCGGGAGAAGGAAATCGAGCGGGTCATCCAGATTCTGGCCCGCCGCACCAAGAACAACCCCGCGCTCATCGGCGAACCCGGCGTGGGCAAAACGGCCATCGTCGAGGGCCTGGCCCAGCGCATCGTGGAAGGCAATGTGCCCGCGCCTTTGCTGGGTAAACGGGTGCTGCGCCTGGATGTCGGTTCCTTGGTGGCCGGAACCATGTACCGCGGCCAGTTCGAAGAACGCCTCAAGCGCATCATCGACGAGCTCAAGGCCTCCGACGCCATCCTGTTCATCGACGAGATGCACATGCTGGTGGGCGCCGGCGCGGCCGGTTCCGCGGTTGACGCGGCCAACATCTTCAAGCCCGCCCTGGCCCGGGGCGAGATTCAGGTCATCGGCGCCACTACCTTAGACGAGTATCGCAAATACATCGAGAGCGACGCGGCCTTGGAGCGCCGCTTCCAGCCCGTTTATGTCGAGGAACCCAGCGAGGAAGAGGCCGTGGCCATTCTCAAAGGCATTCGCTCGGCCTACGAAGAGCACCACCACCTCACCATCTCCGACGAAGCCGTGGAGGCCGCGGTCAAACTGTCTTCCCGCTATGTGACCGACCGCTACCTGCCCGACAAGGCCATCGACCTCATCGACGAGGCCGCCTCGCGGGTGCGCATGTACAAGAGCCCCGCGGCCAAGAAGTCCAAAGAGCTGGTGGATCAGCTGCGCCGGGTGCGCGCCGAGTATGCCCTGGCTTTGGAAAACAACCGCCAGGACGAAGTGCAGCGCCTGCAATATCAAGAGCAGGAACTGCAACAGCAGCTGGAGGCCCTGCGCACCGGCTGGGACCGGGCTTCCAGCCCGGTGGTGACCGCGGAAGACATCGCGGAAGTGGTCTCCATGTGGACCGGCATTCCCGTGGCGCAGATTTCGCAGAGCGAATCGGAGCGCCTGCTGAAGATGGAAGAGGAGCTGCAAAAGGTCATCGTGGGCCAGGAGGAGGCCATTCGGGCCATTGCCAAGGCCGTGCGCCGGGCCCGGGCCGGCCTCAAAGACCCGCGGCGGCCCATTGGCTCCTTCATCTTCCTCGGCCCCACGGGGGTGGGCAAGACCGAGCTCTCCAAGGCCCTGGCCCGCTTCCTCTTCGGCAGCGAAGACGCGCTCATCCAAATCGACATGAGCGAATTCATGGAGCGCCACACCGTGAGCCGCTTGGTGGGCGCGCCGCCCGGCTATGTGGGCTATGAGGAAGCCGGCCAGCTGACCGAGGCCGTGCGCCGGCGGCCTTATTCCATCATCGTGTTCGACGAAATCGAAAAGGCCCACCCCGAAGTGCATAATATGCTGCTGCAAATCCTCGAGGAAGGGCACCTGACCGACGCCAAAGGTCAAAAGGTCGACTTCCGCAACACCATCATCATCATGACCAGCAATGTGGGCGCGGACATGATTAAGCGCCAGGGCAGTTTGGGCTTCGCGCTCAAGCGCGACGAAGAGACCGAACTGCAGCTGCAATATAAAGAAATGCGCAAGAAGTTGCTCGACGCGCTCAAGCGGGTCTTCCGGCCCGAGTTCCTCAACCGGGTCGATGCGGTCATTGTCTTCCACCCCCTGTCGCCCGAGCACATTCGGCGCATTGTGAACCTGGAGCTGGACAAAGTGCAGCAGCGTCTGGCCGAGCACGACATGCGCCTGGAAGCCACCCCCGAAGCCGTGCAGGAACTGGCCCGCCTGGGCTACGACCCCGAGATGGGGGCCCGGCCCCTGCGGCGGGTCATTCAGCAAAAGGTGGAAGAGCCCATCTCCGACGGCATCTTGGCCGGTCGCTTCAAGCCCGGCGATACCATCGTGGTGGATGTGGAACCCGGCGAGGACCAGGCTGAAATCGTGCTGCGCCCCAAAGCCGAGGCAACAACCGCGCCTTCCGACGAAGGCGCTTCGGATGCCCAGCCTGCGGAACAAGTCGCGCCGGCGTAGGCTGCCGCTTTTGGCCTCCCGTCTGGCCCCACAGGCGGGGGGCCTTTTTTATATCCGACCGCTGCCTGCGAGGAGGCTGTATGAGTGAAATTTTCGTTTCCACCCATCCGCTGGTTTTGCACGACCTCACCGTGTTGCGGAACCGGGTCACACCGCCCCCGGCCTTTCGGGCCGCGCTGCACCGGGTGACCTTGCTGCTGCTGCACGCGGCCACCGCGGACCTGCCCACCCGCAAGGTCATCGTTCCAACGCCCCTGGAAAGCGCGGAGGGGCTGGCCCTGGATGCGGCCGTGGGCTTCGCGCCCATTTTGCGGGCCGGGCTGGGCATGGTCGAGGCCGCGCTCACCCTGCTGCCCCAGGCCCAGGTGTGGCATCTGGGCTTTTACCGCGACGAAGTCACCCTGCAGCCCGTGAAGTATTACAGCCCCTTGGGCCGCCAGACGCTGCCTGAAATCATGTTTGTGCTCGACCCCATGCTGGCCACCGGCGGCTCGGCCGTGGCCGCGGTGAACGAGCTCAAAAAGCACGGCGCGCGGCGGGTCAAATTCGTGGGCCTGCTGGCCGCGCCCGAGGGCATTGCCCGCCTGCGGGAAGCCCACCCCGATGTGGACATTTTCCTGGCCGCGGTGGACCGCACTTTGAACGCCAAAGGCTACATCTTGCCCGGCTTAGGCGATGCCGGCGACCGGCAGTTTGGCACCGCATAGCCCCCGGTCCGTGTCGGCCTACCCGTGGCCCCCGGCAGCCTGTTGCATGGCTCGCGCGTACACCGCTTCCAGCCGCGCCGCGGCCTGGGCCCATGCGTGGTGGGCTTCCACATACGCCCGGGCGGCCCGGGCCAGGCGTCGGCCCAACGCCGGTTCCCCCAGCAAGCGCACCACTTGCGCGGCAAAGGCCTCGGCCTCGTCGGCCACCAGCAAATGCTCCCCCGGCCGCGCGGCCAGACCCCCCAGGGCGTAGGGCGTGGCCACCACCGCCGCGCCCACGGCCATGGCTTCCAGCACCTTGTTTTGGATACCCGTGCCCGAGCGCATGGGCGCCACGGCCACCTGGGCCCGGGCCAGATAGTCTTGCACCCGGGGCACCCGGCCAGTGACCTCTACGCCGGGCAGGGTCGCCAGCCGGCGCACCCGGGGGGAAGGGTCCGCGCCCACGATGACGAAGCGAGCCTGGGGCACAGCCTGCCGCACCCGGGGGAAGATTTGGGTGGCGAAGTAGACCGCGGCCTCTTCGTTGGGGAAGTAGCCCATGCGGCCGGTGAAGACGATGAGGCCCGGCTCCCGGGGGCCGGGGTGGAAGGCGAAAGCGTCGACATCGACGCCGTTGGGGATGACATGCAGGTTGGCGAAGTCGCCGATGACCGTGCGGTCCGCGGGGGAGGTGATGACGGCCTGGTGGAAGGTGCGCAGCAGCGCGCGCTCGTAGCGGGCCATGCGGCGGGCTTCCAGGCGGAAGAAGGCCCGGCGGGGCCAGGGCTCGCGGGTCGCGCGGCGGGCCATGTTGAGGGAAAGCGCGTCGATGAAATCCAACACCCGGGCCACCCCGGGCGGGCTGCTTTGGGCCACGGGGGCCAGGCGCGCCAGCTGCACATGCAGCACATCGAAGGCCTGTTGGGCCAGCAGGCGCTGGACCGTGCGGTGCAGCGCCGGCGCGGCGAAGAGCAGGGTTTGCAAGGGCAAGGGGCTGAAGGGGTAGCGCAGCAGCGCGCGCAGCCAGTGGCTGCGGCCCACGGGCACCGGCACCCAGGCGTGGGCCAGGGCAGCGTTGGCCGCGTCTTCTTCGGGGGTGAGGCGCGCGGCCAGCACCGGCGCCACCAGGGTGATGTGGTGGCGCGGACGCAAATGGCGCAGCAAGTGGTAGGCCCGCAGCCGGTCGCCCTGGATGGGCGGGTAGGGGGGCCGCGAGGCGACGAAGAGGATGCGCATGAGGGAATGCTCCGGCCGGGCCCGGCGAGGGCGGGGCTGATGGCGTGGGATGTGGGGGTATTGTACCCGAAATGGCCTGGGGGTTGGGCGGCGGGTTTAATGCGTATAGTCATTCCATCTTCCATCTTCCATCTTCCATCTTCCATCTTCCATCTTCCAACCTCCCTCCCCTGCCATTCGGCCCCTTTTCCGCAACCAATTTTTCGCAAAAGCGGCTTTGCCCATCCCCATGGGCCCAAGTTTTTGCTATAATGGGGGCAGCCTTACGATGATTCCCTTGTGAGGAGGCGTCCTATGACCCATGTCATTACCCGCCTGTGTCTGCGGGATGCGGCCTGCGTAGAGGTCTGCCCCGTGGAGTGTATCGTCCCCGGCAAGCCCGTGGACGAGTGGCCGTTGTTCTACATCGACCCCGACACCTGCATCGACTGCGGTGCGTGCGTGCCCGAGTGCCCCTTCGAGGCCATCTTCCCCGAGGATGAGGTGCCCGCGCCGTATGTGGCCAAGGGCGGTGAGCGCATCAGCCTGCCGGCCAGCGAGTGCGAGGGTGGCGAGCCCTACACCCACACCAACCACAGCGGCGAAGAGGAAACCATCCCCTGCACCGTGGTGCTGGAAGCCGGCCAGGAAGTGGACCTCACCCCCGACATCGAGGCCAACGCGCGCTACTTCTCCGAGGGCACCGGTTACGCGGCTTTGGAAGAGTAGTTCGCCCCTCCCTGGTCATCGTGGCCGCCCCGCGGGGGCGGCCTTTTTCGTTGCCCCGTGTTATACTTGAACCACCCATCCGGCGGGGGAGGACCCAGGAGCCATGGCCCGTATTTTGCACTTCGCGGACGCGCATATCGACATCGCCACTTATGGCCGTCGTGACCCCCAAACCGGCCTACCGGTGCGGGTGATGGATTTCTTGCGCGCCTTAGACACCATCGTCGATACGGCCATCGCCGAGCAGGTCGACCTGGTCCTGTTCGCCGGCGATGCCTTCAAAGACCGAGCCCCCGCGCCCACTTACTTGCGCGAATGGGCCCGGCGCATCAAGCGCCTCTCCGACGCCCGCATCCCCACCGTGCTGGTGGTGGGCAATCACGACCTGTCGCCCTCCCTGGGCCGGGCCCACGCGCTGGAGGTGTTCGCCACCCTGGGCACGCCCTATGTGCGGGTGGTGGACCGGCCCGTTCTGCTGGGCCCCGACGACCTCTTCGGCGCACCGGTCTACCTGCTGGGCATCCCCTGGCTTACCCGGGCCCGGGTGGTGGCCGCGTTGGACCTGCCCCCCCACACCCGCGATTGGCTCGAGGCGGTGGAATTGCGCTTGCGGCGGCTCATCGAGCAATGGCTGGCCGACCTGCCCGACGATTTGCCCGCAGTGCTGGCCGCCCATGCCTCGGTCCAGGGCGCGCGGCTGGGCACCGAGCGCCACCTGGCCCTGGATGAAGACTTCCGCCTGCCCCGGGATGTCCTTCAGCACCCGCGGCTGGATTATGTCGCCTTGGGCCACATCCACAAGCATCAGGTGCTCAATCCCGATGCGCACCCGCCCATCGTGTACGCGGGTTCCATCGAACGGGTCGATTTTGGCGAGGCGCAAGAGGAAAAGGGCTTCGTGCTGGCCGAAGTGCAGCGGGGCCGCACCCGCGTCCAATGGCGGCCCATCCCCAAGCTGCGGCCCTTTGTGCAGCGTTTCGTGCGTTTGCAAAGCGCCGCGGAGGCCACCGCCACCCTGCTGAAGGCTTTGGGTCCGGCCGAGGCGCTGGAAGGCGCGATGGTGCGTCTGGTGGTGGAATATCCCCAGGCCTTGGAGCGGGCCATCGACGAGGCAGCTTTGCGACGCCACGCCGCGGCCGCGCTTTCTTTCCAGCTCATTCGCCGGCCCGTGGCCGAGGCCCGCCTGCGCCTGCCGCCCGACACCCCCGTGAGCAGCCTCACCCCCTTCGACTTGCTGGCCCACTACTGGCGCACCAAACACAAATCCGAAGCCGACATCGAGGCCCTGTTGGAAGTGGCCCGCGAAATTCTGGCTGCCGAAGCGCAGGGAGAGGGGTAGCGCGCCATGTCGGTCATCGACGAAATCAAGGCCCGGGTCGATGTGGTCGACCTCATTGGCGAATATGTGGACCTGCGCCGTAGCGGTAAGAACTACACGGCCCTGTGCCCCTTCCACCAGGAGAAGACGCCCTCGTTCGTGGTCTTCCCTGAAACGCAAACCTGGAAGTGCTTTGGCTGCGGCAAGGGCGGCGATGTGTTCACCTTTGTGCAGGAATATGAGCGGGTGGACTTTGGCGAGGCGCTGCAGCGGTTGGCCCGCCGGGCCGGGGTGACGCTGCGGGCCCAGCAGGCCGCCCACGAGCCCCTGGAACCCCTGCGCGCGCTGCTGGAGGAGGCCGCGCTCTTCTTCCGTCACCATTTGCGCAGCCCCGCCGGTCGGGTGGCCTACGACTACATCCGCGGTCGCGGGGTGAGCGACGAAACCCTGGAGGCCTTTGGCCTGGGCTACGCGCCCAATGCCTACGATGCGCTGCTGCGTCACTTTTTGCAGCAGGGCCAGCGGGTGGAAGACCTGCTCGCGGCCGGGCTGGTCACCCGGCGGGAAGACGCGGACCGGCTCTACGACCGCTTCCGGCATCGCCTCATGTTTCCCATTCGCGACCATCGGGGCCGCATGGCCGGGTTCGGCGCGCGCACTTTGCAGCCCGACGGCGTGCCCAAGTACCTCAACTCGCCCCAGGGCCCGTTGTTCGACAAGGGCCGCTTGCTTTATGGCCTCGACAAGGCCAAAGCGGCCATTCGCCAACGCGATATGGCCGTGGTGGTGGAGGGCTACATGGATGTCATCGCCCTGCACCAGGCCGGGCACGCTTACGCGGTTGCGCCCATGGGCACCGCGCTCACCGAGCACCAGCTGCGCCTGCTCAAGCGCTACAGCCGCAACATTGTGCTGGCTTTGGACCCCGACGCCGCGGGCCAGCGCGCGGTGCTGCGCAGCCTGGAAGTGGCCCAGCGCGCGGCCGACGCGCCCGAGGCCGTGCTGGATGTGCGGGGCTTTGTGCGTTACGAGCAGCGGCTGGATGTCAACCTGCGGGTGGTCACCCTGCCCGAGGGCCTGGACCCCGACGAGCTGGTGCGGCAAGACCCGGCCCGTTGGGAGGCCCTGCTGGAACAGGCCCGGCCCGTGCTCTTCTTTGTCATCGACACCCTCTTCCGGGAACACGATGCGCACGACCCCCGGGAGCGGGGCAAGTTCGCCCAGCACATGGCCGACCTCATTCGCCAGGTGGCCAACCCCGTGGAGCGGGAGACCTACATTCGCTACCTGGCCGACGCG
>Ga0256833_1000428_pt1 | contig 33157 bp, 34 predicted proteins | sample 356284metaG_FD_190535 | JGI IMG/M metagenome (GOLD analysis project Ga0256833, IMG submission 190535) | Hydrothermal vent microbial communities from Mid Atlantic Ridge, Atlantic Ocean - 356-284 | ecosystem: Environmental > Aquatic > Marine > Hydrothermal vents | place: Atlantic Ocean: Mid... | reverse complement strand
CTTATTCAACCCTCTTCTAGTTTTCCAATCTATCACATAATGAATATGCTCTAAATACCAAGCAAGTTGCTTAGTTGTAATCCCTCTCTTTTTCGCTTCACGTTTTAAAATATACTGAGGTATTTTCGTCTTTTTTCTGGCAAAGGTACGGGCTAGTTTTTGTACCGAGTCACCATGTTTGTTATAGCAGAGTCTGGCGAAGACAAAGGGTAGACCCGTTTTGTTGTACCATGCTTCGGCTAGGTCTGCACCATCACCACCATCGAGATAATGTTTAAGTGCAACATCACCTATGAGGACTTTACCTTGTAGATTTAGCACTTTGGCTAACTGGTTAGAAGTGGCAGAGGCGGGGTCTGTTTGGTTTTTGCCCTCTAGCAGGAGTACAGAGTAGACTTTTTTATGAGCGATGATGCCTAGGTCTGTACATTTGCATTTACGAGACTCTACAGAAGAGATAAATGCAGCATGGATAGACTTCCGTTTAAAGGCCTTGTTGATAGAAGAAGGCACCGCACGTTTGTTACGAAAGGTCATTTTGGCTGCATTGTTAGAGATGTAGCGTTTTAGGAAGACTTGAAAGGGTAAGAGGTTAAGATAACTAATAGACCCAAATAGCATACAACCCCTTTTTTAAGCATGATTATACCAAACAAGATTTATAATCGCGTTAACAGTAAGAGAGGATTTCTCATGATAAAAGTAGAATTTTTAGGCCCTATTGCCAAAGCACCCGTAGAGATGGAAGCAGCTACACTTGCAGATGTATCTGCAAAGCTCAAAGAAGACAGCACGCTCACACAATGGCTAGACAAATGTGCGGTGGCTCTTAATGACACTATGGTCAATGATCTAAGTACAGCACTTAAAGATGGAGACAGAGTTTCTATACTCCCTCCAGTGTGTGGTGGCTAACGCCAAACGAAAAGTGAAAAATGAGAAATGAAAAATGAATGCTTTGTCCAAAAGCAATGGCTTGAAAAGGAACTTTTAGATGGAGTTGTATAGTGGTTCACTCGATACCAAAGAGATATTTGGTAGATGGTTAGATGAGCAAGCTGACTCAAATTATGGTGCATATATCTCATTTGTAGGGACGATACGTGCCGAGGATGATATAGAAGCTTTGAGCTTTGACATTTATGAGCCAGTGCTTCAGCAGTGGTTTGATGCCTGGCAAGAGAGAGCCAAGGCAGTAGGGGCTGTGGTAAAGATGGCACACGCCATAGGGGATGTGCCTGTACATACTTCATCCTATGTCTCTGCGGTGTTCTCACCCAAGCGGAGGGTAGCACTAGAGCTCATAGACGCATTTGTGGAAGATTTTAAAGCAAATGCACCAATATGGAAATATGATGTGAAAAATGGTGAACGGATTTATGCGGCTGATAGAAGTACTGCTATGGATGGTGCGGGATTATTGGCATAATGGTAGGGGCGATTGATATTATACCATTTGCTGTTGGAATTTTAATTAGTGGTGCGATGGCAATCGCTCCCTACGAAAAAAAGGACTTTTTTAATGATACATTTTGATGAATCTATTCAAATGATAGAAAATCTTGAGATACACAACTATAAAACCAAAACAATGCACCTTATGGATGCACAAGGGTATGTATTGGCAGAAGATATTGTGGCTGATCATAACTCTCCAGAGTTACCTACCTCTGCGATGGATGGGTATGCGATACTCCATGAAGATATGGCTTTAGGGCGACTGCATATTGCTAGTATCAACCCTGCTGGTTTGGCACTTCAAGATGAGGTGATAGGTGGGACATGCATTAAGACCTTTACAGGGTCGCTTATGCCACACGGTGCGGATACACTGATTCCCATAGAAAATGTAGAGGTAGAGGGCGAGAAGAGGTACCTCAAGGCTTCTCTGTACGTGCTGTGGGAGAGAACTATGCCAAAGGTCAACTACTCATTGCCAAGGGAACAAAAATAGACTTTCCTCAGATAGGGGTGTTGGCATCATTGAATATTGCAGAGGTGACTGTCTATGAGAAGCCAACAGTGGCTATACTCTCTACAGGTTCTGAGCTCTTAGAGCTCGGAGAGGAGCAGACCAACGATGCACAGATACGCTCATCAAATAACTATATTTTAGAAGCCATTGTTAAAAAGTATGATGGTATACCTCTACAGCTAGGGTGTATTAAAGATGACAAGGCAACGATTACATCTGAAATAGCTTCTGCTTTGGAAAAATCTGATATCGTAGTTACTACGGGTGGCGTAAGTGTAGGTGACTTTGACTTTGTAAAAGATGTTATTGTAGAGTTAGGCTGTGATGTCGTGTTTAAAGGAGTACGTGTCAAACCTGGGCAGCACATTGTGGTAGCACGCAAGGATGATAAGTTTATCATAGGGCTACCTGGTTTTGCCTACTCTTCTACTGTCACGGCACTACTATATCTTGTACCACTTATAGAAAAGTTGCAACATGGCACTGCGAGTATGCGTATAGTAAAGGCAAAACTTAAAGCCCCATTTGTCAAACGTGCCAAAAAATCAGAGTTTACTGCGTGCAACATCACACTTATACAAGGTGAGTACTATGTCGACTTCAAAGGTAAAAAAGTAGGCTCATCTGCAATACTGACCAATATGCTTGGAAATGTGGCACTTCTTGTGACATCTGAAGATGACAACTCAAAAGAGATTGGTGATGAGGTAAATGTTCTGATTTTTGGGTAAATAACCATGAGGGTAGATATAGAATCTACCCCTACGATATATTATAATGCCAAAATAGATTCTCTTGCTCTTAAAAACATAGCGAACTCTGCAGCTGTTTTACATCCCATTTTGATTGCATAACTTAATAATTCTTTATTTTGTGAATATACCATTCTAAATCCTTTTTGTTTAAATATTTCAAATTGTACATTATTTTTTAAAAATACAATAAAAATATTGCATATTGACATATTTTAAGAAAAAATAGACTATAATTACCTATATATATGTAAAAAATAGGAGAAAAAGGAAAAAATGATGAATTTAAATGAAATCGTGGATAAACTCAAAGATATCCTTTCTGAAAGCAGTATTGGTAAAAAAGTATTTGACAAACATGTGGCAGAGGCTTTGGGTATCCCTCAGGGGACGTTTGCTTCTATGAAAAAAAGAAACTCAATTCCTTATGAAGAGATATTGGAATTTTGTGCTTTAAAAAAGATTTCAGTTAATTGGCTTTTTTTTGATCAAGCCGTTGATATGCTCAAAGAGGAGACTGAGAAGTTTTTTCAGGTACGGTATTTCTCTGACATTCGTGCATCTGCTGGTGGGGGTGCAGAAGTGTTTGATGAAAACTTTGAAACGATTACCCTAGATGAAAAAATTATGCACAATATGATAGGTATGGGCAATACTGAGTTAGAAGCCATTCATGTAGATGGTGAGTCTATGGAGCCCACCCTTCAAGATGGCAGTATCGTATTTATAGACAGAACCCAAACGGATATCAATAAAAATGGTATTTTTATCGCCTCTACCACAGGAGGGTTGTTTATCAAACGTATTCAAAAACGTCCCGATGGTATGATAGACCTTATTTCAGATAACAGTATGTATCCACCACAAGCTGTACCTGCAGATGAAATCACAATTGTGGGTAAAGTTGTGGGGAACATAGAAAGTTTGTAAGGGCGAAACTATGTGTTCGTCCTCAATATGAATGATTCGCACATTCCACACATCGCACACTTTCAGGACGTACAGACATGCGTCCTACCCCTATGACTTCTTCACACTTTATACAGATACCAAACATAGGTTTGTCTATGCGTTGCAAAGCGTTGTTAAGTCGTGTAAGACGTAGCCGTGCCTCATTGAGTATTTTGTTGTTAACATCTTGTTCTTCCATGGCTTCTAGGCGTGTGAGTCGTCCTAATCCACAATCAGGGGCGATGGGTTTGACTTTCTCTTCTAGGGTGGCTATTTGTGCTTTGAGTAGTTCGATATCAATGTCTATCTTTTCTTTGATAATTTCTTTTTCTTGTTTGGTCATCTCTTCACTTTATGGTATAGTGGCTTATTATAACAAAACCATAAATAAAAAAGGTCTAGAGCAATGCTTGCAATGAATGATGATTTAGAGGGTGCACTCAAAGCGTATATGAAACTGCTTGATGAAGAGGAGTATTTTGAAGCCCATGAGGTGCTAGAAGAAGCATGGCACCCTTTACGATTAAAGAAGCACCCCTTAGCCAATTTGGCAAAGGGGCTTATTAATGGTGCGATTACCTTTGAGCATATTAAACGTAACAGAGCCAATGTCAAAAACAAAGCCCAAAGGGTGATCGCTTCGTATGAAAGACATAAACATTTATGTGTAGAGGGTATTGAATACTATGTCTTTTTTGATGAGGCTTGTCAAAAAATAGAAATACTTAAACACAAACACAGCGAGATGTTTACGTAATGTTCTGGTATCACGCTGCAACCAAACACTCCTACAACTCTGTACGCACAAACCCCAATCGTATTGCATGGGAAGACCAGCCAAGTACCTACAAGAATTATCCAGAGAGCTACAAAAAATATAAGTTAGATTTAGATGTTGCAGAAGATAATTTTCTCTATCATATCGCAGGATTGACCGCTAAAAAAACATACCCCAGCGGTGAGTACTATCTGCGTATAAACCCAAGTGCCGGAGCACTCTACCCGAATGAACTTTATTTTCAAGTGCGAGGAGTGGAGGGAAGAGAGGATGGTATCTACCATTATGAAGTGTGTAGCTCCGCTTTGACGTTACTGCAAAGTATCAATGAAGCAGAAGGGATAGAGCCTTATTTGGGTTTTCACACAGCCATGCGTGGGTACCTCTTTTTAGTCTCTGCTGTCTACTACCGTTCTTCATGGAAATATAAAAACCGTGCTTTTCGCTACTGTTTGTTAGATGCAGGACACTTGTTAGGGAGTATAGAGGCTGCAGCATTGCTCAAACCCCATGCGGTGCAGATGCTCTATAACATAGAGAAGAAAAAGCTTAATCGTATGTTTGGCTTTGAAGGGCGTGAGTGGTTTTTGGCTGGTGCTTCTATGACAGTTCCTATGCACGAGTGTGAAGTAGAAGCCATAGAGTTTACACTGCCTTATGTCGATGCCAGCAGAAGTTTTGAACAAAATGAGAGGATAGAGCAGGCATACTGTGAGACTATGAATTTAGAAGCTTGCAAGCGTCAAATTAAAGCCCCTAAATTTACGTACAATACTGCCAAGTTTCAAGAGACACTTTTTCACAGACGCTCACAACGGGGATTCCATGAAGGAGCCATTAGCAAAGGGCAGTTTAACTACATCTTAGAAATGATAGAACAGCCCATACTCTCAGACTGTGATGAAGAGGTGAATGTATATGTTGTGGTGAATCGTGTACTTGACATGCCCTTAGGGCTCTATAAAAATGGTGCTTACATAAAATATGGTGATTTTGCACAAAAAGCAGGCTATCTGTCGTTGGAGCAATACTCCCTTTCTCAGCAAGGAGCAGTGGCTTTCTTTTTGACCTCTAAAGCCAAAAATTACCAAGCACTTTACCAAAAAGCAGGTATCATAGGGCAGCGTCTCTACGTGGCAGCACAATATATGCAGATAGGATGTTCTGGGATAGGTGCCTACTATGATGATGAGGTCAATGAATTTGTGGGCAATGATGAGATGGTCTTGTATGCTTTGGCAATAGGCAAATAGTGTAGAGGATTTTGTATAGCTTCAATTTTTTTGAAAAGTATCATAAAATAATTTAATATTATAAAAATATTTACTTTTTGTTATAATGTTAAAAAATAAAGGATTTTTATGAACAGATTACCATGGTGGATGGGTGGCATTTTGATGTCAGGATTGCTACTGATGACTTTTTCTATTTTCGGTGCAGACAGACCCATAGGGGCATCGACCTATGTGCCTTATTTTGCAGGGCTTATTTTTAATTTAGATCCAGAAAAATATACATATCTGAAAGAGGTTAAGAATGCAGGTTCTTGGGAAGGCATTATGCTCCTAGGTTCACTTTTTGGTGGATTTATTGTTTCTGTGTTTCTTACCAAAACATTTCGTTTGTCTCTTATCCCTACAGGATGGAAAAAGTATAAGAATAACTCTGTACTTTCACGACTACTATGGAGTTTTTTTGCAGGGTTTATTATGATTATTGGTGCACGTTTAGCAGGAGGGTGTACCTCTGGGCATTTTATGTCAGGTATGAGTCAGATGGCAATATCAGCCATGATATTTGGTACGGTTGTGATGATAGTGCTTGTTGTCACAGGTAAACTTTTTTATAACACAAAGGAAGATTAGATGGATATAATCGTTAAAACTTCAGGAGAAGATTTTCCCTCTCGTATAGTACAGATGTTTGAAAATGTCATCCACCAAGGGCATGGTTCTTTGGTATTGGTTTTTTTGATAGGTATTATTTTTGGTGGGATTATTCAATACACCAGAGTAGATAAGTTTGAAAAAATTGCAGGCTTTGCGATGCTCAAAGATACGATTGTCCCCAAGATGCTCTTTTTGACCGTAGGGCTTACAAGTATAGGACTCTATTTTATGATAGAAGCTGGGGGTGCACACTACCATATCAAGCCCATACTTTGGCAAGGGCTTATTATTGGGGGGACACTCTTTGGGATTGCTATGGCGATACTGGGAAAATGCCCTGGAACAGGACCCGTTTCTATTGCTGAGGGGCGTATAGATGTACTCGTAGGTGCGATTGGAGGATTGTTAGGAGGTCTGGTATTTACGCTATACTATGATGACTTCTTTAAGCCATTGATGGGTGAGAGCAGTGGTAAATTAATCTTGACTGGATTCTTCCCAGGCAATGAGCATATGGTGGTACTTATCTTTGGTGTGGCAGTGACACTGATTGCCTTGCTTATCCCCAAAGTAGAGATGTTTGATGAAGCAGATTTATCGAGATTGCCTGATGACAAAAGACCAGACAGAAAATAGACTAGGTTTTAAACCTGTATCCCATGGCTTTCAAGTGTTGTCGCACTTGGTCTGGAATGTCTCCTTGAAATTCTAAACTATTCTCTTTTAGCGTACCACCCGTACCCAGTTTTTTCTTGAGTACTTTGACCAAGGCTTGTAAATCACTTTTTGCCAAGTAAAAAGGTTTCACGATAGTCACGACTTTTCCTCTACGTTTCTCTTTTGCGAAGTGCAGTTGGTGTTTATTGGGTGATTTTATCTCGGTAGAGGTATGTTTGGTAGGTTTGTCTTTATTGTCAGAACTCCAATCATCCCCAAAGTCCGCACCCATTTCAAATAAATTTTTACGCATGGTATTCCTTAGTTGTAATTTGTATCAAAAAGAATCCCTAGCACTACCATAAGTACAAGAAGAAATATCATGATTTGGTACAGTGTGTATTCATTTGGAAGTTTCATAGAAATCCTTTCATATATCTATAGTATATATAATCTCAGTCCTATTCTTCGTCGTCTGTATCTCATGGATACTTAAGCCCTCTATAGGGAGTTTCATAAATGCCTCTATCGTGGTGATACCCGCTTTGGCTATCTCTCGTAAGACGATACCTCTGTAGGCTTTTGCCCAGTGGCTGACTACTTTGCCATCTTTGATAAATTTGAGTGTCATATAAGGCTTTTTGGGTTTGTAAAACTTGTTATAAAAGCCTGCACGTAGGTCCAGGATCTCTTCATCTTGTAAGTGCTCTTCCATGAGATGTGCAGCATGTTCATTGTAAAATTTCTCAGGTTTTATGTCTCCTACCTGTTCTCCCTGTTTGAGTTTATACTCAGGTATAAGGTCATCTGCTTTTATGGGACCAAAGAGATTTGAAAAGAGAATAACATTGTTATCTATATATGTTTGTGCAGAAGTATCTAAGTCTATGTACCCCAGGTAGTCAAAAGCAACACCAGTGTAACGCTCTATCGCTTTCATGGTGAGTTCATGGATAATATCTTTTTTATGTTTAAGTATGTCAGTTTCTTTTTTGATACCAAACATTTTAGAGAGTACTTGCATGTTACTTTGTTGTAAAATATTAATATAGGTATGCAAGAGTTTGATACGATGAGGTGCTAATGTATCAAAAAGTAAACGATTTGGATTGAATGGTTGCACTCCCCCAGATTTTTTAGTTTCACTTGGAGCTAGTAAAATTTTCATTGTTATGCCTGATTTAGGATTTATTAAAGCTTCATTTTATAGAAATTACCTAAAAAAAAGAAATTTCTTACTATTTTTATCAAAATCCTTGACTTTTAAAATGTATTTGTCTATAATTCCCGTCCATTTTAAGTGTAATAGCTTTTAATGATGGTGCTGGTGTAGCTCAGCTGGCTAGAGCAGCTGATTTGTAATCAGCAGGTCGGGGGTTCGAGTCCCTTCACCAGCTCCATGAAATTTTATCAGTGTTTGACCAGAAAAAAGATTAAATTATCTCCAATACATTTATTTGAAATATTTTAAGTCTAAAACATTATGGTGGGTTACTCAAGTGGCCAACGAGGGCGGATTGTAAATCCGCTGACTACGTCTTCGAAGGTTCGAATCCTTCACCCACCACCATGTTAACCATATGCGGGCGTAGCTCAGTGGCTAGAGTTCCTGCCTTCCAAGCAGGCTGTCGAGGGTTCGAATCCCTTCGCCCGCTCCACATGGGTTATTGATCTGGGAGCTGATGTGAATGATTATATTTACAGCACTTCACATTATTTACAATCAGCAAACACTCATAGCAATTTAACAGATACAAAATGATAGAACAATAATTTAAAAGAGACTAGTCGCGTGAAGACTCTGTTGAGGAGAACACAGCGTTAGTGTAGCTTTGTTTGGCTTTGCCGAAGAAGCGTCCTTTGAATATAATATGCCCATATGGCTCAGGGGTAGAGCACTTCCTTGGTAAGGAAGAGGTCGTGAGTTCAAGTCTCACTATGGGCTCCAGCCAGGTATGGACAAAAGTATTACATCTTGTAATAGTTCTGTCCATATAGGTTAATATATAATTAAGAAGATTTGGGTATAATACTGCCTTTAATAAAACATTTACGCTAGGAGAAAAGCATGGCTAAAGAAAAATTTGAACGTACGAAACCGCACGTAAACATCGGTACTATCGGTCACGTTGACCACGGAAAAACTACATTAACAGCTGCAATTACAATGTGTTTGGGACTTAAAAATGGTCAAGCGACTATGGATTATGATCAAATTGATAATGCTCCAGAAGAGAGAGAAAGAGGAATCACCATTGCGACTTCTCACGTAGAATATGAAACAGATACTAGACACTACGCGCATGTAGATTGTCCAGGTCACGCGGATTACGTTAAAAACATGATTACTGGTGCTGCCCAAATGGACGGTGCTATTCTTGTTATTGCTTCAACAGATGGTCCAATGGCACAAACTAGAGAGCATATTCTTCTTTCTAAACAAGTAGGTGTACCTTACATTGTTGTTTTCTTAAATAAAGAAGATCAGCTTGATGCTGAAGATAAAGAAGAGATGTTAGAGCTCGTAGAGATGGAAGTAAGAGAACTTCTTTCTGAGTATGACTTCCCAGGTGATGATACACCAATCGTAGCGGGTTCTGCATTCCAAGCACTTGAAGAAGCAAAAGCCGGTAAAGCAGGTGAATGGTCAGAAAAAATTTATAAACTTATGGATGAAGTTGATGCTTATATTCCAGAACCACAAAGAGAAACTGACAAAGATTTCCTCATGGCAATTGAAGATATCTTTACTATCCAAGGTCGTGGTACAGTTGTAACTGGTAAAGTAGATCAAGGTCAAGTTTGTGTAGGTGATGAAGTTGAAATCGTTGGTCTTAAAGATACACAAAAAACAACAGTAACTGGTGTTGAGATGTTCCGTAAAGAGATGGATTGTGGTATGGCTGGTGATAACTGTGGTGTACTTATCCGTGGTATTGAAAAAGAAGCAGTACAGAGAGGTATGGTGCTTTGTAAGCCAGGTTCAATCACGCCACATACAAAATTTGAAGCTGAAATCTATGTACTTACTAAAGAAGAAGGTGGTAGACATACACCATTCTTTAATAACTATAGACCACAGTTTTACGTACGTACAACAGACGTGACTGGTTCAGTTCAACTTCAAGAAGGTACTGAAATGGTTATGCCAGGGGATAATGTTAAAGTAAATGTTGAACTTATTGCACCAGTTGCAATGGATCAAGGTACTAAGTTTGCTATCCGTGAAGGTGGTAGAACAGTTGGTGCTGGTGTTGTTTCTAAGATTATTGCTTAAGAAAATATTGTAAGAGGGGTTTCCCTCTTATGCACTTATCATAGGAGATAACAATGAGAGAAACAGTTCACTTAGGATGTGAGAAATGTACAAGACGTAATTATCACACAACTAAAAATAAAAAAACGACTACAGAGAAGCTTACACTTAAAAAGTATTGTAAATGGTGTAAATGTCATACGATACATAAAGAGATGAAGCTATAAGAAATTGTTTTTAAGAGGCTATAAAAATAGTCTCCATTTAGGCCAATAGCTCAGTTGGTAGAGCACTGGTCTCCAAAACCAGGTGCCGTGGGTTCGAGTCCCTCTTGGCCTGCCACACTAAAAGGTAATAAATATGGGAAAACTTTCGACATTTATAGCAAATGCAAAAGCAGAATTGCATAAAGTAATATTTCCAACAAGTATACAGGTAAGACAAGCATTTTTAGCGGTTATTCTCGTTGTAACAGTTATATCAATATTTTTAGCATTGGTTGATTTATTCATGGGTGCTATAGTAAAAACAGCGCTAGGGGCATAATTAAATGGCTTTTCAATGGTATGCAATACAGACATATTCTGGTTCTGAACAATCAGTAAAAAGAGCAATAGAACAACTTGTTAAAGATTATGGTGTTGAAGAAAAGGTTGAGCGTATTGTTGTGCCAACTGAAGAAGTGATTGAAGTAAAGAATGGTGAAAAAAAGATATCTGAACGTACGCTCTATTCGGGCTATGCTTTTGCACATATAGACCTGGATACAGACCTCTGGCATAAGATTCAATCTTTACCTAGAGTATCTAGATTTATCGGTGAACAAAAGACACCTACTGCATTAACAGATGCAGATATCAAAGTAATTTTAGATAAGATGGAACAAAAAAGTGCTCCGCGTCCTAAAGTTGATTTTGAGACAGGAGAAATGGTGCGCATTATTGATGGTCCATTTGCAAACTTTACAGGCATGGTAGAAGAATATGATCTTGATCATGGAAAGCTAAAGTTGAATGTCTCAATCTTTGGTAGAAATACACCAGTAGAAATTCTGTATACACAAGTAGAAAAAATCATATAACCTAAGGGTTAATTTACACAAAGGAAGAACAGATGGCAAAAAAAATAGCTGAAAAGTTTAAAATGATGATCCCCGCGGGATCAGCAAATCCATCACCACCAGTGGGACCTGCATTGGGTCAACGTGGGGTGAACATTATGGAGTTTTGTAAAGCATTTAATGAAAAAACAAAAGATATGATGGGTTTTAAAGTACCAGTCATTGTAACTGTATATGCAGACAAAAGTTTCACGATGGAAACCAAGCAACCACCTGCATCTGAGCTTATTTTAAAAGCTGCAGGACTTAAAAAAGGTACAGATAACCCTATCACTACAAAAGTTGGAAGTATTACAAAAGCCAAACTTGATGAAATTATTGAGAGAAAGATTGTCGATATGAATACAAATGATAAAGAGATGGCAGCAAATATTATTGCTGGAACTTGTAGAAGTATGGGTGTTGAAATTGTAGACTAAGAAGTCTATTGTTAAGAACAAATCTTTAACCACATGATTTTAAAAATGTGGGAGCATAATAGCGGAGAAATAAAATGGCAAAAAAACCAAGCAAAAGAAGAGAAGCACTACTTAAAATAGTAGATGTGACAAAAGAGTATGGTGTTGATGAAGCGATGAAAACACTCAAAGAGCTTAAATCGGCAAAATTTGATGAGACTGTTGAAGTAGCATTAAACTTGAATGTTGATCCAAGACATGCAGACCAGATGGTCAGAGGGTCAGTAGTGCTACCAAATGGAACGGGTAAAAAAGTAAGAGTAGCAGTATTTGCAAAAGATGCAAAAGCAGATGAAGCAAAAGCAGCTGGTGCAGATCTTGTTGGTGCTGCAGATCTTATTGATGATATTACTGCTGGGAAAATTGATTTTGATATCGTGATTTCTACACCTGATATGATGGGGATTCTTGGTAAAGTAGCAAGAATTCTTGGACCAAAAGGCCTTATGCCCAACCCTAAAACTGGTACTGTAACTATGGATGTTGCAAAAGCAGTTGAGAATGCTAAAGGTGGTCAAGTAAACTTTAGGGTTGATAAAAAAGGGAATATCCATGCAGGTATTGGAAAAATTTCTTTTTCCGAAGAGCAGATTAAAGAAAATTTTATTACATTTTTGGAAACAGTCAATCGTGCGAAGCCAGCTTCTGCAAAAGGTAGATTTATCACTAATGGGGCTATTTCACTTACGATGAGTCCTTCTATCACACTTGATACGACAGAATTGATGGAAATTAAATAGCAAGGTAAGAGACTTTTGTCTTTTACTTTTTGTTTTCAAGCAAAAACTAAAATATAGTTTTTGCTTGAGAGTAATCTATTTACTGCTCATAATCTTAGGTCAAAGAAAAAAGGGGCGAAAGCTTAATTAATCTACTTGAAAAAGTAGGTGTATAGAGAGATATCTATACCCTTTTAGAGGTCGGAAGGAGAAAACTATGACTAGAACTAGAAAAGAAGAACTTGTTTCTGAAATGACAGAAGAGTTCAAAAATGCTGGTGCGATTATTGTTTGTGATTACAAAGGTATGACTGTTGAAAATCTTGAAGTTGTAAGAAATCTTGCGAAAGATGAAGATACAAAAGTCAAAGTTGTTAAAAATCGACTTGCAACACTCGCATTGGAAAATGCAGGCTGTGAAGCAGTTGATTTGAAAGATACGAACCTTGTAATCTGGGGTGATACGCAAGTTATTCCTTGTAAAATAGCAGACAAAGCAGCGACACAGTTTAAAGATAGTTTTGCTATTAAAACTGGTTTAATTCAGGGTGAAGTTGCTAGTATGGAAACCATTAATGCAATGGCTAAACTTCCTACTAGAGATGAGCTTATTGGTATGCTTCTTAATGTGTGGAATGCTCCAGTACAAAACTTTACTATTGGGTTGCAGGCACTTGCAACTAAAAAAGAAGAAGAGGCGTAGAGTGGTGAGAGCCATGAGGCTCTTTTAATTTGAAATGCAAAAGCATTTATTCATATAAATAAGGAATTAATTATGGCAACAACTAAAGAAGATGTTCTTGAGTTTATCTCAAATATGTCAGTACTTGAGCTTTCTGAGCTTGTAAAAGAATTTGAAGAGAAATTTGGTGTATCAGCACAAGCAACTGTAGTAGCTGCAGGTGGTGGTGCTGCAGGCGGTGGAGATGCAGGTGAAGCTCAAACTGAGTTTGATGTCGTACTCACAGATGCAGGTGATAAAAAAATCAATGCAATTAAAGTAGTAAGAGCAATTACTGGTCTTGGGCTTAAAGAAGCAAAAGCTGCAGTTGAAGAGACGCCATCAGTACTTAAGCAAGCTGTATCTAAAGAAGAAGCAGAAGAATTCAAAAAACAAATTGAAGAAGCTGGCGCTAAGTGTGAGCTTAAATAGTTCATTTGTTAGGACGTTTTTTGGGCAGAGCCCAACAAAACTACGCTAACGCTGAGTTAACTTCAGCAGTTGGCTCATGTGACTAGTCGCATTGGGTTACTGCTGGTTCTACAGATATAGTTAAAAGCTATTCGGAGACATTTCATACCCTCCTCTAATAGTTTCTTTGTGTATCTAACCCATTAGAGTAGTTCTAAATAAACGATACTTAAAATAAACCATTTATTAACACCACTACAAGGACAAACATGTTAAATTCTTTGCATTCTGGTAACAGACTTCGTGTTGATTTTTCAAAGACACCAAGAGAAATAGAAATCCCTAATTTGCTTCAACTACAACAAAAAAGTTATGAAAACTTTTTAATGTTTGGTGAAAAAGATAGAAAAAATTCTACATTGGAGAAAGTATTTAGATCAGCTTTTCCTATTCATGATCAGCAAAACCGAGTGACATTAAGTTATAAAAACTCTGAAATTATCAAACCAAAATATACTGTACGTGAATGTATGGAGAGGGGACTCACTTACTCTGTTTCATTGAAAATGAATATTGCATTAACTATATGGAATCGAGATGAAAAAACAGGTGAAAAGTTAGATCCAAAAGAGATAAAAGAGCAAGCAGTATTTGTGCGTGATATTCCTTTAATGACAGAGAGAACTTCTTTCATTGTAAATGGTGTAGAAAGAGTTATTGTCAATCAGCTTCATAGATCTCCAGGAGTGATTTTCAAAGAAGAAGAGGGAACAACAGTAGGCTCTCCATTACTTTATTCTGCACAAATTATTCCTGATAGAGGATCATGGCTATATTTTGAGTATGATTCAAAAGAAATTTTATATGCACGTATCAACAAAAGAAGAAAAATTCCTGTCACAATTCTTTTTAGGGCATTAGATTATTCTAAAGATGATATTATTAAACTTTTTTATGCAACAAAAGAGATTACTATCAAAGAGAATAGATTCTTGGCAAAGTTCAATCCTGAAGATTTTTCTGGACGTGCAGACTATGATGTGAAAGATATAGATGGAAAAACTGTTGTAAATGCTGGGAAAAGGTTAACAAAGAAGAAAGCACAGAAACTCATTGAAGATGGTCTTGAATGGGTGGAATATCCTCTTGAGATTCTTATGGAAAGACACCTTGCTTCGCCTGTGATTGACCAAGAGAGTGGTGAGGTACTTTATGATGTAGTGACTCCTTTAGACGAAGCCAAACTTAAAAAGATGATAGAAGAAGGTGTGACAAGTATTCATATTATCGATGACCTTGCAGAGGGTGCGGATAGATCTATTATTAATGCATTTATTGCAGACAGTGAATCTCTTAGATTGCTTAAGCAAACCGAAGAGATAGAAGATGAAAATGTACTGGCTGCTATTCGTATTTATAAAGTGATGAGACCAGGGGAACCTGTGACTCCAGATGCTGCAAAAGTATTTTTAAAACAACTCTTCTTTGATCCTGAAAGATATGACCTTACTAAAGTAGGACGTATGAAAATGAACCATAAATTGGGACTTGATATTCCTGAGTATGCTACAGTACTTACAGCAGAAGATTTAATTCATACAGTAAAATATCTTATCAAAGTGAAAAATGGTCAAGGGCATATAGATGATAGAGATCATCTAGGAAATAGACGTATTAGGGCTATAGGTGAATTACTTGGCAATGAACTTCATAGTGGATTGATTAAGATGCAAAAAGCAATTCGTGACAAGATGACAACAGTCTCAGGTACGATTGATGAGTTGATGCCACATGACTTGGTGAACTCTAAAATGATTACCAATACTATTTTAGAATTCTTCTCATCAGGGCAGTTATCACAATTTATGGATCAGACAAACCCACTCTCTGAAGTGACACACAAGAGAAGACTTTCGGCACTTGGAGAAGGTGGTCTTGTCAAAGAGAGAGCAGGGTTTGAAGTCAGGGATGTACACCCTACACACTATGGTCGTATCTGTCCAATAGAGACGCCAGAGGGGCAAAATATTGGTCTTATTAATACACTTGCCACCTACTCTAAAGTCAATGAACATGGCTTTATTGAAGCACCGTATAAGGTGGTAAAAGATTGTCAGGTAACAGATGAAATTATTTACATTACTGCCACACAAGAAGAAGACAAGTGTATTGCACCTGCTTCTACAGTGTTAACAGAAGATGGACGTATTGAAGAAGATTTGATTGAGACAAGGCTTAATGGTAATATTGAGCTCAATGATGCAAAACGTGTTGACTTGATTGATATTTCACCATTGATGATTTCTGGTTCTGCTGCAGCATTGATCCCCTTCTTGGAACATGATGATGCTAACCGTGCATTGATGGGATCAAACATGCAACGTCAGGCAGTGCCATTATTAAAAACTGAGGCTCCCGTTGTAGGAACAGGTATGGAAGCTATCGTCTCTCGTGATGCATGGGAAGCAGTGAAAGCGAAACGTGCAGGGACTGTAGAAAAGGTAGATGCTAAAAATATTTATGTGATGGGTGAAGATGAAACAGGAGTATTTATTGACCATTATCCAATGGAAAAAAATATGCGTACTAACCAAAACACTACATTTACTCAAACGCCTATTGTGAAATTAGGTGCAAAAGTTGAAGCCAAACAAGTGATTGCAGATGGTGCAAACATGGATCAGGGTGAACTTGCTATTGGTAAAAATATTATGGTTGCGTTTATGCCTTGGTATGGATATAACTATGAAGATGCGATTATTATCTCTGAAAAAATTATTAGAGAAGATACTTTTACTTCTATACATACATACGAGAAAGAAGTAGAAGCCAGAGAACTTAAACATGGTACAGAAGAAATAACACGTGATATCCCTAATATTCGTGAAGATGAGCTTCTTCATTTAGATGAATCTGGTATTGTTGAGATAGGTACGTATGTGAAACCAGGTATGATTCTTGTAGGTAAAGTATCTCCAAAAGGTGAGATTAAACCTACCCCAGAGGAGAGATTGCTCAGAGCTATCTTTGGAGAAAAAGCAGGACATGTGGTCAATAAATCACTCTATTGTCCTGCATCGATGGAAGGTGTGGTAGTAGATATTAAAGTCTTTACAAAAAAAGGCTATGAAAAAGATGCTCGTGCCATTCAAGCCTATGAAGAAGAAAAAGCAATACTCGATGGAGATCATCATGATCAACTCTTAATGATAGACAGAGAAGAAATTTTAAGAATTGCAAAATATCTTGCATCACAGCCTCTTGTTAAAGACGTTACCATAGGTGAGAATGAGTATAAAAAAGGGACATTGGTGCCTGAAAATGAAATCAAAGAGACAAATAGGTTTGCACTAAGAGGTGTAGTGCAATCTTACTCGGATGAAGTACAAAATGAATACGAAACACTTAAAAATTATTTCTTAAAGCAGAAGAAGAGACTCAAGAATGCACATGAAGAGAAGTTAAGTATTCTTGAAAAAGATGATATTTTGCCTTCTGGTGTGACTAAACTTGTCAAAATCTATATTGCCACAAAACGTAAGTTAAAAGTGGGTGATAAAATGGCAGGACGTCACGGAAACAAAGGTATTGTTTCTAATATTGTACCAGAGATTGATATGCCATATATGGAAGATGGGAGACCTGTAGAGATTATCTTGAATCCATTAGGGGTACCCTCTCGTATGAACATTGGTCAGATTCTTGAAGTGCACCTTGGGTTAGTTGGTAAGAGACTAGGGGAGCAGATTCAAGAGATGTTTGAAAATAAGCAAAAAGATTTTGTAAAAGAGCTTAGAAGTAAAATGATTCAAATAGCGGATGTAGCTAAACTTATGAATGCCAAAGAGCTTCTAGGGAATATGTCTGACGAGGAACTTATTAAATATGGTAGAGACTGGTCAACAGGTGTAAAATTTGCAGCACCTGTATTTGAAGGTGCAAACCAAGCTGAATTTGACAAGTTATTTGAACTCGCAAAAATTGACAGTGATGGGAAAATGGTTCTCTTTGATGGTAGAACGGGTGAACAGATGATAGAACGTGTGAATGTTGGCTATATGTATATGCTTAAACTACACCACTTGGTAGATGAAAAAGTGCATGCTCGTTCAACGGGACCATACTCACTGGTTACACAACAACCTGTAGGTGGTAAAGCCCTCTTCGGTGGACAGAGATTTGGAGAGATGGAAGTATGGGCACTTGAAGCGTATGGTGCATCGCACATCCTTAAAGAGATGCTCACAATCAAGTCAGATGATGTAGAGGGAAGAGCGAGAGCATATAGAGCAATTACTAAAGGTGAGTCTGTACCAGAATCAGGAGTGCCCGAGACTATGTTTGTCTTGACTAAAGAGCTGCAAGCACTTGGTTTAGATGTAGATTTATTTGAGAGTAAAAAAGAAGTGGAGAGTGAAAATGAGTAAGTTTTTAGAAAATTTAACACCAATTGATTTAAATAATGAAGAAAAACCAAAAGATATAGCAGCCCTAAAATTGGGTGTTGCTAGTCCAGAAAAAATACTCTCTTGGTCATATGGTGAAGTGAAAAAGCCCGAAACCATTAACTATAGAACCCTAAAACCAGAACGTGATGGGCTTTTTTGTGCAAAAATATTTGGTCCAATAAGAGATTACGAATGTCTTTGTGGTAAATACAAAAAAATGCGTTATAAAGGTGTCGTATGTGAAAAATGTGGTGTGGAAGTTACTTCTTCAAAAGTAAGAAGAAACAGAATGGGTCATATCGATCTCATCGCGCCAGTAGCACATATTTGGTATGTCTCTTCTTTGCCATCACGTATTGGTACGCTTCTTGGTGTCAAGATGAAAGATCTTGAAAGGGTGCTTTATTATGAAGCATATATCGTAAAAACACCAGGTGAGGCATCGTATGACAATGAAGGATTAAACCCACTTGCGAAGTATGATGTCCTCAATGAAGAGCAATATCAGCAAATTGTACAGCGTTTTGGCGATACAGGATTAGATGCACGTATGGGTGGAGAGATAGTACAAGAGTTACTTGCTGATTTAGATTTGGTTGAAATGTTTACGCAACTTAAGCTTGATATAGAGGCGACTAAATCTGAAGCAAAAAGAAAAACCATCGTAAAAAGACTCAAAGTTATTGAAGCATTCCTTCACTCAGGTAATAGACCTGAGTGGATGATGTTGACACAATTGCCTGTACTTCCGCCAGACTTGAGACCTCTTGTAAGTCTTGATGGTGGTAAATTTGCAGTTTCAGATGTGAATGACCTTTATAGAAGAGTGATTAACCGTAACCAACGGTTAAAAAGACTTGTGGAACTTGATGCACCTGAGATTATTGTAAGAAATGAAAAACGTATGCTTCAAGAAGCGGTAGATGCTCTTTTTGACAATGGTAGACGTGGAAATGCGGTTAAAGGTGCAAACAAGAGACCACTAAAGTCACTTTCAGAAGTGATTAAAGGGAAACAAGGACGTTTCCGTCAAAACCTTCTTGGTAAACGTGTGGATTTCTCTGGACGTTCCGTAATTGTTGTGGGACCAGATTTACGTATGGATCAATGTGGTCTTCCTAAGAAAATGGCGATCGAACTCTTTAAGCCGCACTTGATGGCTAAACTTGAAGAAAAAGGGTATGCAACAACACTTAAACAAGCTAAGAAAATGATTGAAAAGCAAGAGAATGAAGTATGGGAGTGTTTAGAAGAGGTAGTTGAAAACTATCCTATTTTACTTAACCGTGCACCTACACTTCACAAGCTTTCAATTCAGGCGTTCCACCCGAGACTTATCGAGGGTAAAGCGATTCAGTTGCATCCACTTGTATGTTCTGCGTTCAACGCCGACTTTGATGGGGATCAAATGGCGGTACACGTACCACTTTCAGATGAAGCGATTGCAGAAGCAAAAGTCTTAATGCTCGCTTCTATGAACATTTTGCTCCCTGCATCAGGTAAAGCGATTGCGGTACCTTCACAGGATATGATTTTAGGTCTTTACTACCTAACCCTAGAAAAAAATGATGTCAAAGGTGAAAATAAACTTTTTGCAAACGTAGAGGAAGTGGAAATTGCTTTTGAACAAAATGCTCTTGATCTTAATGCACGTATTAGGACAGTAATTGAAGGTAAAATTGCAACTTCTACCGCTGGTAGATTAATTTTAAAATCGATTATACCTGAGTATGTACCAGAAAAATATTGGAATAAAGTTTTAAAGAAAAAAGATATTGGAGTATTGGTTGACTATATTTATAAAATAGGTGGTGTTGCACAAACAGCAGGTTTTTTAGATGATCTAAAGGATATGGGTTTCAAATATGCAACAAAAGTAGGTGTATCTATTTCAATTGATGATATTAAAATTCCTGAACTTAAAGTAGGTCGTGTAATTGAAGCCAAAAATGAAGTAAAAGAGATTCAGAGGCAATTTTCTGCAGGACTTCTTACTGATCAAGAGCGATATAATAAAATTATTGATATTTGGACAGATGCGAATAATGGTATTGCTGAGGGTCTTATGAGACTTATTAAAGAGGATAAAGATGGATTTAATTCTGTACACATGATGGCCGACTCTGGTGCAAGAGGTTCTGCTGCTCAGATACGTCAACTTTCTGGTATGAGGGGTTTAATGGCAAAATCTGATGGTTCTATTATTGAAACACCAATTACATCAAATTTCCGTGAAGGACTCAATGTATTGGAGTACTTTATTTCTACGCATGGAGCCAGAAAAGGTCTTGCTGATACAGCGCTCAAGACAGCCAATGCTGGATATTTAACTAGGAAATTGATTGATGTTGCACAAAATGTGAAGATTGCTATGGCTGATTGTGGTACACACGAAGGTGTAGAAGTTTCTGATATCGTTGTAGGTAATGAGATGATTGAACCACTTGCAGATAGAATTTATGGTAGGGTTTTAGCTGAAGATATTATTGATCCTATTACTTCTGAAGTATTGGTCAGTGAAGGTACGATGATAGATGAAGAGACAGCTTCACGGGTACAAGAGGCAGGTGTACGTTCTGTAGTTATGAGAGCACCATCGACTTGTAAGGCATCTAAAGGTATCTGTGCAAAATGTTATGGCCTCAACATGGCGGATAACAAAATTGTTAAACGTGGTGAGGCAGTTGGAGTTATTGCAGCGCAGTCTATTGGTGAGCCAGGGACACAACTTACGTTACGTACCTTTCACACTGGAGGTACAGCAACGGCAGGGAAAGAGGAGCGTTTTGTTGTTGCAACGAAAGAGGGATTTGTACGATACTATAATTTAAATGTATATAAGAATACTGAAGGTAAACTCATTGTTGCTAACAGAAGAAATGCAGGTGTTTTTTTGGTAGAACCAAAGATTAAAGCTATGGTTTCTGGTACAGTATCAATTGTAGTAACACATGATGAAATTGTTATTTCAGTCGTAGCTAAAGGAAAAGATGAGGTCAAGTATAACCTTAGAAAATCTGATGTTGCTAAGTCCAATGAACTTGCAGGTGTAGCAGGTAATGTAGAAGGTAAATTTTACCTTCCACTCAAAAATGGAGATAAGGTAGAAGAAGGCGATTCAATTGTTGAAGTGATTAACGAAGGTTGGCCTGTACCGTCACGTATTCCGTTTGCATCTGAATTGAAAGTCGAAAATGGTGCGCCAGTGACACAAGAGGTACGCTCAGAATCGAAAGGTAAAGTGAAGTTCTTCTTGCTCAAAGGAGACTATCTTGAGGCAACAACTAAGTTTAATGCAGGCACAACAGTAGATGAAAAAGGACTGTTTGCAGTGATTATTGATGAGAACGATCGCGAAGCAGCACGACACTATATTTCCAGAGGTTCAATAGTAAAGGTAGACAGCGATGCATTTGTATCTCGAGGTGAAGTTCTCTCTGCACCTAAACAAGCAACACAAGTGCTTATTGCAGAGTGGGATCCCTACTCTGAACCAATCATTGCGGAACAAAAAGGTACCATCAAATTTGAAGATATTCTTCCTGGAGTGACAGCAGTGGAGCAATTTGATGAAGTAACGGGTGAGACAAGACTTGAACTTAATGAGCATATCCCTGCAGCATATAAGCCAGCTATTTTATTAGCAACACAAAATGGTGAATTAATTCGCTATCAGCTTGATCCAAAATCAAGCCTATTTGTTACAGATGGTGCAGAGGTAAATATTGCAGATATTTTAGCAAAAACACCCAAAGCTGCCATTAAATCCCAAGATATTACTGGAGGTCTTCCAAGGGTTTCTGAACTTTTTGAAGCCAGACGACCTAAAGATATTGCATTGATAGCACAGATAGATGGTGTTGTAAGTTTTGGGAAACCATTGCGTGGGAAGGAACGGCTTATTATTTCTGGAGACAATGGTCAAATGACTGAGCAGTTTATAGATAAAAATAAAGTAGCACTTGTACAAACGGGTGACTATGTACATGCAGGTGAAAAATTGACTGATGGTATTATTTCTAGTCATGATATTTTAGCCGCACTCGGTGAAAAAGCACTCTATGAATATATCGTGTCTGAAGTGCAAATGGTATACCGTCGTCAAGGGGTAAATATTTCAGATAAACATATTGAGATTGTGGCATCGCAAATGATGAGACAGGTAAAAGTAGTTGAGTCTGGTGATTCTAAATTTATTGAAGGGGATATTGTTTCTCGTCGTAAATTCCAGGAAGAGAATGAATCAGTGATTAAACTTGGTGGGGAACCAGCAATTGCTGAACCTATGTTAGTAGGTATTACCCGCTCAGCTGTGGGTGCAGATTCTATCATCTCTGCTGCATCATTCCAAGATACAACTAAAGTATTGACTTCTGCATCGATTGCAGGCACGGTAGATAAACTTGAAGATCTTAAAGAAAACGTTGTTATTGGTCGCCTTATCCCTGTGGGTACAGGTATGATTGATAATGATGATATTGAACTTACTGCTACTGAATAATCTTTCAATATATAGGTCGGAGTGAGGATACCCGACCTATACAATTTCTCATAAATTATAACTTCAGAAAATACAAAGAATATCTCGATATAATATGCCTCCATTTTTTTACACGTTATTAAAGTACTTGGACAATAAGTATTTTTATATGGTGTAATAACCAGATTCAATTCAAACTAACACAAAGAAAGGAAAATGATTTGCCAACAATTAATCAATTGATTCGTAAAGAACGTAAAAAGCAAGTGAAAAAATCAAAATCACCTGCACTCGTAAAATGTCCTCAAAGAAGAGGCGTATGTACCAGAGTTTACACAACAACTCCAAAAAAACCTAACTCAGCTTTGAGAAAAGTTGCAAAAGTTAGACTCACATCAGGGTTTGAGGTTATCTCATACATCGGTGGTGAAGGTCACAACCTTCAAGAGCACTCTATCGTACTTGTACGTGGAGGAAGAATTAAAGATTTACCTGGTGTAAAATATCATATTGTTCGTGGTGCACTAGATGCGTCAGGTGTCAATGGTAGAACTGTTGCACGTTCTAAATATGGTACTAAAAAGCCAAAAAAATAAGAGACAGATAATCCTATGCTTTTATAGTAAATGAGAGCCAAAACATTGAGTATCAGTAGAAGACTGAGAAGAAATATACAGAAGTTATTGAAGACTTTTGAGTAAATTACATAATTGAAGGAAGAACAATGAGAAGAAGAAAAGCTCCCGTTAGACCAGTACTGCCAGATCCAGTATATGGTTCTAAAGTATTAACAAAATTTATCAATGCAGTGATGCTTGATGGTAAAAAGAGTGTTGCGCAAAAAGTGGTTTATAATGCGTTGGCAAGAATTGAATCTAAAACAGGTGAAAAAGCGATAGATATATTTAACAAGGCGATGGATAATGTTAAGCCTGTTATGGAAGTAAAATCTAGAAGAGTAGGTGGGGCAACCTACCAGGTACCAATCGAAGTAAGACCTGTAAGACAACAATCTTTAGGTATTAGATGGATTGTTGATGCTGCTAGAAAAAGAAACGAAAGAACAATGATGGAGCGTTTAAGTAATGAGCTGATGGACGCTGCAACTGAAAAAGGTGCTGCTTTCAAAAAGAAAGAAGATACGTATAAAATGGCAGAAGCAAATAAAGCATTTGCTCACTATAGATGGTAAGGAAATAAGTTATGGCAAGAACACATAAACTTGAAGACGTAAGAAACATCGGTATTGCTGCACATATTGATGCAGGAAAAACAACAACAACAGAAAGAATTCTTTTTTATACAGGTGTTGAGCATAAAATCGGTGAAGTCCATGATGGTGCTGCAACAATGGACTGGATGGAACAAGAGCAAGAGAGAGGTATTACCATTACTTCTGCTGCAACAACTTGTGAGTGGTTAGGTAAACAGATTAATATTATCGATACTCCGGGACACGTTGACTTTACAATTGAAGTGGAACGTTCTATGAGAGTGCTTGATGGTGCTGTATCTGTATTCTGTGCAGTGGGTGGGGTGCAACCACAATCAGAAACTGTATGGAGACAAAGAAATCGCTACGGTGTTCCTTCACTTGTATTTGTAAACAAAATGGACAGAACGGGAGCGGATTTTTTAGAAGTTGAAAGACAAATTAGAGACAGACTTAAAGGTAATCCGTTGATTATTCAACTGCCTATTGGTGCGGAAGAAAACTTCGAAGGTGTGATTGACTTAGTCAAAATGAAAGAAGTTGTGTGGGACAAAGATGCCGAAATGGGTTCTGCATACCATGAGCAAGAGATTCGTGATGAGCTTAAAGAACAAGCCGAAGAGTATCGTGAAAAGTTGATTGAAGGTATTTCTGAAGTAGATGGTAATGAAGCACTTATGGAAAAATACATGGAAGGTGAAGCGCTTACTGAAGATGAGATTGTAGCGGGTATTAAAGCTGCAACAATCAATATGCATGTAGTTCCTATGCTTCCAGGTACAGCCTTTAAAAACAAAGGTGTTCAGACGCTACTTGATGCTGTTGTTGCATATCTTCCATCTCCACTTGAAGCGCCTGCGATTAAAGGTACTGAAATGGATGATGAAGATAAAGAAGTTGTTGTTGAATCTACAGATGATGGAGAGTTTGCATCTTTGGCATTTAAAATTATGACGGATCCATTTGTAGGTCAGTTAACATTTATACGTGTCTATCGCGGTTCTTTAGAGTCCGGTTCATATGTACTTAATTCAACCAAAGGCAAAAAAGAGCGTATCGGTCGTATTATGAAAATGCACGCAATTAAGCGTGAAGAAGTACAAGAGATATATGCAGGTGAGATAGGTGCGGTTGTTGGTCTTAAAAATACTACAACAGGAGATACACTTTGTTCAGACAAAGATAAAGTAGTTCTTGAGAGAATGGATTTTCCTGAACCGGTTATCTCTGTTGCCGTTGAGCCTAAGACAAAAGCCGATCAAGAAAAAATGGGACTTGCTCTTGGTAAATTGGCTGCTGAAGATCCATCTTTCCGTGTGACAACAGATGAAGAGTCTGGACAGACTATTATTTCAGGAATGGGTGAGCTTCACCTTGAAATTCTTGTAGACAGAATGAAAAGAGAATTTAAAGTGGAAGCTGAAGTAGGGGCACCACAAGTTGCCTACCGTGAGACTATTAGAAATGCTGTTGAACAAGAGTATAAGTATGCGAAGCAATCTGGTGGACGTGGACAATTTGGACATGTATACCTTAAAATCGAACCTCTTGAACCAGGAAGTGGTTATGAGTTTGTGGATGAAGTCAAGGGTGGTGTTGTTCCAAAAGAATTTATTGGACCAGTAGATAAAGGTATTCAAGAAGCAATGGCTAGAGGTATTCAAGCAGGGTATCCTGTCGAAGATGTTAAAGTAACACTTTATGATGGCTCTTATCATGATGTCGACTCCTCTGAAATGGCGTTTAAACTTGCTGGATCTATGGGATTCAGAGAAGGTGCAAGAAAAGCCAATCCAGTAATTCTTGAACCAATGATGAAAGTAGAAGTTGAAGTACCAGAAGACTTTATGGGTGATGTCATTGGTGATGTTGCTAAACGTAGAGGTCAAGTATCAGGTATGGATGACAGAGCAGGTAATAAAATCGTTAACGCGTTTGTCCCACTTTCAGAAATGTTTGGTTATTCAACTGATCTACGTTCAATGACGCAAGGTCGTGCAACGTATGCGATGGAATTTGATCACTATGAAGAAGTGCCACAGAATGTAGCTAAGGAAATCATCGAAAAGCGTAATAGCTAAGACGGGTTTCTTCACTGCATATTTCACCGAATGGGGTTTACTCCGTTCGGTCACTTACTGAATGTAAGCTCTCTCACTACGTAAATCCCCATTCGACAAAATCTACAGTAAATTAACTCCGAACTTAACCATTACGGACAGGTAGAAAAATATTATTTTAAGATAATTACGATTATTTTATATTAGTATTTAAATGTAATACTGAAGGATAAAAATGAAATACATCATAGACCTCATAGAAGATGTACGTGAGCAGATAGGGAATCATGAGGGGTACACAGTGACTGCTGGGTTACTTAAAACAGATGCCAATGATAGTTCAAAACTTATTTATGCGGGTGAAGCACCATTGAATACTTACCATATAGATAAAATAGCCAAAGCGTTATGTTTTGAAATAGATGGTAGTGATACAAGACTCACTATAGGAGAGCTTATCCCTTCTCTTTTAATACTTGATATGGATGCGATGATGTATATGCTTAAAATGGATGTAAATGCACAGTATAATGATATGGAGATAGTGGGGTTTGGTAAAAATGATGAGGAGCAACGCTATATTTTATTTATCAAGATATAGCGATGTCAAATATTTGGGTTTTTGAGAAAAGAGTATCCAGTTGACATTGAGTTTATGGGTTTTTGAAAAATAAACGATAGCTTCAAGAGGTACTCTTTTTCTACGTTTAATTACGGCATAGTTTTGTGGGTCTATTTGGAGTGCTATGGCTATATCTTTATCGAGTATTTTCTTTTTTTTAATTTGTGTTGAGAGTATACTGCGCATACGTTGCATCACTTCATCAAAATCTATCATGTCTGTCCTTTGTATAAACTATAGGAGTATCATAATATAATTTGAAGGAAAAGGGTAAAAATATGTCATATAGACATATTTTTTAGTTTTTTGTACTATCTATCTCAATAACCGTATGTACATTTCCTCTAGGATTGAAGTCTGCGATAAGTTTCATCGATTTAGGCTTGAGCTTATGATAGAGTGCATCATAAATTTCATTGCTAGCATTTTCATGTGAAATGTGCCTATACATAAATGAATTGATATAAAGTTTAAGTGCTTTAAGTTCAATGACTTTTTCATCAGGCTCATAGCTTAGTTTTAGTGTTGCAAAATCTGGATAACCTGAACGAGGGCAAAGACACATGAATTCAGGTAACTCTATATTTATCGTATAATTTTTTTGATGCTCATTTGGCCAAAAGTTTTCTTTTGCATTGATGTCAAACGCTTGTATCTCTTTTTCACCGTATTTCATATCTGCCTTTCTAGTTATATGTTACGAGTAGTTCTTGTTCGCTCAGAGGTTTATCTATACCATATCCTTGTACATAATCAATACCAAGAGATGTGAGCTTTTCCTTTTGGCTCTCTTTGTCTACCCACTTGGCAACCGTTGTAATATTTAAATCTTTTGACATGTTTGTAAGAGAAGTAAGCATTGATATGCTTGTATGATCATGAAGGTTACTCACATAATCTCTGTCAAACTGAACCATATCGAATTTAAAATGTTTCATATATTCCATAGAGGCATTAGATGAACCAAAGTTATCAATACAGATGCGTACACCTTTTCGTCTATAAGTAGAAAGTGTTTTGAAATATCCACTAAGATCATGGTGTGTTTTTCTCTCATAGAGTTGAATAATGAGACGTGAAGGGTCTATATTGATTTCTTCTAAAAGAGTAAAAAATTTCTCCTGAAAGCGTTTGTTTCTTAGTGAAAAAGGAGAGAGGTTAAATGTAAAAGAAATTTTTGGATCTATAAGAGGCAGAAGTTTGATGATATGTTCAACAAGTGCAAGGTCATAATCTACACCTAAGTCCAATCTATTGATAACAGGTAAGTAGACTCTAGGCAGGATTTCTTTATGATCTTTTGAGATAAGTTTTGAGACAGTTTCATAAATTTCTATTTGATTATTTTTTGTATTTTGAAGGGGTCTAAATGTTAATTTAAACTGTTTTGTTTTAAGTGCTTCAACAATATCCTCTTCTAGTTTGCTTAGATCTTGAGCATTTTGTATATTTTCAGACTTTCCGCTTGTGCGATGAGAGGATTTAAGTAAATCTTTTAATCTACCAAGAATCTGTTCTATATCTCCTTCTGTATCTGTCACAGCAGAAAAAGCATAATCTACTTCAATATCTTGCAGTACTTTATTTTTTTCGATAAAGGTTTCAAAAATCTCTTTAATATCATAGCCCTCTTTATTGATGGATACAAGAAATTCTGCACCATATCTTCTACCTATGAGTGAGTCACTTAGTCCATATTGGTTTAATGTTATATTAAGCTCTTGAATAATGGTATAAAGGAGAGAGTCAACCTTTTTAGCACTGTAGTTTTCATTGATTGTATAGAGATTGTCTACCACAAGTAAAATAAGTGATTTTGGTTGATACGCTTGTAGTTTCGAAATAAAAGCTTGTTCATTAAAACTATGTGTGGTATTGTCAAGCATAGTCTCTCGGACACTCATGTCTATTAAAAAGTAGTTAAAATAGACTGTAATAAATGTAATACCTGCAATTAAAAATCCATTGAGTGGGGTGAATTTAAAATCACCCTCTTGGATGAAGAGTGAGTAAAATACCAAAAAAACGAGAAGCAACACAGGTATACCTGCACGTAGTGCCAGTTTAAATCTACGACCTCTTTCTTCTCGTTCAGATAGCAGCATTACACATCCAAATGCTTGACATCTTTAGCATGGCTTTCAATATAGTTTCTTCTTGGTTCCACTTCATCACCCATAAAGAGTACAAAGGTATCTGATGCAGATTCTTCATCACCAATTTTGACTTGTAAAAGTCTTCTGTTTTCTGGTGTCATAGTGGTTTCCCAAAGTTGTTCAGGGTTCATCTCACCTAGACCTTTGTAGCGTTGAATATAGGCACCTTTTTTTGCACTTGATTCTACCTCTTCAAAGAGTGCCAATAAATCTTGGTCTTTAAATTCATCGGTAATATGTTCTTGTATTTTTTGGTGGATATGGATAGCTTCATTGTAGTGAGGATTTGTAAAGAGAATATCATCTACGATGAGCTCTTCAAGTCCATCATTGGTTTGCACAAAGAGGTGAATGACATCATCTGTCACTGTTTTATTTAGGATATTGTAGCCTAGTTCTGCTATGTAGGCTTCAATAGTTTTTGCCAATGCTTTATTATCCGTACCTACCACATCAGGGTTTTCTATCATATAGCGTAGCACTTCAGGTAGAGCAAAACGTTTTTCTATCTCTTTGAGTGTCATACGGTAGTATGCTACCAATTTAAAGAGTTCAACCAAGTCAGCTTGTCCCATGGTTGTGCTTTCGATAACCGTAATACCATTTTCAATAAGGTAGTCATTGAGGGCTTTCTCATCTTTGAGATAGATCTCATTTTTCCCTTTTTTATAGCGATACAATGGTGGTTGCGCTAAATAGAGATAACCTTTTTCGATGATAGGTCTTAAAAATCTGTAGAAGAAGGTCATAAGTAGTGTCTGAATATGACTACCATCGACATCGGCATCGGTCATGATAATAACCTTGTGGTAACGTAATTTTTCTTCATCAAATTCATCACCAATCCCACATCCAAGTGCAGTAATCATGTTTTTAATTTCGTCTGATTTTAAAATTTTCTCTAAACGTGCTTTTTCAACATTTAAAATTTTACCCTTGAGTGGTAAAATCGCTTGGAAGACTCTGTCACGTCCTTGTTTCGCAGAACCTCCAGCAGAGTCCCCTTCCACCAGATAGATTTCTGAAAGCGCAGGGTCTTTACTTTGACAGTCTGCAAGTTTACCTGGTAGGGTACCAATGCTCATAGAATCTTTACGTTTTACAAGGTCTTTTGCACGTTTGGCAGCATCTCTACCACGAGCAGCCAAAAGTACTTGTGCCATGATAGCTTTTGCTTCGAGTGGGTTCTCTTCCAAATATTTGTTAAAGTTTTCAGAGAAGAATTTTTGTACTAAAGGGCGGACGTAAGAAGAGCCCAATTTACCCTTGGTTTGTCCCTCAAACTGCGGTTCAGGTACACGTACAGAGACGATGGCAATAAGCCCCTCTTTACAATCATCGCCAGTAATTTTTGTGTTTTTCTCTTTAGCGTTCGCATTTTTAGAGATATATGATGCCATAGAACGTGTAAGTCCTGCCCTAAATCCTGCTTCATGGGTACCTCCTTCTGGCGTCTTAATATTATTAACAAAAGAGAGTGACTTTTCAGAGTCAGCATCGCAATACATAAGTGCGATATCTATTTCAATGTCATCTGCTTTTCCTTGAAAAAACTGTGCACTTGAAATGGGCTCTTTGGTGTTCATATCTTCTACAAACTGTTTGATACCCCCTTCAAAGTGAAATATCTCTTTGGTACCATCGCGTTCATCTCTAAAGTCGATAGTGATTTTAGGGTTCAAATAACAGAGTTCTTTAAACCGTTTCATCAAGATCTCTTTTTGGAAAGTGACAGTTTCTGTAAAGATAGAGTCATCTGGGAAGAATTCTATTTTTGTACCATGTTTGTTTGTTTTGTCTCCAGAGACAAGTACATCTGTAGGGATACCCCCTTTAAAACTTTGTGTATGTACTTCTTTGTCCTTAAAGACAGTAAGGTGTAAATCTTTTGAGAGTGCATTGACAACAGAGACCCCAACCCCATGAAGTCCACCAGATACTTTGTAGGTGTCTTTGTCAAATTTACCACCAGCGTGAAGCACGGTAAGTACAACAGTAGCAGCAGAGATTTTTTCTGTAGGGTGTTCCGTAACAGGGATACCACGACCGTTATCTTCGATAATAGCAGAACCTGCTTTAGTCAGTGTAACTTTGATGGTATCACAGTATCCTGCCATCGCTTCATCGATGGAGTTGTCTACAACTTCGTAGACAAGGTGGTGGAGCCCTTTTGTCGAGGTGTCACCAATGTACATTCCTGGTCTTTTTCTTACCGCTTCTAGTCCTTTGAGGACTTTAATATTACTAGCACCATATTCTGCCATGTCATACTTCCTTGGGTGGGTTTATAAGAGTAATTATTTTATCTAAAATTACCTTAGGTATGCCCTTGAAAAAAGTGCGAGAGAAAGGCTTCTGCAAAAGAACTAGAGTAGCATACCACTTTGTTGTTTTTTGGTACTCACAATATCGATTTTGTGGGGATCAATAAATTGTTCTTTAGTATAAGCATCTAGTGCATAGCGACCTATCATTGCTGCATTATCTGAACAGTATTCCAGAGGTGCAACATGCATGGTTTTACCAAATTCCTGACAGAGCTTTTCGTAGGCATTGCGTAGGTACTTGTTTGCAGAAGCTCCACCTACAATAGCAAAATCTTTGATGGGCTCTTTTGCAAAGATTTTTTTACTTTTTTGCAAGAGGTGAAGTTTGACTGCTTTTTGAAAAGAGGCAGAGAGATCTGCTTTGTCTTGTTCTGTCATTTTTTCTTTGCCACCACAAGCTTCTACTTTAAGACGTACAGCATTTTTAAGCCCAGAGAGAGAAAAGGCGATGAGTGGTGAATTGCGTAGGGGTACAGGAAGATCAAAACGATTTTCATCCCCTTTTAGGGCAAGGGCTTCAATAAGGGGACCACCAGGGTAGCCTAAGCCCATCATTTTGGCGCATTTATCGAAGCTTTCTCCCACAGAATCATCCATGGAAGTAGCCAGTATCTCCATACGCTCAAAACTTTCTACCCGTATGACCTGTGTATGCCCTCCAGAGATGAGAAGTACAAGTAGGGGTAGGGTAGATTCTCTTTCGATGAATAAGGAGTAGATATGCCCTTTTAGATGATGCACAGGGATGAGAGGGATATCTAGCAATACTGCTAAGGTTTTTGCCATCGCAATACCCTCTAAAAGCGTAACCCCAAGCCCTGGTTGATTGGTCACTGCAATGGCTTTGAGTATGTCAAAGTAGGGCTTGGTCTCTTTGAGTATCTCTGGTAGTGCTACAGCATGAAGCCTCGAAGCAAGTTCGGGCACTACCCCGCCATAGCATGAGTGCAATGCTTCTTGAGAGATTTTTTTATGGTAAATGAGTTTTTTTGTAGCTATTTCAGTGATAGCTATGGAGCTGTCGTCGCATGAACTCTCTATGCTTAGTATCATGAGGAGTGCTCCTGATGAAGAAGTGAATAGTGAATAGGGAATAGGGAAGAGTATTGGTATGCAATGCTTTGCAATGCTTTTGTTTTGTAGTTATTTTTCATTTTTTATTTCTCATTATTAATTTTTCTATCCATTCCCATTTTCCATATCCACTGTCTGTATTAATATGTCCTGCACCTTCAAGCACCGTAAACATAGCATTAAAATGCGTAGCTAGTTTTTTAGCTTCGTCTACTTGAACCCACGGATCATCATCAGAGACTATCATATGTACCTCTTTTGCATAGAGGTGTTGTGGCAAAGGGCAGGGAAAAAAGGTTTTAATGGTTTTGTCTTCAGTAGCAAGGCTAGGAGGCGAAACCATAAATAGTCTTTGTATTGTGGGCATTCCATCCTCTTCACAGAGCCAAAACCACAGTGTATTTGCTAAGGAGTGGCAGACCACTGTGTTAGGTTTAAATTCTTTAATGAATAGTTTGACTTGCTTTACCCATCTATTTTTAGAAGGGTAGTGGCAGTTATCTAGTAGAGGGAAAGAGACGGTTCCATAGTTTCTGGCTATCTCGGCGGCTAGTTCTGCTTGCCAATGTGGGGCATCCGAGCCTCCCCAACCGTGGAGTATGAGGGTTTTATCTGACATGGGTATTCTCGTAGGGGTCAACCTGTGTGTTGACCCTTGATATTGGGCAGACACATGGGTCTGCCCCTACAGGTTTATCGTTGCACATATTTTCTTACCTCTGCATCTATCTCAATAATCTCATCAATATTCTTGGCTTTGACATCGCCAAACTTCTCATACGCATCTAAAATCAACTCGCTCATCTCAAAAAAACGACATTGCTCTTTTTGAAACTTTTCTATGGCTATTTCATTGGCAGCATTAACTATCACGCCTAAATGAGGGTTGGTTAAGATATGTTCCTTAATATTCCAAATAGGATAACGTGCTGCTTCTATAGGTAAAAATTCTAAACTACCCATACCAAGTAAATCTGTAGGAGGGAGTATCTCGTCGGTAACTTCTCCTTGTAGAGCAAAGGCAATAGGCAGTTTCATATCTACCCCTGCAAAGTGTGCTGTTGTAGAGCCATCTTTAAATTCACAGAGT
>Ga0256833_1000427_pt1 | contig 33162 bp, 36 predicted proteins | sample 356284metaG_FD_190535 | JGI IMG/M metagenome (GOLD analysis project Ga0256833, IMG submission 190535) | Hydrothermal vent microbial communities from Mid Atlantic Ridge, Atlantic Ocean - 356-284 | ecosystem: Environmental > Aquatic > Marine > Hydrothermal vents | place: Atlantic Ocean: Mid... | reverse complement strand
TTATGTTAAAGGTAGAGTCTTGGACCTCTCATATTTAGCTGCTAAAAAAATTGGACTCATAAAAAGTGGTGTAGCCAAGGTAAAAATTGATATTGTTAAAGATACAAAAAATTTTTATAAGAAGTAGTAAATTAACTTTTTAACCTAAATAGACGCGAATTAATTCGCGTGTCCGTATTATTTGATATATGTTTTATTGTTTAGTGTATGAATTTAACTTTTTAACTTAAATCATCGATATTTCATAATGCTAGTAAACTAAAGCTTTTAAAGTAAAGTTTATTTCTCTTCTTATCGGACCCTCGAATTTATTCGAGGCAATAGCTCAAATAAACTTTTTAACCTAAATAGACGCGAATTAATTCGCGTGTCCGTATTATTTGATATATGCTTTATTGTTTAGTGTATGAATTTAACTTTTTAACTTAAATCATTATATTGTGGTGTTAGCACAAGCTATTATCTATATTTAATACAAAAGTTATCACAACTCTTGACATTGCATATTGAAAAATAAATAGTTCTTATCAAGATATATGACAATTTTTTAAAGATACTACAATACCACTGTTTACTTTGAAATTTTAGTTAAAATTAGGCGCAAAAGTTAAGGTAATAAATAAATTAAATGCTTCTGGTAAAGACACACAGCATGGTATATTTTAAATGATTTATATTTACAAATTAAGTAAAATATCTATAATACTTCTATAATTTAATAAAATTGGCTAAAATTACATTTAAATATTTTATATAGAAGAGTTTAATGAAGATAACTACTAAAGTTGCACACTTTACATCGCCTTTGTATCTTGAGAGTGGGCGTATTTTAGAGCCTTATGATATTAAATACGAGACATATGGCACACTAAATAAAGCAAAAGATAATGTTATATTAATTTGTCATGCCCTAAGTGGTTCTCACCACGCTGCTGGATATTATGAGGGTGAGAGAAAGCCTGGATGGTGGGATGGGCTTATTGGTGATGGAAAAGCAATAGATACAACTAAATATTTTGTTATATGCACTAATACAATTGGCTCTTGTTTTGGTAGCACTGGTCCTATGAGTAGCAACTATCCATCTAATGAGCCATATAGATTAAAGTTTCCTGTAGTTACTATTAAAGATATGGTTAAAGCACAGATGCACCTTCTGTCTTCTCTTGGTATCTATGGTGTTCACTCCATTATTGGGGGCTCTATGGGTGGAATGCAAGCACTTCAATTTGCTGTAGATTATCCAAATTTTGCAAAAAATATTATTGCTATGGCTACAACTTATGCAACCCAGCCTTGGGCTATTGCCTTTAACAAGGTAGCAGTAGAAGCAATACGCAGAGACCCCAGATTTAATAATGGAAACTACGCAAAAGATGAATTTAAAGAGCTTGGTTGTGATGGTTTGGCAATTGGTAGGATTGCAGGGCATATATCTTACCTCTCTCCAGACTCTATGGGTGATAAATTTGGTAGGAGATATGTATCTAACGATGGTTTGTTTGAGCTCTTTGGTAGGTATGAGGTAGAGAGATATATGGAGTATAATACAGGAAATTTTTCTAAAATATTTGACCCGCTTAGCTATCTCTATATTGTGAAAGCTATCAATACTTTTAATCTATCTAGGGGTTATGAGTCGTTGTATGATGCAGTTTTAAGAATAAAAGCAAATATCCATTTAATAAGTTTTAGTGGCGATTTGTTATTTTTACCAAGGGAGATGGAACATTTGGCTAAAATGTTAGATAGAAACTCTCAAAGTTACACTTATCATGAGATAGATAGCAACTATGGGCATGATGCATTTTTAGTTGAGTTGGATAAATTTAAAAGTATAGTATCGGAGGTTTTAAGTAGATGAAACAGAAGAGTTTTGAAGAGAATTTAGAATTAGCAAAAGAGTATATAGATAAATTAATGAGTCAAGATATTACGCTAGAAGAGAGTATTGATGTATATAAAAAGGCTCTAAGCGTTATTACTGAAGCACAAAATTTGCTAGAGAGTGCAAAGTTGAAAGTTGAAGAGATTAACAAAGAAAAGAGTGGAGTTTCGTCGTGAAAGAGTTGGTTGTAGGGCTTTTGCAACTGCCAACTTTGGGTTTAAATACTACAAGATTGGAATTCTATTTAAAAAAAGCTAAAGAGCGAAATTGTAAACTGCTTCTTTTTGGAGAGTATGTATTAAATCCTTTTTTTAAAGAGCTTGAGAGTTTTCCAAAAAGTATGATAAAAGAGCAGACAGAGTCTAATATCGACTTGTTAAAGAGGTTTAGCAAAGAGTTTGATATCACTCTTGTTGCCCCTATTATTGAGGTTAAGGGTGGTAAATATTATAAAAAAATAGTTAAAATATCACCTAAATCTACAAGCTACTATACACAACAGATATTAATAAACTACTCTCACTGGAGTGAAGAGAAGTTTTTTAACAACCCTATAAAGAGTTTGAAGGAGCCTATGGTTTTTACTATAGATGGATTTAAAATTGCTATTATGGGTGGATTTGAGTTGCACTTTGATAAGATGTGGGAGTCTATTTTAAGAAAGAGAGTAGATTTGGTTCTCTTGCCAACATCTTCTACCTTTGAATCTAAGAGACGATGGAGAGAGCTAATAAAGATGAGAGCTTTTTTAAATAACTGCTATATTTTAAGGGCAAACAGAGTTGGTGACTATAGGGATGAATCGCATAGATGGCATTTTTATGGAGACTCTTTATTTGTTACTCCAGATGGCGAAATTGAGATGAAGCTTGAAGATAGAGAGTCTATGCTAATTGAGCCAATAACAAAAGATGAGTTAGCAGATGCAAGAAGAGGTTGGGGCTTTAGTGCTACTCTAAAAAAGAGAGGAGAACTCTAATGAAAGATTACTACTCTAGGCAAATTATGTTGTGGGGAGAAGAGGCTCAAAAGAGTTTAAGTGATAAATCTATACTAATTGTTGGTAGTGGAGGGCTTGGTTGCTCTGTTGCTTTGGCTCTAAGTGGTGTTGGATTAGGAGAGATTGATATTGTAGATTTTGATAGAGTAGAGATACACAATATCCACAGACAGATACTATTTGATACAAAAGATATAGGCAGATTAAAAGCTGAAGTTGTATCGAATAAAATTGCAAGAAGAGATAACAATTTAAAATCTAAATCATATACTATGCCATTTAATGAGTTTATTAAAGAGAGCCCAAGATATGACCTTATTATTGATGCAACAGATAATTTAGAGACTAGAGAAGAGATTGATAATTACGCTAAAGAGTTAAATATTGCATGGATTTATGGAAGTGTAGAAGAGTTTAATGGTCAGGTTTGTCTATTTAAAGATAGCTCTTTTTCAATTTTTAATAAAAAAGATGTAAAACAAAAGGGTATTAGCGCACCTATGGTTATGCAGGTTGCATCGTTTGAAGCAAATTTAGCACTAAGATTTTTACTAAATTTGCCAATTAAAAGCGACATTTTGCACTATTTATACTATAATAGCGAAGGTGATTTTGAGATAAAAAAATTTAAATTAGGAGATTAAGAGTGAAAAAGTTACTTTTTGTTATAGGCGTTGGTGTTTTGATATTTGCAGGTTGCACACAAGAGAGTCAAAACAAGATTAGTCGATCTATCCAAAACTTTACTGGAACAGATGGAGTTTTAGATATCTATATGGGTGATAAATTGGTAAAGAGATTTATTAAGATAGATAAGCTCTCAACAGCACTTGGAACTGATGATGGAAAACCTAGACCATACAGATTTGGTTATGGATATGATGATAAAAACTTTAACCTAAAAAAAGACCCAGGAGAGAAGAAAGTCTATTTTGAGGTATCTAGTTACTCAACACAATATATATTCTATGAAAATAATTAAAAGGAGATTTAAGAATGAGTATTAAATATGTTTCTACTAATAATGCACCAGCAGCTATTGGACCATACTCTCAGGCAGTTATTGCAAATGAGATGGTATATACTTCTGGTCAAATTGCACTTACCACTGATGGTTTAATTAAGTGTGAAGATATAGAGGGGCAAACTAGGCAAGTATTAAATAATTTAACAGCTGTTTTGGAAGCTGCTAGAAGCTCTTTGAATATGGTGATTAAAACAACTATATATCTTTCTGATATGAAAGATTTTAAAACTGTAAATGAGATATATGCCGACTATTTTGGAGAACATAGACCAGCAAGAAGCACAGTTGCCGTTAAGACTCTTCCTCTTGGAGTAAAAGTAGAGATTGATGCCGTTGCCTTGCAAGATCCTTTAAATACCTATACAGTATAGAGATTATCTCCTATACTGCTACTAAAATAATTCGAGTTAAAAGGTAACATATTTCAACTACACACTTTTAGTTTATAGTATAAATATGTAACTAAGAGAAACAATATAAACTTTAAATACCCTAAATATTCCTACTTAAATTGCTACTTTAGGCAATAGCTGTTAAACTCTAATTACAATAAATTTAACGGAGGAACATCAAGAATGTCTAAACCTACAATTATATGGAGTAAAATCGACGAAGCTCCAGCATTAGCAACATATTCACTATTTCCAATAGTAAAAAACTTTATTAAAGAGGCTGGAGTAGATATTACTCAAAGTGATATATCACTTGCAGCTCGTGTATTATCGCAATTTGGATTTGCAGATGATGAATTATCAAAATTGGGTGAATTAGTTAATAAGCCAGAAGCAAATATTATTAAACTACCAAATATCTCAGCTTCAGTTGGACAACTTAAAGATTGTATTGCAGAGCTTCAAGGTAAGGGTTATGATATACCAAATTTTCCAGAAGATCCTCAAAATGAAGAAGAAAAAGCAATTCGTGCAAAATATGCAGTTTGCCTTGGGTCTGCTGTAAACCCAGTTTTAAGAGAGGGTAACTCAGATAGAAGAGCAGCAAAGGCAGTTAAAAAATTTGCACAAAATAATCCACACAGACTTAAGCCATTTGCAGATGACTCAAAAGCTTATGTAGCTCATATGAATGGTGATGGAGATTTTTATGAGCATGAAAAATCTATTACTATGGATAAAGCTCAAAAGGTAACTATCGCACTAAATGGTAAAGAGCTTACAACTATAGAAGCACTTGATGGTGAAGTTTTAGATGGAACTTTTATGTCGGTTGCAAAACTTAGAGATTTTATTGCCAAAACTATAGAAGAGGCAAAAGAGAAGGGTGTAATTTGGTCTATACATCTTAAAGCTACAATGATGAAAGTTAGTGATCCAGTTATGTTTGGTCACGCATTTGAGGTATTCTTTAAAGATGTATTCCAAAAGTATGCAGATACATTTAAAGAGCTTGGTGTTAATCCAAACTTAGGAATGAGTGATTTAGAGAAGAAGATAGCAGGTCATGAAAAAGAGGCTGAGATAAAAGCTGCATTCCAAGCTGTTGTAGATAGTGACTCTCCAAAAATTGCAATGGTAGATAGCGATAAGGGTCAAACAAACTTTAATGCATCTAACGATGTAATTATTGATGCATCTATGCCTGTTGTAATTAGAGAAGGTGGTAAACAGTGGGATAGAAATGGTGATGCACTAGAGTGTGTTGCTGTAATTCCAGATGCATCTTATGGTCTATTTTATGAAGAGATGATGAAAGATTGTGTTGAAAATGGACAGTTTGATGTATCTACAATGGGTTCTGTGGCAAATGTTGGATTGATGGCTCAAAAAGCAGAAGAGTATGGTTCACACCCAACTACTTTTATTTTAGAAGAAGCTGGAGATGTAACTGTTACGGCTGAAGATGGAACAGAGCTAATGAGTTTCAAATGTGAAAAAGGTGATATCTGGAGAATGAGTAGAGCTAAAGATATTCCAATAAAAGATTGGATTAGATTAGCAGTTGAAAGAGCAAGAATAGAAGGTGTTCCAACAATATTTTGGTTAGATAAAAATAGAGCTCACGATGCTGAAATGATTAAAAAAGTAGAAAAGTATCTACCAGAATTTGATACAGAAGGTTTAGATATTCAAATTATGGATGTTGCAGCTGCTACTAAATTTACAAATAAAAGAGTAAGAGAGGGTAAAAATACTATCGCAGTTACAGGTAATGTTTTAAGAGATTACTTAACGGATATGTATCCTATATTAGAACTTGGAACATCTGCTAAAATGTTATCAATTGTTCCTCTATTAGCTGGTGGTGGACTATTTGAAACTGGTGCAGGAGGAAGTGCACCTAAACATGTTGATCAATTCTTAAAAGAGAGCCATTTAAGATGGGATTCTCTTGGAGAGTTTTTAGCTCTAGCTGAATCTTTAAGAATGGAAGCACATAAAAATAGTGATGCAAAAATAGAAGCGATGACACAAGCATTAGATAAGGCAAATGAGGGCTATTTGGATAACAATAAAGCGCCTAGCAGAAAAGTTGGAGAGCCAGATAATAAAGCATCTCACTTCTATCACGCAATCTATTGGGCAGAAGCTTTAGCTAATAGCGAAGATAAAGATTTAGCAGCTAAATTTGCACCAGTTGCACAAGCTTTAAAAGATAATGAAGAGCAAATTATAAAAGAGCTTTTAGCAGTAGAGGGTAATCCAGCAGATACTGGTGGATACTTTATGTTTGATGATGCAAAAGCAGAAAAAGCTATGCGTCCAAGCGAAACTCTAAATAAAATTATCGATTCAATATAGCAATTAATTATGAAAAAATAGAGAAAGATAATAGTTATCTATCTCTATTTTATAATCTCAAATAAACTACAGCAACTCTAACCTTACATATAAGAAGAGAGAGTTAAGAGCTTTATGGAGCTTTTAACTCTCTTGTTGTTAGGTTAGAGTGCAAATAAAAAGGAGCATAGATGGAAAGAAAAAGAGGTAAAAAAGTAACAATTATTGGTGCAGGTAATGTTGGTGCTACAGTAGCATACTCTTTAGCTATGAAGGGTGTTTGCCACGAAGTTGTTTTAAGAGATAGAAATCCAGATATCTCTATGGGAAAGGCTTTAGATATGTCTCAAGCTGCAAATGCGGCAAGAACTCATACAGTTGTAACTGTGGCACACGAAGCAGAGCAGATGAAAGATAGTGATATTGTAGTAATTACAGCAGGAAGCCCAAGAAAACCGGGAATGAGTAGAGATGACCTTCTTATGATTAATGCTGAAATAACAAAAGAGGTTATTCAAGATGTTAAAAAATATGCACCTGAATCTATAATTATAATGGTTTCAAATCCACTTGATGTAATGACATATGTTGCACTTAAAGAGTCTGGTTTTCCAAAAGAGAGAGTAATTGGAATGGCAGGAATTTTAGATAGTGCTAGAATGGCTCATTTTATCTATGAAAAAATTGGATATGGAGCTGGGCAAATAAGAGCTAGTGTTATGGGTGGTCATGGTGATACAATGGTGCCACTGCCAAAATTTTCTACTGTAGCTGGGGTTCCTTTATCTGATATTTTAAGCAAAGATGAGATAGAAGAGATTGTAGAGAGAACAAAAAATGGCGGTGCTGAAATTGTTGGTTATTTAAAGACTGGCTCAGCATACTATGCACCAGCAAAATCTACAGCAATTATGGTTGAAGCAATACTAAAAGATACAAAACAAATTCACCCTTGTGCAGTATATTTGGATGGACACTATGGATATAGTGATGTGGTAAGTGGTGTTCCTGTTGCACTTGGAGCTAATGGTGTAGAGAAGTTATTTGAAATGACACTAAATGATGAGCAAAAGAGTAGATTTGCTCACTCTGTCTCATCAGTAAGAGAGATGATAGATGTGCTTAAAGATAAAAAATTCTTTGATTAAAAATTTTTTATTGCAAAAAAGCAAAAAGCTTGTAGCCTTAAACCCAGATTATGCAATAGGATTGCCAAAATTATTGATAGTGCTTGTGTTGTGGGTGTTTGCAAAAAATTTGAGCTTAACCCAAAGGTTAGGCGATGATTTTTTGTAAATGCCCACGGCACAATGACTATTGATAGTTTGGTGATTTCTATTGCATAATTTGGGTCAAATCAATTAGGAGAAAATATGAGAGAAGTGGAATATAACGATATAGTTGAAGCAGTTAAAAATATGATTATGACAACAGCAACCAACCTTCCAGAAGATACATTAGAGTATTTAGAAACAGCTTATAAAGAGGAGAAATCAGAAGTTAGCAAAAAGGTAATTGCGCAACTTTTAGAGAATGCAAAAATTGCAAGAGATGAGAAGCGTCCGCTTTGTCAAGATACTGGTTTGGCAGTATTTTTTGTGCGTGTTGGTGCAGATGTTAGAGTAGTTGGAGGATTGTTGAAAGATGCAATTAATGAAGGCACAGAAAAAGGTTATACAGATGCCTACTTAAGAGCATCTACTTGTGAACCATTTAGTCGTGCTAATCTAAAAGATACAGTTGGTTATAACCTACCTGCAATTATACACTTTGATATTGTTGAGGGTGATAAAATAGAGATAGAGTATGCTGCAAAAGGTGGTGGTAGCGAAAATGTAAGTCGCGCTAGAGTATTCCCACCAGCTGCTGGTAAAGAGGGAATTATTAACTATGTTAAAGAGGTAATCAGTGATGCAGGTGGAAATCCATGTCCTCCAATAACGGTAGGTGTTGGAATTGGTGGAACATTTGAAAAGGCTTGTATTAGCTCTAAACACGCTCTATTTAGAGATTTAGGGACTAAAAATCCAGACCCTGAGATGGCAGAGTTAGAAGAGATTATATTAGAAGAGATTAACAAGCTAGGAATTGGTGCAATGGGAATGGGTGGAACAAAAACAGCTCTTGGTGTGCATATTGAGGCAAACCCATGCCATATTGCATCTCTTCCTGTTTCTGTAAATGTTCAATGTCATAGCTCAAGACATACTCATATAACAATTTAAGGAGAGGATAATGGCAGAGTATCACTTAAATACACCTCTAAATGAAGAGGATACAAGAAAATTAAAAGCTGGAGATGTAGTCTATTTAAATGGCACAATATATACAGCAAGAGATGCAGCACATGCAAGATTAGTTAAACTATTAGAAAATGGAGAGGAGTTTCCATTTCCAATAAAGGGAAGTGTAATATATTTTGTAGGACCAACACCACCAAAACCAGGTGATCCAATAGGAAGTGCTGGACCAACAACAAGTTACAGGATGGATAGCTACTCTCCTACAATGCTAAAACACGGAAGCCGTGGAATGATTGGAAAAGGTGGCAGAAGTCAAGAGGTAAAAGATGCATGTAAAGAGTATGGTGGCATATACTTTGGAGCAACAGGAGGTGCAGGAGCACTACTTGGAAAGCAAATAAAGAGTGCAAAAGTAATTGCATACCCCGAACTTGGACCAGAAGCAGTTAGAGAGCTAACAGTAGAAGAGTTTCCAGTTGTGGTAGTTAATGACACTTACGGAAATGACCTATATCAACTAGGCAGAGAGCAATTTGAGGTTAAAGATTAATAGGTTTAAAAGATATACAATAGTTAAACTCAAATATTCAAAAAAATAATTTTAGGAAAAACAGACACGCGAATTTATTCGTGTTTTGCTGATACATTTCTATTGCATAATTTGGGTTAATACTACTTAGAATTAGGGGGAAAGGTTATACTATTTCTCTCTTTTAAATAGATACAGATACAATCCACTTCTACTCAATACTGGAGAAATAAACTCCTTAGCTTCTACTATTAAGCCTAAATCTTTTGCGATAGACTCAACACTATCTACAGAAGTTAAGTATTTACATCTATTATAATTGGTTAATGAGATATTCATAATTTCGGCAGTAGATATAAAGTTATTAATAAATATAGACTCCAAGCTCTCTAATCTGAGAGTTCCAAACTCCATATTAAATCTCTTTAATGTATCTATAGCTAAATTTAGATACCCATTATATGCAAAATATAGGGCTTTGGGAAGATACTTAATTATTATATTATAAACCTTTAATTCGTTACTGTCTAATAGATTATCATCTACAATATATAGCCCCTCTAACGCTCTATATAGCCCTATTGTTAAACTTAATTTGTCAATATTTTCTGGGGAATCTACTAAATCATCTATTAGCAGTATATACTCACTCTCTGTTTTTTCAACATTATATATAGAGTTTACTACATCTAAACTCTCTTTGCTTCTTTTGGTCGCATCTATTAATAACTCTTTTATATCTTCTGTTACACCTTTATCTAATAAATCGTAACTCTCTTTATTTAAACTATTTTTATATACAGCGCTATCTATAAAACTCTCTAATTTACTAAAATTATCTAAATTTTTATTATCTATAAATGATAAATACTCTTTAATTCTGCCAATTAAACCTTGATATCTTTTAAAAATATAGTAGTAACTCTCCTTATTTGCTAAAATCTCTACATAATTCATATATGCTGTTTTTTCTATTTGAGAGATAGGCATTATAGATGTAAATAGAGCTCTGCTTATTAATCTATCTCTTGAATGTTTTATTATTTTATCTAACAGAGAGTTAGAAGCTTGTTTGTTAAATATATCCTCTTTAATATATATATTATCTTGTAATCTGTAAACCTTTAGCATAGCAATAGCACCACTATTTAACGCTTTAAAATATTGATTGCAATTGACTACAATACTCTCTCCTGAATATAGAGTTACCGATTTATCTATAAGAGATAGAGCACCATCAATCACCTCTACTTCTATATTTGCAGCTTGTAACTCATTAAAACTATATAACTCATTTGGAAGCAGAGTCAATTTGTATAGCTTATATAACTCATCATCTGGTGTTGATACAAGAGTTAAGTTTGAGCCACCTTCACCCTCATCTATACTGTTACCAATTAACTCATTTAAAGATATATTTAATGTTGTAGCTATATTTATTAGTGTTGAGATAGTTGGATTTGATCTACCCTCTTCAAGACCAAATAGAGTAGATTTTGATATATTTGCCTCTTGAGCCAATTTTGAAAGTGAAATTTTATTAAGTAATCTATAATATTTAATTTTTGAACCGATATGGTTTATTGTGTTATCTATAGTTTTCATCTAATATCCCAAATAATCTAATTAATTGGCAAAATACCTGCATTAGGGTATCTGCCAATAACTATATTATATCAAGATTAGGTGCTAAGGTAAAAAAAAATAACTATATGAAATATGAGTTTAGATATAATTTTATAACAATTTTTCAAAGTAAAGATTAAATGGTATATTTGAAGTATAAGGAATAAAATATGTTTATTGACAAAGTAGAGCTAACTGTTAGCTCAGGTAAAGGTGGAGCAGGTTGTGTTTCATTTCATACAGAAAAGTTTGTAACCAAAGGTGGTCCAGATGGAGGAGATGGAGGAAGAGGAGGTTCTGTATATTTTAAAGTAGATGCCAATACTGACACTCTCTCTTACTATCGTGGAAAGAGGATTCTTAAAGCTAAAAATGGTCGCCCTGGAGAGGGGAGAAAAAGAAGTGGGAAAAAGGGAGAAGATCTCTATTTAACGGTTCCTCCAGGAACTCAAGTTGTAGATATTGAGAGTGGAGAAGTTTTACTGGATTTAACAGAAGATAAAGCAGTAGTAGAGTTTTTAGCAGGAGGAAAAGGGGGTTTGGGTAATGTTCACTTTAAAGGTCCTACAAATCAGAGACCAACCTATGCACAACCTGGACTTCCTGGAGAGACAAAAGAGATAAGATTGGAGCTAAAATCTATTGCAGATGTGGGGTTAGTAGGCTTTCCTAATGTTGGTAAATCTACACTTATATCATCTTTGTCAAATGCAAGACCAGAAGTTGCTAACTATGAATTTACAACACTTACACCAAAGCTTGGTGTTGTTCAAATTAGTGAGTATGAATCGTTTTTAATGGCTGATATTCCAGGAATCATCGAGGGAGCAAGTGATGGTAGAGGGCTTGGATTGGAGTTTTTAAGACATATTGAGAGAACTAAAACACTTCTTTATATGATAGATGCTACAAACTATAGAGAGATGAAGTATCAACTAGAAGCCCTTAAAGAGGAGATAAATAGATACTCCAGCTCTCTTGGAGATAGAGCATTTGCAATAGCTGTTACTAAAATAGATGCTTTAAGTGCAGAGGATTTAAATGAAAAATTAGAAGAGTTTTTTAAAGATATAGGTTTAGAGCCAAATAGCAAAGCAGTAGAGTTTGGAGCCGAAAAAAATCTATTAAGTTATGTTCAAGATAGAGAAGATTGGGAAGATTTAGATTATAACCAGCCAATTTTTCTTTTGCCAATTTCGGCAGTTTCAAGAGTAAATCTTGATGCACTTAAATTTCTACTATTTAAATTAATAAAGAGTAAAAAAGAGAAATAATGAGAAGAGTAGTAATAAAAGTTGGTTCACATGTATTAACACAAGATGGAAAAATTGCACTAGATAGATTGCAAAACCTTGTAGATTTAATTGCAAAGTTACACGGCAGTAAAAAAGAGGTAATTTTAGTAAGTTCAGGTGCAGTAGCAGCTGGTTTTACAAAAGTTGCAATGAATAGAGCAAAAGTAGAAGAGAAACAAGCCCTAGCAGCAATTGGGCAGCCACTCTTGCTAAAACACTACCAAGAGGCATTTGATAGATACAATATAGAAGTTGCACAAATTCTATTAACTGCTGATGACTTTGACTCTAGAAAGAGAACAAAATTTGCAAAAGGTGCAATTGAAAAATTATTAGAAAATAGAATAGTTCCAATTATTAATGAAAATGATGTAACTGCAACAGAAGAGCTTCTTTTCGGAGACAACGATAGATTATCTGCCCATGTTGCATACTATTTTGATGCCGATATATTGGCAATATTAAGCGATATAGATGCATACTATACAGATGACCCAAACAAAAATAGCAGTGCAAAACCTCGAAAAGTTGTTACTCACTTAACTAATGATGAGTTAGAGTCCAAATGCACACCAAATGGAGAGTTTGCAACTGGTGGGATTGTGACAAAACTTCAAGCTGCAAAATTTCTACTCGATAGAGACAAGAGCATATTTTTAGCAAGTGGATTCAATCTACAAGATATAGAGAGTTTTCTACTTAATAAAGAGCATATTGGTGGAACACTATTTACGAAGGAGATGGTATGAGAGTAATCTTTATGGGAACACCCGATTATGCAAAGGTTATCTTAAATGAGTTGATTAAAGCAGAAGATATAGGCGTAGTGGCTACATTTACTCAGCCAGATCGCCCATTTGGCAGAAAAAAGGTGCTAACTCCACCACCGGTAAAAGAGCTCTCTCTAAAGCATAATATAGAAATCTATCAGCCAGAGAGTTTGAAAGATGAAACTTTTTATAAAATAATAAGAGATTTAAATCCAGATTTTATTGTTGTAGCAGCATATGGGCAGCTATTGCCAAAAGAGATTTTAGATATAGCTCCATGCATAAACCTACATGCATCAATTTTACCAAAATATAGAGGTGCATCTCCAATACAACAAGCAATATTAAATCAAGATGAGTATAGTGGAGTTACTGCAATGTTAATGGAAGAGGGGTTAGATAGTGGAGATATGCTTGGGTTTAGGTTTATTAAAACAGCTCAAGCACCAAATCTTTATGATATGACAAACATGTTAAGTAATTTAGCTGCAAAATTGACCCTAAGTATATTAAGAGAGTTTGATAATATTGAACCAATACCTCAATTTGATGCTCTATCTACAAAGTGTAAAAAGATTAAAAAATCTGATGGATTAGTAGATTTTAGTGATGCAAATATACTCTATGCTAAAAGTTGTGCATTTTTTGGGTGGCCAGGAGTCTTTTTGGAGAGTGGTTTAAAACTATTAGATATAGAGTTAATTGATTCAGTTACAACAAATAATGCTGGGGAGATTTTAGATATATTCGATGATAGTGTTACCATAGGTTGCACTTTGGGTGCGATAAAAGTTGCGACACTTCAGCCACCATCAAAAGCTAAAATGAGTGCAAAAGCTTATATAATGGGTAAAAGGATAACAATTGGAGATACTCTATTTTGATAAATTAGAATCTACTCAGAAATATCTTGTTAAATTGATTAAAGAGGGCAAAACAGATAAAGAGATAGCAATAGTAGCTAATGAGCAATATGGTGGAATAGGCAGTAGAAACAATAGTTGGATCGCTAATAGAGGGGATTTGACACTCTCTTTCGTAGTAAAAAAAGAGTCACTACCCAAAGATTTACTAATAAGTTCAGCCTCAATATATTTTGCATATTTTATGAAAGAAATTTTACATGAATATGACAATAATTGTTGGCTAAAGTGGCCTAATGATATCTATATAAAAAACAAAAAAGCAGGTGGAGTTGTTACTCAAATTTTAAAGAACACCTTAATAGTGGGGATAGGTATAAATTTAACACCCAAAGATGAAAAGTATGCATATTTTAATGATGTAAAAAATGTTAAAAAAATGTTAAATTCATATTTTATGCTATTAAAAAAAGGTAAAAATTGGCAGGAAGTTCTCAGTAAATATAGGGTAGAATTTGAAAATAATAAAAGTTTAACTGTGCATATTAAAGGAAAAAAAACAACTTTAAAAAATGCAAAACTATGCGATGATGGCGCATTATTGGTAAATGATGAAAGGATATATAGCTTAAGATGAGTGAAGTAATAAGTATAGCCAACCAAAAAGGTGGCGTAGGAAAAACAACAACAGCTGTAAATCTTGCGGCCTCTCTTTCAAAAGAGGGTAAAAGAGTGTTATTAATAGATGCAGACCCACAAGCAAATGCTACAACAAATCTAGGGTTTCAAAGAACAGATTATGAATTTAACATATATCATGTTCTAATAGGCAACAAAGAGTTAGAAGATATTATAATAAGCACAGAGTATAAAAAATTGGACCTTGCTCCATCTAATATAGGTTTAGTTGGAATAGAGCGAGAGTTTTATGACAAAAAAAATAGAAACAGAGAGTTAATTTTAAAAAAGAAGATAGCTAAAATAAGAGATAGCTACGACTATATTATAATCGACTCTCCTCCAGCCCTAGGACCAATTACAATCAATGCACTCGGTGCTTCAGACTCTGTTATTGTTCCTATACAGTGTGAATATTTTGCACTAGAGGGTTTGGCTCAACTAATGAATACAATAGGATTAATTAAAAAATCTATAAATCCAAATCTTAAAATAAAAGGCTTTTTGCCAACAATGTATTCAGGACAAAATAATCTATCTAAACAGGTTTTAGCCGATTTAGAGAGACACTTTAAGAATTCTCTATTTAAATTTAAAAAAGATTATATTGTTGTTCCTAGAAATGTAAAAATTGCCGAGAGCCCTAGTTTTGGCGAACCAGTTATAACTTATGCAGCACAATCTAAAGGTTCACAAGCATATAGAGCATTAGCCTCAGCAATAATAAAAAGCAGATAGTTATGGCAAAAAAGAGTGGTTTAGGCAGAGGCTTAGGAGCTATTTTAGATGAGATAGGCTCTACTTACGAATCTCAATATAACGAAGCAGTTAAAGATAGCAATTCAGATATAATTGCAGAGATAGATGTAGATTCGATTGAGCCAAATCCATATCAACCTAGAAAAAACTTTGATCCAGATAGACTTCAAGAGTTATCAGACTCAATAAAAGAGCATGGACTTCTTCAGCCAATTGTAGTAATTAATCATGAAGATAGATATATATTAATTGCTGGTGAGAGAAGACTTAGGGCTACTAAACTCGCTAATTTAGATACTATTAAAGCAATAGTTGCAGATATTGAATTAGATGAATTAAGATTAAGAGAGTTAGCCCTTATTGAGAATATCCAAAGAGAAAATCTTAATGCTATAGAGTTAGCCAACTCATATAAAGAGCTTATAGAAGTTCATAATATTACACACGATGAGTTATCTAATATTGTCCATAAAAGTCGCTCGCAAATAACCAATACATTAAGATTGTTAAATTTAGATGAGTATGCGCAAGAAGCAATTGTATCTAATAAAATATCCCAAGGTCATGCAAAAATTTTAGTATCTTTGCCAAAAGATAAGCAAAAAGTTTTAGTAGATACAATAGCAGGGCAAAAACTTAGTGTTAGAGAGGTAGAATCTATCGCTAAAAGATTAAAAGATAGAGATGGCAGTAAAAGAGTAGATGATATTATTAAATCCAAATCTTTTAAAATATCAAAAGATAAAACTCAGCAACTAAAAGAGTTGATACCTTTTGATATAAGAGTAAAAAAATCAAGTGTAGAGATACTACTCGATTCAGATGATAAATTAGATAAATTTATAGCTTTTATTAAAGAGACTAGCAAAAATTAACCCCTATTTAAAATCTAATAAGATAAAATTACGCATATTTTTATAGGAGGGCAAATGCTAACACTGTCACCGTCGTTGATGCTGATTGTGCTTCTGCTCTTTATAGGCTTAATTGTCTATTTAGATAAAGCACTATATCAGCCAATTATTAACTTTATGGATCAGCGTGATATGACTATTGCTAAAGCTTCTAAAGAGTCTCAAGAGCTTTCTGGTAGCGCAGAAGAGTTACTGCAAGAAGCAAATGAGATACTTGAAAAAGCTAAGCAAGAGGCAAATAAAATGCGTCAAAGTGCAATAGAAGAAGCAAGTAGCGAGGCTGAAAAACTTATTGCTACTAAAGAGGTTGAGCTTGATAAAGCTTATGAAGAGTTTACTAAGAGATTAGAAGAGGAGAAAGAGGAACTTAAAAATGGTCTTCTTTCACAAGTTCCTCTTATTAAAGAGTCTCTTAAAGCTAAATTTTCACAAGCTTTTTAAGGATTAGGTATGAGTAGATATTTGAAATTAATGGCACTACTAGCTATTCCTGCACTTTTATTAGCAAGTGGTGATAATAAGATGGCTGAGCAATATTTAGAGCTTACTGGTCGTGAAACAGATTTTGTTCCAAGGCTCTTTAACTTTGTTCTTTTAGTTGCACTTTTATACTATCTTTTAGCTAACCCTATCAAAGAGTTTCTAAAAAACAGAACCTCTTCGATAGCTGAGCAATTAGCTGAAATTGAGAAGAGAAGACAAGCTTCAAAAGATGCAAAAATTAAAGCTCAAGAGGAGCTAGAAGAGGCTAAAGCAAAAGCTAAAGAGATTGTAGAAGATGCAAAAGCAGAGATAACTCTAGTAAAAGAGAAGATACTCAAAAATGCTGAGCAAGAGATTGCTACTCTTGAAAAAGTTGCTAAAGAGAAGATGGAAATAGAGAAGAGAAAAGTAGTTAAAGAGACTACAGCTAATATCTTGAATGATAGTATTAGCAGTGATGATATTCCATTAGATGCAGAAAAAATTGTTAATATTGTAACAAAAGAGGTGGCATAATGGAGACACTAATAGCTAAAAAATATGCAAAAGCTCTTTTAGAGTTAGATGGTATCTCATTAGAAGAGGTAGCATCTCAAATTGGGGCTATCTCAGAAGTTATAACTTCAGATAAAAAAGTATCTACTTTTTTAAACTCTCCATTAATTAAGAATAGTGTTAAATTTAAAGCTCTAGTAGAACCTTTAAAAGATAAATTAGATAAGAGAGTTGTTGCTCTTTTAGAGTTGATGGCTCAAAAAGGTAGATTAGCTCTAATTCCAGAACTATATCAAATCTTAATAAAAGAGATTATGGTAAAAAGTAATAACTTTAAAGGAGTTGTTGAGAGTAATGAAGAGTTAGACTCAACACTAAAAGAGAAGTTGGAGAAAAAATTAGCATCTTATAGTGGTGCAAATATTGAGTTAGAGACAATAAAAAGTGATTTAGATGGTATCAAGGTGGAAGTAAGCGATTTAGGTTTAGAGCTTAACTTCTCTAAAGAGAGTGTTAAAAAAGCTCTTATAGAGCATATTCAAAAAGCACTATAAGTTATATTACAAAAAGGAGAATTTGTGGCAACGAAACTGCAAGCAGATGAAATTAGCTCTTTAATAAAAGAGAGAATTGAAAATTTTGAAATTAAAGTAGATATTAATGAGGTGGGTAAAGTTGTCTCTATTGGTGATGGTGTTGCTAAAGCATATGGCTTGAGTAATGTAATGGCTGGAGAGATGGTCGAGTTTGAAAATGGCATTAAGGGAATGGTTCTTAACCTTGAGGAGTCAAGTGTTGGTATCGTTGTTCTTGGGCAATTTGAATCTATTAGAGAGGGTATGAGCGTTAAGAGAGTTGGAGAACTTTTAAAAGTTCCAACAGGAGAGGCACTTGTAGGTCGTATTGTTAGCCCACTTGGTGAGCCACTAGATGGAAAAGGTGCTATAGAAGCAACGCAGATGAGATTTGTTGAAGAGAAAGCTCCTGGAATTATGGATAGAAAATCTGTTCATGAACCTCTACAAACTGGTATTAAAGCAATTGATGCACTTGTTCCTGTTGGGCGTGGACAAAGAGAACTTATTATTGGTGATAGACAAACAGGTAAAACAACTCTAGCTATTGATACAATCATTAACCAAAAAGGTCAAGATGTAATATGTATCTATGTTGCTATTGGTCAAAAACAATCAACTGTTGCTTCACTTGTTCAAAAGTTAGAAGAAGCTGGAGCAATGGAATATACAATTGTTGTTAATGCCGGTGCTTCTGACCCATCTGCACTTCAATTCTTGGCACCATATGGTGGTGTAACTATGGCTGAATACTTTAGAGATAACGGTAAACATGCTGTTATATTCTACGATGATCTATCTAAACATGCAGTTGCATACAGAGAGATGTCACTAATTTTAAGAAGACCTCCAGGTCGTGAAGCATACCCTGGTGATGTTTTCTACCTTCACTCAAGACTACTAGAGCGTGCAGCAAAACTTAATGATGAGTTGGGTGCTGGTTCAATTACTGCATTCCCAATTATTGAAACTCAAGCTGGAGATGTATCTGCATATATTCCAACAAATGTTATCTCTATCACTGATGGTCAAATTTTCCTAGAAACTGACTTATTTAACTCTGGTATTCGTCCAGCTATTAATGTTGGTTTATCTGTATCTCGTGTTGGTGGTGCCGCTCAAATTAAAGCAATTAAACAAGTTGCAGGAACACTAAGACTTGACCTTGCTTCATTTAGAGAGCTTCAAGCATTTGCACAATTTGCTAGTGACTTGGATGAATCAAGTAGAAATCAACTTGAGAGAGGGCAAAGAATGGTTGAACTTCTTAAGCAACCTCCATACTCACCAATTCCTATCGAGAAGCAAGTTGTAGCTATCTATGCTGGAACAAAAGGTTACTTAGATGATATTCCAGTAGAAGCAGTTACTAAATTTGAGAGAGAGTTTTTACTATTTGTAGAGAGTAAATACCCACAAATTTTAGAAGATATCAGAGAGAATAAAAAACTTACAGATGAGAATGAAGAGGAACTTAAAAAAGCGATTGAGGATTTCAAATCTCAATTTAGCGCTTAATTAAAGGCTGAAGAATGGCTAGCTTAAAAGAGATTAAAAGAAAGATAAAGAGCGTTAAAGGGACGCAAAAGACTACAAGAGCAATGAAGCTTGTATCTTCTGCAAAACTTAGACGAGCTGAGCAAGTTGCTAAAGCATCAAAGGCTTATGCTATTAAAATTACAGAGATGCTAGAAGAGATTTCTGCTAATATTGCAAAATCTCAAGATAGTATTGACTCTCCATATTTTAAAAGCACTAAAGAGCCAAAAGTTGTTGATATTGTTGTAATTACATCTGATAAAGGTCTTTGTGGTGGATTTAACTCTCAAACTATTAAACAGGCTAATAGTTTTATAGAGGAGTATGAAGCTGCAGGAGCTAAAGTTAGACTTAGAGTAATTGGTAAAAAAGCTATTGGTTACTATAAGTTTCAACAAAGAGAGTTAGAGAGTGCAGTAGATGGTTTAAGCTCTGCTCCAACTTATGATAAAGCAGCAGAATTTATAAAAGTTGTTGTAGATTCATATTTAGATGGAGAGACTGATAAAGTTATTATTGTTCACAACGGATATGTAAATATGATTACACAAGAGGTAAGAGTAGATAATATTCTACCACTTAATCCTGATGAATTTAAGCCAGATTCTATATCTACTTCAGAGTTAGAGATGGAACCAGATGATGACTCTTTATTAGATGAGTTAATCAATAGATATATTGAATATACAATATATTACGCATTAATAGACTCTTTAGCAGCTGAGCATAGTGCTAGAATGCAGGCTATGGATGCTGCAACTAATAATGCAAAAGATATGGTTGATAGCTTAACAGTATCATATAACAAAGCGAGACAAGAGGCGATTACAACAGAGTTAATCGAGATAATTAGTGGCGTTGAGTCGATGAAATAATTTAAGGAGAATAGATGAGTAATATGACAGGTAAAATTATTCAGGTAATGGGACCAGTTGTTGATGTAGAATTTAGCGACTACCTTCCTGAAATAAATGAAGCTTTAGAGACAACAGTTTCAATTGATGGAGAAGATAAGAGATTGGTATTGGAAGTTGCAATTCAACTTGGTGATAGCCGTGTTAGAACAATTGCAATGGATATGAGTGAAGGTCTTGTAAGAGGGCAAGAGGTAACTGCTACTGGTAACCCAATTAAAGTTCCAGTTGGAGAAGAGGTTCTTGGTCGTATCTTTAATGTAATTGGTGAAACAATCGATGGTGGAGAGCAAGTTAAAGCTGAGAATGAATGGTCAATTCACAGAACACCACCACCACTAGATGAGCAAAGCACAACTACAGAGATTTTTGAGACAGGTATCAAGGTAGTTGATCTACTTGCTCCATATGCTAAAGGTGGTAAAGTAGGACTATTTGGTGGTGCTGGTGTTGGTAAAACAGTTATTATTATGGAGCTTATTAACAATGTTGCTCTAAAACATAGTGGTTTCTCAGTATTTGCTGGTGTTGGTGAAAGAACAAGAGAGGGTAATGACCTTTATAATGAAATGAAAGAGTCGAATGTTTTAGATAAAGTTGCCTTATGTTATGGGCAAATGAGTGAACCTCCAGGGGCAAGAAACAGAATTGCATTAACTGGTCTTACAATGGCTGAGTATTTTAGAGATGAAAAAGGTCTTGATGTATTGATGTTTATCGATAATATCTTTAGATTTGCACAATCTGGTGCTGAGATGTCTGCACTTTTAGGTCGTATTCCATCAGCAGTTGGATATCAGCCAACACTTGCATCTGAAATGGGTAAACTTCAAGAGAGAATTACATCTACTAAAACTGGCTCAATTACATCTGTTCAAGCTGTATATGTTCCAGCAGATGACTTAACTGACCCAGCTCCAGCATCTGTATTTGCTCACTTAGATGCAACAACAGTTCTTAACAGATCTATTGCAGAAAAAGGTATCTATCCAGCAGTTGATCCACTTGATTCTACTTCTAGAATGCTAGACCCTGTAATTATTGGAGAGGAGCACTATGAAGTTGCAAGAGGTGTTCAGGCAATTTTACAAAAGTATAAAGATTTACAAGATATCATTGCAATTCTTGGTATGGATGAGCTTAGTGAAGAGGATAAACTAACTGTTGAAAGAGCTAGAAAAGTTGAAAAATTCCTATCTCAACCATTCCATGTTGCAGAAGTTTTCACAGGAAGCCCAGGTGTTTATGTAACGCTAGATGACACAATAAAAAGCTTCAAAGGTTTATTAGAAGGTAAATATGATGATTTACCAGAAGCAGCATTCTATATGGTTGCTGGAATTGATGAAGCTATTGCAAAAGCAGAAAAAATTAAAGCGAAGGCTTCATAAAGACTAAAGGAGTCCCATGAGCAATTTAAAGCTAGAAATTGTAACACCACATGGTGTTATATACGATGGCGATGTAAAAGTTGTAACTCTTTGTGGTAAAGATGGTGAGTTTGGTGTTTTACCACAACATGCTAGTTTAGTAAGCCTTTTAGATGCAGGAGTTATATCTGCAACTACAGATGATAATAAAGAGATTGTAATAGCTATTAATGGTGGTTATGCAAAAGTTTCTGAAAATAAAGTTAGCTGTATTGTAGATGGTGCAGTTGCTATTACAGATGAAGAGGGTGAATTAAGCGAAAATTTATCAAAAGCTAAAGAGTTATTAAAAAAAGCGCAAAGTAGTGATACAACAATTGCTGCTGCTGTTAGCAAAATAGAATCTATCAAGAAGTAGAGTATGTCTATATCAGATTACTTTGCACAAAGTGGCATTATAACTTATATAGTTATAGGCACACTTTCACTATATTTCATATCTACTCTATCAATTTTTATCTACAGATATCGAACAATAAGTAGGCGTTTAAAAGTAGAGCAAGAGTCTCTATCTAAACTATATACTTCTAATGATACTCATCCAGATCCAAGCTCAATTCTCTATAGTTATATGAATAGGTCTGATGGAAGTTTAGATAAGATTTTTAAAGCTGCAATTAGTGATACAATTCGTGTATCAACCAAGGGCTTGACTCAACTTAGTATTATGGCTTCTACCTCTCCTTTTATTGGTCTATTTGGAACAGTTGTTGGTATCTTAGATGCTTTTAGTAAATTGGGTAATTTAAAGAGTGCATCACTCTCTGTAGTCGCACCAGCAATTAGTGAAGCACTTATTGCAACTGCTGTTGGTATATTTGTTGCTATCTTTGCTTACTCTTTTAACTTACTACTTAAAAGAAAGGTTTATGAGTTAAACTCTACACTTGAATCTGCTGCAGAGATTTTAGTCAGTAGGAGCGAATAGTGAATTGGGATGATGAACCAGATTTAAATATTACGCCATTTGTTGATGTTATGTTGGTTTTAATGGCAATATTAATGGTTACAGCCCCTACTATGACCTATCAAGAGAAGATAGACTTGCCTCAAGGCACACAGAGTAAAGAGGTCGATAAAGAGTCTAAAGTTACAATTAGAATGGATGCTCAAAAGGTAATCTATCTTGGTAAAGAGCAATTTAGCTTAGATAACTTTAGAGATACTTTTATGATGAAATCTAAAAATTTTAACCTAAATACTACAGTTTTTATTAGAGCAGACAAACATTTAGCATATGGTGATGTAATATATCTACTAAAAAGTGTTAAAGATGTAGGTTTTACCAAAGTTTCACTTATTACAGAATGAAAAGAGTTCAGTTAGAAGCGATAGCTTCATCTATATTGATATATCTAATTATAATTGTTACAATCTTCTCTATTGCAATATATGACCCAGATGAGAAAAAAGCTAAAAATTTTGTTGAGAAGAAATCTGATATAATTGAGGTCTCTTTAGGTTCACCTGTTAAGCCAAAATCAACAAAATCGATAACTCAAAAGAGAGATGAGAAAAAAGAGCCTAAAAAAACAGAGAAAAAAGAGCCTAAAAAAGTTGTTAAAAAGGTTAGAAACATAAAAGAGACAAGCAAAACATCTAAGCCAATAAAACATACAAAAAAAGCTATAAAAACTCATACTAAAAGAGTAAAACCAACACACAAAAAACCAACAAAAACTAATAAAAGAACTAAGCCAACAAAGGCTTCATCTCTATTTAAAAAATTACCAAAAGGTATAAAAGATGATAAACCAATTAACAAAAGAGCAGGTAAATCTGGTAAAAGTATTAAAAAAGTTAATCAGGGTAAAGGATTAGTAGATAAGTATAAAGCAAAAGTTACATCAATTTTGAGGTCTTGGCAAGCACAAAGTAACTTTGCAGGAGAGAAGATAAAAATAGAATTAATTATCTACTCTACAGGGCTATTTGAATATAAAATTCTATCTCACTCTCTAAATCCTGAATTAAATAAATCATTAAAGTCATATTTGGATAGATTAAAAAGTGTAGGTTTTGGACCACACTCAAGCCCAAAACCACTAAATTTTACAGTTATCTATAATATAAATGGGTAAATTATTACACATTTTATCTGCGATTTTTTTCTATAATTGCTTAAATTATATTATAATAATACTATTTAATATAATATTTACTCTTTTTTTGTTACAATAAAAAAAATTAAAAGGCACAATATGAAATATTTACTCTTTTTATCTATATTTATATATGCACTCTTTGCAAAAACTCCTGATGCTGTAATAAAAATTGATAAAAATGTAGATCAGGGTGAATCTATAACTATTGTTGGAGCATCTAGTGTATCACCAAAGTTTAAAAAAGAGTTAAATAGATTATTTAAATCAGACTTTTCAATTACAGGACACTTTTTGGTTAAAGATAATAACCTAACAAATATAAGTTACTCAACACTACCTATTGCTTTAAATACAAAAACAAAATTAACTCTACTCTATAACTTTTCAAAAACCAATACAAATGGGGCAAGTTTAGATATTAAACTCTATGAAGGGTCGCCTAAAAAAATTATATTTAGAAAAAATTATAATGTTTCAAGATTAGAGAAAACTCCATTTTTAATCCATAAAGCTGTTAGTGAAATTAATGATTTAAAAAAATACCCACCTGTTAATTGGATGAATAGATATGTTGTAATTTCAAGATATACAGGAGCTAAAAAGACAGAAATACTACTTGCAGATTATACATTCACATATCAAAAAGTTATAGTTAAGAATGGTTTTAATATGTTTCCTATTTGGGCAGATAAAGAGCAAAAATCTCTATACTACAGTAACTATGCAGGAGATGTTTTAAATCTATATAAATTAAATATATATACTTGGAAAAAGAGTCTTATTACTAAATCTCAAGGTATGTTGATATGTTCAGATGTTAGTAGTGATGGCTCAAAACTTCTACTTACAATGGCACCAAACTCACAACCAGATATATATCTTTTTAGTGGTGGAAGTGCAAAAAGATTAACTAAATTTAGTGGTATAGATGTTGGTGGTAAATTTGCAGATGGCGAGAGTAGTGTAGTTTTTGTATCCAATAGGCTAGGTAGTCCAAATATATTTAAAATGCCACTAACAAGAGGAGATGTATCTAAAGTAGTATTTCATGGGACAAATAACTCATCTGTTGATGCACACGACAAAGAGTTAGTTTACTCAAGTAAAGAGGGTAGAAAGAGTTTTAATATATATTTAACAGATACAAATGGAATGCAAACAAGACCATTAACAAGTGGAGGAGTAAATCAATTCCCTAGATTTAGTCAAGATGGTAATATTGTAATGTATATAAAAAGAACAAGTGGTGGTAACTCTATAGGCTTTTTAAATTTAAGCGCCAATAGAAGTGAGCTTTTTAAGATGGGTATAAATAGAATTCAATCAATTGATTGGTAGGAGATAGTATGAGCATAGTTAAAAATATTTTTTTAATTGTAATTTTAGTAACTGTTGTTAATGCAGAGCAGTCAGTATATTCTGATACAGACTTTATCGACCCAGAAGTTGTAGCAAAAAAGAATAGTAGAGAGATATTTATATTAAAACAAAAGATTTCACAATTAAAAGAGAGTATTGAAGGTCTTAAAACTATTATTAACGGACAAAATAACCAAATAGAGCAATTAAGACTAAAAGCTAATGCAAGTGATAATTTAACTAAAATAATAAACCAACTATCACAAAGAGTTGCAGCGCTTGAATCTAGACCAAAAGAGGTAGTAAAAGAGGCTGCTACTGCACCAATTACTCCTGTAGAGACTCAAGCTCCAGTATCTAGTGGAACTACTGCTAAAAAAATGACATCTAAAGAGTTATATAAAAACGCGGTGCTTAATTTTACAAAATCTAAGCTCTCTTCTGCTCAAGATATATTTAAAAAACTACTTAAAAAAGGGTATAAAAAAGCATCTACAAACTTCTATCTAGGTGAAATTGCATATAAAAAAGGTAGATATAAAGAGGCAATTAGTTACTATCAAAAGAGTGCATCTTTAAATGAGAATGCAAGTTATATGGATAAATTGCTACTGCATACTGCTATATCGTTAAAGAAAAAGGGAAAAGTATCGGATGCAAAGGTATTTTTAAAAGCTGTAATAGATGGCTATCCCAATACCAACTCTGCAAAAGAGGCAAAAAAATATCTTAAATAACACTTTATAAGCTATGATAAAGTGTAATTAGTTAAAATCGGTAAATATTTTTAAAAGGATTACAATGGCAATTAAAGAAGAAAATAGCGTAGTAGCTATAGAGTATGAGTTAAAAGAGGCTGGTGGAAGTGAAGTTTTAGATAGCAACAAAGGTTCAGCACCTTTAGAGTTTATTATTGGAAAAGGTCAATTAATTCCTGGTTTAGAGAAGCAATTAGTAGGTATGAGTGCTGGAGAGAGTGCAGATATTTTAGTAAAAGCTGAAGAAGCGTATGGATTAAAAGATGAAGAGGCAATTCAAGAGATACCAAGAGATCAATTTGAAGGTATTGATTTAGAGAAGGGAATGTCTCTATATGGTCAAGGTCAAAATGGTGAAACTGTTCAAGTTACTGTTGTAGATTTTAATGACGATACAGTAAAAGTAGATTTCAATCACCCATTAGCTGGAAAAGATTTAATGTTTAATGTAACAGTTGTTAGCGAAAGAGATGCAACTGAGCAAGAAGCAGCTACAGGTCAAGTAGATAACGGTGGATGCGAAGGTGGAAGTTGTGGTTGTAGCCACTAACTTTATTTAAAGAGAGTTTTAAAACTCTCTTTTGCAAGTTTTTGCAAAAACTCTACTATTTTATAATCTTAACTTTCACACCTAGTTTTAACTAAAATTTTAAACTAAACAGTGCTATTGTGGCATCTGATGTAAAATTGTCATATATCTTGACAAAAACTATTCACTTTTTAAAATCCCATAAATAGATTATTTAAAAATTTAAATATACAATGTCAAGAGCCATGATAATTTTTGTATTAAATATAGATAGTAGCTTACTAGCATCATAAAATAATATTTTAAGTGTAAAGTTAAATTTATATGCTAAGTAACAAAACAAATTTCAAATAATATGGACAGGCGAATTCATTAGCGTCTATTTAAACAAAAAAGTTAATTTCAAGCTTATTGGTAGGAATAAATTCGAGTGTCCAAAAAGAAGAGTAATATACTTTACTTTTAAAACTCTAACTTATATAGATGATTTAAGTGCAAAAGTTATTTTATAATATCTATCCCTTTACATTTAACAAAAACTCTTTCTCTACTTTCTAAATTATAAGCACTCAATTCTCTACCCCATAGACAGCCCGTATCTAATGCTAATATATCATCTCTATCTAAAAACCCAAGAGTGGACCAGTGACCAAAAACTATTTTTAACTCTTTCTTCTCTTTTATAGGGCAATCAAACCAAGGGTATAAATCATCTCTTTTTAGAGTATAAGGAGAGCCTTTTTGTTTAAAATCTAAATACCCATTTTTATAGCAATATCTCATTCTAATAAAGCTATTTAGTGCATATCTCTCTATATCACTATTTTGCCCATGTGGCTCAAAATGATCTGTCTCTTTGCTAAGCATAATTTTTAACCACTCTTTTACCTCTTTTGAGTTTAATCTTTGTTGTAAAATATCATTATAGTGCTTTGCAGCTCCTAATTGAAAATTTGGAGCAATTCCAGCATGAGCCATTGCATAACCCAAATTGTAATCAATATGTAAAAATGGCTGACTTCTAAGCCAATTTATCAAACTCTCAGCCTTAGCAGAATTTAAAATTGGCTCTATAGTTGGATTACTCTTTTTTAATCCAAAATATGCAGCAATTAAACTAATATCATGATTTCCAAGCACTATATCTATTGACTCTCTATGCTCATAAACATACTCTAAAACCTCTAAAGATTTGTTGCCTCTATTTACTAAATCACCCACAAGCCATAACCTGTCTCTATTTGGGTCAAAGTTTATCTTGGTTAAAAGGTTTTGAAAGTTATCAAAACAGCCTTGTATATCGCCTATTGCCCAAGTCATAAAATATCCCCTAAAAGCTCTCTATATTTTACTACCTTCTCTTCCAAACTCATAGCCGCATAAGCTGGAGATGGAGAAGGTAGATATATTGTCTCTATATTTAACTCTTTAAAGTGCTTATTGTAAACCTTTTGTGCCAATTTGCTAGTAAATGCAATAGTTTTTATAGATGGATAATCTTGCAAAAGTCTCTCTATATCATTTGGCACAATATCTTTTAGATTACTATCGCTTGAATTCTCTCTATTGCAACTTGCTACTATATCCCAAAGAGCTATTTTTAACTCTTTTAAAAGCCATATCTTTTGATCTCTGTTATTTACAGGATAAGCACTAATTTCAGCTAATATTTTCCAAAATTGGTTTTTTGGATGTGCATAGTAAAAGCTATTCTCAAACGACTTTAAACTAGGAAAAGAGCCCAAAATCAATATCTTGCTATCTTTAAAAATAATTGGCCCAAATGGGTGTTTTACCACTATTTAAGCTCCTTTATAAGAGTTTTAACAAATAGCACAATTATAAAAATCATAAATAGTGTTAAAGCAATTTCACTACCTTTGTGCATATTTTCAAATATATGACTTTGAACTACCTTTTCGCCTTGCTTTTGCATATCTATAATGGAGCTCATATAAAAGTATTTAAATAGCATCGCCGAACCAATAGCACCAAGAGCACATAGAGTCTTAACTAAATCTCTATTAAATCTTTTATACTGATACCCCTCATAAAACACAATTGCTAAAACCCCAAGCATTATAAAGTAGCCTAAGCGAATAAAGTTTTCACTCATTATAAGACCCTCTTGAAAGCGACTTAAAAGCTCCTCTCCAAGCCACTTTTCAGAGTGAAAAGTAACAGGTGCCACAACAGCCCCAGCATAAATTGTAGCCCCTAAAACTACACCTAAAATTAGAAGATAAACTATTGTAAAATATCTATTTGTTTTCATTGTGTAAATCCTTTTTGTTTAATATTAAAGAGGTCTAATGTAACACAAAACCTCTATCATGCCCTGATATATCTTTATAAAAACTAATCTCTCTATCTAAATTAATTTTTAAAATATACTCTTTAATAGACTCTCTTTGGTCATACCCCATTTCGCATACAGCGTATTTTATTCTCTTTTCTTTAATAATATCTAAAATATTATGTAAAATCTCAACACCACCCTTTGGTGCAAATAGTGCGCAATGGGGTTCGTAATCTAAAATATTTTTTTCTAATTTAAACTCTGGGTCAATATATGGAGGATTGCTAATTAAAAGCTCTGGAGTATCTAAGCAATCAAGCATTGAGCAATTTTTTATAACTATTTTATCTTCTAATTTAAATTTTTCTATATTTTTTTTGGCAACCTCTATCGCCTCTTTGGATATATCACTAGCCTCTATTTCAACATCACACTCTTTAGCAATAGATATGCTTAAAACTCCACTTCCTACACCTATCTCTGCTACACTTTTGATATTGTGCTTTTTTATTAATCCAATTGCCTTCTCTACCAATATTTCACTCTCTGGGCGAGGTATCAAAGCACCTTTGTTTATAAAAAAATTATACTTATAAAAACTTACGCTATTGGTAATATACTCTATTGGCTCAAGATTTTTTCGTCTATTAATTAACTCTTTAAATATATCAAAATCGATATCTTCAATCTGTTTTAATATTAAATCTTCGCGACGACAATTTAGCATAAAAGATAGTAGTATCTCAACCTCTAATCTTGGGCGCTCAACTATATCTTTTAACTCTTTTTGCCCCCAAAGCAGGGCTTTTGTTATTAACATTACTTTAAAAAGCCTAAAATAACACTATCGTCATTTTTTTGCGTATCATCATATCCTAATGCTTTAAGTCTCTCTATTACTGGTGGGTGAGTGTAGTAGAAAAATATATATGTTGGATGCGATTTTGGAAATGCCTTATTTTCATTTACCAACTTTAGCAGCGCACTTATAAGATAATTTTTACCACCTATCTTTGCACCAAATTTATCTGCTTCATACTCATTATGTCGGCTAATTAGCCCCATTATAGGCATATACACAAAGCTAAATATTGGCATTAAAAGCATAATAAGTGCCACTTTTGCACCAGAAGTTGCTACAACTCCCATTTGTGTAAAAAGCTCTGTTGGCAAGTTTCCAATAATAGCTAATACTACAAATAAAAATATACCAATTGTTGCTATATTTTTAAAGATATCTTTATGGCTGTAGTGTCCTAACTCATGCCCTAAAATTGCTATAATCTCATCTTTGTTTAACTTCTCTAGCAAAGTATCAAAAAGGACCACTCTTTTACTCTTGCCAAGCCCACCAAAATAGGCATTTAAACGGCTATCTCTCTTACTTGCATCAATGCTAAATATTCCATCACTATCTAAACCAACACTCTTCATAATTCTCTCTATATCACTCTTTAACTCTTCATCTTCTATTGGTTTAAATTTGTTAAACAGTGGTGCTATTACTGTTGGATATAGCATATTTGTAACAACTATAAAACCAAATAAGATTATAAATGTCCATATCCACCAATTGCTAAAGTTTTCAATAACATAGATAATTAGGCTAAATACAATACCACCAATAACTACTGTTAAAAGCATCGATTTTAGGGTATCTATTAAATATAATTTTGGAGTTGTTTTACTAAAATGAAAAGATTTATCTAATTTAAATGTTTTGTAGATATCAAAAGGCAAAGTTACAATAAAGTTAATTGCCAAATAGCCAAAAATAAAGAGTAAATTTGCCCAAATACCACTAAAGCCTGTTAAATTTTGAAGCCAAGAGAAGCCTTTATATACCCAAAAGAGAAAGAGAAAATACTCTACAAAACTCTCAGCTATTGTAATTCTCTCTTTTTTTATTGCATAATTTCCTGCAATTACATATTTTGCAGGACTCAATAGCACTGCATCCTCTCTCTTTGCATCACTTATGTAACCTATTTGCATAACGCTAACATATATTTTGATTAAAGTGTATAGTGTAAAAGCTATTATTAAAATTTGTAACATTCTATTACCTTTTTGTTTGAGAATATATCAAAATGTGCTTAATTTTAGGTAAAATATCGATAATTTTTATTGAGGTTTGATTATGGCATTTGTAGATATGTATGATATTAAGAAAAAATATGATGTTAAGCAGATTTTTGACTCTTTGGAATTTCATTTGCAAGAGGGTGAAAGAGTAGCAATTATTGGACAAAACGGGTGTGGTAAATCTACTCTTTTAAAGCTAATAACAGGAATTGAAGAGCCAGATGATGGCAAGATTATAATAGATAGCTCTATCGAAATTGGAATGTTAAGTCAAACGCCAAAATTTAAAGAGGGTGCAACTGTAAAAGAGGCAATAGAGAGCGAATTAGGTGATATAAAAAGAGCCCAAGAGAGGTATCAAGAACTTAGTTTGCTAATGAGTAATGACTCAAATAACAGTGCAATATTAAAAGAACAAGAGGAGATTGCAACATATCTAGACCAACATAACGCTTGGGATTTAAGTTCAAAAATAGAAAGAGCTATGCAAGAGTTTAAATTAAAAGAGTATGAAAATAGACTAGTAGTTACACTCTCAGGAGGAGAACAACGCCGCGTTGCACTTGCATCTTTAATACTAAAAAAGCCAGATTTACTGATTTTGGATGAACCAACCAACCACCTTGATGTATATATGGTAGAGTATTTAGAAGAGATTTTATTAAAAGAGAATTTTACCCTGCTTCTAATTTCGCATGATAGATACTTTATAGATAAAATTGCAACAAGAGTAGTAGAGGTAGAGGATTTTAAATTGGTAAACTATAAGGGTGGATATGCTAGTTATTTAGTGCAAAAAGAGCAAAGAATTAACTCTTTGGAAAAAGAGTATAGTAATTTACTTAAATTTTTAAAACGCGAAGAAGAGTGGTTAGCAAAGGGAGTAAGAGCTAGAGAAACACGAAATCAAGGCAGAAAAAGAAGAGTATTTGAGTTAAGAGAACAAGCGCAAAAGAATCCCACACTAATAAGAAAGATGAAAGTAGAGCTTGAGAGAGAAAAAAAGAGTTGGCGTGGCGATAAAATAGTTGCAAAGAAGAAGATGCTATTTGATATAGAAAATTTAACCTTTTTTATTGCTAACAAACTTTTAATAAAAGAGTTTACTACCCGTATTTTACAAAGAGATAAGATAGCAATAGTTGGACCAAACGGAAGTGGTAAATCTACACTTCTTAAAATTATGCTTGGCAGATTAAAAGCCAATAGCGGGGTTATAAAAAAAGGAGACCTCTCTATTGGTTATTTTGACCAACACAGAGAGATGCTAAAAGAGGATGCAACCTTGATAGAAACTTTTTGCCCAGATGGTGGAGACAGAGTTTTAGTAGAGGGTAAAAATATGCATGTTTATGGATATTTAAAGAATTTTCTATTTCCTAAAGAGTATCTCGATAAAAAGATTTTTCAACTTAGTGGAGGAGAGAAAAATAGGGTGGCTCTAGCTCTTCTATTTACAAAAAAGTATGACTGTTTAATATTAGATGAACCAACAAATGATTTAGATATTCAAACAATCAATATTTTAGAAGATAAACTACTAAGTTTTGAGGGTGCTTTGCTTTTTGTTAGCCATGATAGATACTTTGTAGATAAATTAGCCCAAAAGCTCTTTATCTTTAAGGGTAATGGAGATATAGAGATTTCATATCAAACTTATAGCGAATATCTAGATATAGAAAAAGAGATTCTAGATTTAGAAGTTTATGAAAAAGAGCTGAATAGGCAAAGTAGAGATATAGAGCCAAAAAAGGTAAAAAAACAGACAAAACTCAGTTATAACGACAAAAGAGATTTAGAGTTACTGCCTCCTAAAATAGAGGAGTTAGAGGCAAAAATAGAAGAGTTAAATAACTGTTTGGCCAACCCTGAATGCTATAACGAAATAGGCTTGGTTGAGGTAAGCTCTAAATTGGCAAAACTAGAAGAAGAGTATGCGCAATTGAGTGAAAGATATTTGGATATATTAGAGTTACAAGAGGAGCTAGAGGGGGAGTAGTTTTTTGAAAATATCTCTTTGATTTTTCTTTTGTATTAGCTAATAAATAAGAGCTTTTAAAGTAAAGTTTATAGCTCTTCTTTTTGGACCCTCAAATTTATTCGAGACAATAGATTAATTTAACTTTTTATCTCAAATAGACGCGAATAAATTCTCGTATCCGTATGTTTGAAATTACTTTTATTATCTAGCGTATAAATTTAACTTTTATACTTAAATACTTATTATGGTGCTAGTAAGCAATTATCTATAATTGATACAAATA
>Ga0256833_1000426_pt1 | contig 33163 bp, 30 predicted proteins | sample 356284metaG_FD_190535 | JGI IMG/M metagenome (GOLD analysis project Ga0256833, IMG submission 190535) | Hydrothermal vent microbial communities from Mid Atlantic Ridge, Atlantic Ocean - 356-284 | ecosystem: Environmental > Aquatic > Marine > Hydrothermal vents | place: Atlantic Ocean: Mid... | reverse complement strand
CACCCACACGCCGGTCAAAATGCGCCGCCCGGCCGCGGGGCTGAGCCAACCCGAAGAAGTCATGTCATCCGCCTCCGATACGGGTGAAGAGCCACAGGCCGTAAAACACCACGGCCAGGGCGAAACCGGCCACGGCCCCATCGACCAGGCGCTGTTGGCCCCGGGCCAGGCCCAAATCGAGGGCCACGGCCCGCAAACCCAGGGCCGCGTGCACCGCCACCACCACCAAAAACAGCGTTTCCAGGGCCAGCACCCAGGGCGAGTCCAGATAAGCCACTACATCGGCATAAGTGCGCAGGCCACCCTGGGCGACATAGTGCTGGGCGATGAAGTGCATACCCAGCAGGAGCACCAGGGCCACGCCCGAAAAGGCCTGCACCAACCACCAGAATTTGCCTGCATCGCGGTTCACGACGCGCCTCCCTTATGCCCCGTGGACCACGGCCACCAGCGCGGCCACGCCCACAAGCAGCGCGACCACCAGCACGGCCATGAGGGCCCAGAACAGGGCCTTGTGCCGCGCCGCGCCCCGGCCCAGCCCCACCAGGGCCACCCGCAGCCCGTTCAAGCCGTGGAAAAGGATGCCGAACAGCAGCACGCCATCCAAGGCCAGAAACAAGGGGCTGCGGGCCAGGGCGATGAAATCGTCCCAGGCCTGGGGCCCGCGGGCCAGCAAACGCAGCACCCACAGGTGCAACACCAGGTAGAACACCAGCGCCAGGCCTGTGACCCGATGCAGCACAAAGGCCCAATAGCCCACATCCCGGCCCCGGGGGTCGAACCAGGCCCGCAGCCCGCGGCGCGCGGCCCGGGCGGGGGAAGGCGCGGGTTCGGCCGCGGCGGGGCGCGGCCGCGGCGGAGCCGGTTCCCCTTGCACCAGGCGCTGGCGCAGCGCGGCGATGGCCTGCCCCGGCTGCACATCGTTGGGGCACACGGTGGAACACTCGAAGGCCAGGTGACAGCGCCAGCAGCCGTGCTCCTGGTCCACCCAGGCCAGCGCCTGGGCCGGGTCCGCGCCCCGGGGTTCCTGCACCACCCGCCAGGCTGCGGCCATGGCCGCGGGGCCCAAGTAGAGGGGGTCGGTGGCGACTACAGGGCAAGCCGAAAGGCACAGGCCGCATTCCAGGCAATTCTCGAAGCGGGTGAGGGTTTCGATGCCGGGCGCGGGGTGGGAACCGGCCAGATTGTCGCTGGTGCGCACCAGGGGCATACCGGCCTGGGTGAAGGTGGCGTAAAAGGGGTGCATGTCGACCACCAGGTCGGCCACCAGGGGCGCGTTTTGCAGCGGCTCGACGGTGACCACCGGGCCCAGGTCGGCCAGAGGGGTGACGCAGGCCAGCACTTCATGGCCGTTGACCCGCATGCCGCAGGTGCCGCACGAAGCGTGATGGCACGAATGACGCAGGATGAGGCTGGGGTCCTGGTCGCGGCGCACGGCTTGCAGGGCTTCGAGCACGGTGGTGCGCGGGCCCGCGGTCACGGTGAAAGTGTCGTAATGCGGCGCGGCGTCGCCTTGTTTGAAGCGGAACACACGCAGGGTGACGGTGCTCATGGCAACCTCCGCGCTCAGGCGTAATAAGCCGTGTGGGGCAAGAGCACGACTTCCCGGGTGCGGCAAGGTGCGTCGAGGCCCAATTTGCGCACCACCAGGTCCGCGGTGACTTCGGCCATGGCCCGGGCCGTGGTGGCTTTGCCACCCACGATGGTCACGAAGCCTTCCACGCCTTCTTCCGCGTGGTCGAAGACTTTGAAAGTGCGGCTGAGCTCCCGGCCGCTTTGGGCCTGGCGGGAACCGACCAGGGGCCGGGCGGCGGCCCAGGCGGCCCGCATGGGCGCGTGGGCCAGCGCGGGAATCATCTCCGCGCCTTTTTCGTACATGAGGCGGATGTGCTCCTCGGGCACATCCAGATGGTCGGGGTCATCGACCACCCAGGAGCTGGTGCCAATGACCGACAGGGTGCGCTGTGGCACCACGATGTCGCCGTCGCCGGCCCGGTGCAGGCGGTTGATGACCATGTTGGTCCAGCGGCCATACACGGCCACCAGCACGCCCGGCGAGGGCACCACGGGCACATCCACATCGGCCATGCGGGCGATTTGTTCGGCCCAGGGCCCGGCCGCGTTGACCACCAGGTCCGCGTCGAGGGTGAAATCGCGGTTGCGGACCAAATCGCGGCCCTGCACGCCTACCACGGTGCGACCGTGAAAGCGCAGCCCGGTCACCCGGTGGAAGGGCAGAATGCGCGCGCCGTTGTGTTTGGCCGTGGCCAGGAAGCGCAGCGGCAGGCGCATGGCGTCCATGGTGCCATCGGGCACCTGCACCGCCAGTTTGAGGTCCGGGTTGAGGTTGGGCTCTAAACGCAGGGCTTCTTCCCGGCTCAGGGTGCGGGTGGGGATGCCCGTGGCCGCGCAGCCTTCCATGAAATCGTCGTAATAGGCCAGGTCTTCATCGGTGATGGCCACGAACAGGCCATCGTTGAGCTCGAAGGAACCGGGCGCGATGCGGCGCAGGATGGTGTTTTCCTGGATGCATTCCCGGGCCGATTCGGGGTCTTTGACCGCGTAGCGCGCGCCGCTGTGCAGCAGGCCGTGATGCCGGCCGGTCGTGCCCGAAGTCACCTCGCCGCGTTCCACCAAAGTGACCTGCACCCCGCGCAGGGTCAAATCGTGGGCCAGGGCCGCGCCCGTCGCGCCGCCGCCGATGATGACCACATGATAGGCCGACATGCTTCGCTCCTTGCCACGCGTGCCGGCGCGTGCCGGGTAGGAGAACCGCCGCGACGGGGAAGGGCCCCATCCCACGCTGGGGGAGGAGGGAGGAAGAGAGGGGGGCCGGCTTGAGGGAGGTCGCGGAACGCGGGCCCCTCCCCGTCGGTGGGCGGACAAAACCGGCTGCGTCTTATTCGACCCAGCCAAAGGTGCGCTCGACGGCCTTCTTCCAGTGGCGATACAGGTCCTCCCGGGTGGCCTCGTCCATCTGAGGCTCCCAGGTCTTGTCGACCTGCCAGTTTTGGCGCAGGTCATCCAGGTCGCTCCAGAAGCCCACGGCCAACCCCGCGGCATAGGCCGCGCCCAAGGAGGTGGTTTCCGCGACCACGGGGCGCACCACCGGCACATTCAAAATGTCGGCCTGGAACTGCATGAGCAGCTCGTTGTAGACCATGCCGCCATCGACCTTGAGGGCCTTGAGGCTGACGCCCGAGTCTTGAATCATGGCCTCGAACACATCCCGGGTTTGATAGGCGGTGGCTTCCAGCGCGGCGCGGCAGATGTGGCCCTTGTTGGCGTAGCGGGTGAGGCCCACGATGACGCCCCGGGCGTCGCTGCGCCAGTAGGGCGCGAACAGGCCCGAGAACGCGGGCACGAAGTACACGCCGCCGTTGTCTTCCACGCTGCGGGCGCACTCTTCCACCTGGGCCGACTTCTCGAAGAACTTGAGGTTGTCGCGCAGCCACTGCACCAGCGCGCCGGTGATGGCGATGGAGCCTTCCAACGCGTACACCGCGGGGCCATCGCCGAACTTGTAGGCCACGGTGGTCAGCAGGCCGCTCTTGGAGTGCACGATGTCGGTGCCGGTGTTGAGCAGCAAGAAGCAACCCGTGCCGTAGGTGTTCTTGGCCTCGCCGGGGGAGAAGCAGGTCTGGCCCACCAGCGCGGCCTGCTGGTCACCCAGGTCGCCGGTGACGGGGATGGCATCGCCGAAGGGCCCGTCGGCCGCGGTGTAGCCCCAGGGGTTGGGGTCGCTGGAGGGCACGATGCGGGGCAGCATGGCCCGGGGGATGCCCATGATGCTCAGGATTTCGTCGTCCCAATCCAGGGTCTCCAGGTTCATGAGCATGGTGCGGCTGGCGTTGGAGACATCGGTGACATGCGCGCCGCCGTTGGGCCCGCCGGTGAGGTTCCAGATGAGCCAGGTGTCGATGTTGCCGAAGATGGCGTCGCCCTTTTCCGCATCTTCTCGCAGGCCGGGGATGTTTTCCAGCATCCACATGATTTTGGGGCCCGAGAAGTAAGTGGCCAGGGGCAGACCCACCTTGGCCCGGAAGCGGTCCTGGCCGCCATCCGCGGCGAGGGCATCGCAAATGTCCTTGGTGCGGGTGTCTTGCCACACGATGGCGTTATAGTAGGGCTTGCCGGTGTGGCGGTTCCACACCACGGTGGTTTCGCGCTGGTTGGTCACGCCCACCGCGGCGATGTCACCGGGTTGGGCGCCGGCCTTTTTGACGGCTTCGGCGACGACTTCCTGGGTGCGGGTCCAGATTTCCATAGGGTCGTGTTCGACCCAGCCGGGCTTGGGGTAGATTTGCTCGTGTTCCTTTTGGGCCACGCTCACCACCCGACCGGCCCGGTCGAACAAAATACAGCGGGTACTGGTCGTACCCTGGTCCACAGCGGCTACATATTTGGCCATCGTTTCACTCCTTTCGCGGAGCAGGGGCCCCGAAGGGCCTCAGGCTTATTCGGTCACCACATCCAACAGGGTCTTGAGCAGCAAATGAGAAGAGGTCGCGCCCGGGTCCAGGTGACCGGCACTGCGCTCGCCCAAATAGCTGGCGCGGCCTTTGCGGGCCACCAAGGGGATGGTAGCGTCGCGTCCTTTTTCGGCCGCGGCCACGCCGGCCTGCAAAATGGCCACGATGTCGCCGCCTTGTTCCAGGGCCTTTTGCATGGCATCCACTGCGGGCAGCAGCGCGTCGACCATGGTCTTGTCGCCCAGCTGGGCCCGGCCGCGCTGAATGACGCCTTCGACCGCGGCGCGCCACATGGCCACCAAATCGTCGGGGGTGAGTTCATATTTGGAACCCACGGCCATGCCGGCGCGCATGAACAGCGTGCCGTAGAGGGGCCCACCCGCGCCGCCGACACTGGAAATCAACGCCATGCCCACGGTCTTGAGGATGGTGCCGATGTCTTTGTCTTGCACCGACGGCAACTGGCTCAGGACCTTCTTGAAGCCCCGGTCCATGTTGATGCCGTGGTCCGCGTCGCCAATGGCCGCGTCCAGTTGGGTGAGGTACTCCTTGTTGGCCTCCAGGACCTCGGCCGCATGGGTAATCCAACGCACGATGTGGTCACGAGTGAGCGTTTGCAATTTATCTCCTCCGCGCAAAAAGGTTTGGCCCTCCTTCGGGCGCGAAGGAGGGCGGTGGCCCCACCCCGAGGCGGGGCCACCCGCCATGACCACCGGCGAGATTACACGCCCCAGCGCAGGGCGGGCGTGTGCACAGGGTCATCCCACAGTTCAATCATCTCATCGTCGACGCGCAACAAGGTAATCATCACGCCCTGCATTTCCAGGGAGGTGATGTAGTTGCCCACCAGGTTGCGCACAATCTTGAGGCCCTTGGCCTCGGCGATGAAATGCAGCTTGCGATAGACCACATACAGCTCGGCGATGGGGGTGCCGCCCATGCCGTTGACCATGGCAATCACCCGGTCGCCGGGTTGGAAGGGCGGGTCCGTGAGCTCCACATCGACCCATTCGCCCTTCTCTTCGTCGAATTCCCGCACGGTGCGGGTGTAGGCCGGGTCTTCGATGATGGACAGGGCCAGCATTTCGGTGATTTCGTCGGCCGGCTTCCAGGGGATGCGCTCGCGGCCCGGCTCGCCGTGGATGCCGATGCCGATTTCGATTTCGTTCTCGCCCAGCTCGAAGGTGGGCGTACCCTTGGCCGGGACCGTGCACGAAGTGAGGGCCATGCCCATGCTGCGACCGTTGATGTTGACCCGGCGGGCCAGGTCGGCCAGGCGCTTGAGGTCATAGCCCCGCTCCGCGGCCGCGCCGACGATTTTTTCGGCCAGCACCGTGGTGCCGGTGCCGCGACGGCCCTGGGTGTAGAGGCTGTCCTTGACGGCCACATCGTCGTCGATGAGGATGTTGAGCACCCGAATGCCCTCGGCTCGGGCCAGGTCCGCGGCCATCTCGAAGTTCATCACATCGCCGCTGTAGTTCTTCACCAGGAAGAGCACCCCCGCGCCGCTGTTGACCGTGCGCGCGGCCTCGAGCATTTGGTCGGGCGTGGGGGAAGTGAACACCTCGCCGGGGCAGGCCGCGTCCAACATGCCGCGGCCCACGAAGCCGCCGTGCATGGGTTCGTGCCCACTGCCGCCGCCGGAGATGACGGCCACTTTGCCCGCCACGGGCGCATCGGCCCGATAGACGAAGTTGGGGTCGAAGTGCACTTTGACCAGGTCCGGGTGGGCTAAGGCCATCCCCTCCAGGCTTTCTTTGACGAAGGTTTCGGGGGAATTAATCAGTTTTTTCATCGTATCCTCCTGCCGTAAGGCCGGGGCTCACGCCTTCTTGCTCAAGAAGGGCTTGATGAGCCAGTCGTAGGAAAACGCGCCCAGCACGCCGCCGATGATGGCGCCCAGCACGGGCGGGCCGAACCAATACGCGCCATCGAACAGGCCCTGGGTGCCCACCAGCGCGCCGAACACCCGGGGGCCGAAGTCACGGGCCGGGTTGATGGCATAGCCCGAGGGGCCGCCCAAGGAGAGGCCCACGGCCAGCACCACGAAGCCGATGAGCAAGGGCGCCAGGTTGCTTTGGGGGGCCAGGTTGTCCTCGTCGGTCATGGCCAGCACGCCCCACAGCAGGGTGGCGGTGCCGAAAATTTCGGCGATGAACGCGTTGCCGAAGGAATACGCGCCCACGGCTTCGCCCGTGGTGGCCGCGCCCCAGAAAGTCTGGCCAAATACCGAGCCCGGGCCCGTGCACCACACATTGGGCATCCCCGCGGCGACCAGGCCCTCACGATAGACCAGATACACGCCCAGCGCGCCCAAGAACGCGCCGATGACCTGGGCGACGATGAAGGGCAGCACCTTGGACCACTCGAAGCGCTTGGTCGCGGCCAGGGCGATGGTCACGGCCGGGTTGATGTGCGCGCCCGAGACGCCGCCGGCCACATACACGGCCACCACCACCGCGAAGGCCCAGCCCCAGACGATGGTGTTCCAGTCATAGCCCGGAGGGGCCAGGCGCGGCGCCAGGCCCACATTGGCCACCACACCATCGCCCAGCAGAATGAGGATGAAAGTGCCGAAGGCCTCGGCCAACAGTTCGCCGGTCAAACTTTTGGGCTTCATACCACCTGCTCCTTTTTGGGTGAGGGAAAGAGGCGAGCATACGCCCGACCCGCGCCAACCACCCTCTACACGGTCAGCGACGCGCGTCGGTTCTTTTCTCATCGTAGGCTAAACCTGGCTGGGGGTCAACACCCAGGCCGTATTATGTTTCAAGATGAAACACAAACTTGCGGCATGTGTTTCAAGTTGGAACATTACCTTCGACATCCGCCGACTGCCCGTCCAACAATCCCCCCAGCCACACAATACGCCCCTTATTTTTACACCTCGCGTCATCAAGGGCAAAGAGCATTTTGCCAAAGGCCAAAGGGGTATGGGTGCGGCTTGTCAAAACCCCACCCCCTAACCCCCTCCCCTCGTGGGAGAGGGGGAATTGGGCCGCCGCGAAGGGCCGGAGCCGCACTCTGCCCCTCCCCCTTACGAAGGGGGAGGGGTTGGGGAGGGGGATTTTGAACTGCACGGCCGAGCAAACGGCCCGCCGCCGATGTGGGCAGAAAATGTGTGTAAAAGTAGGCTCATAGGGGAGGGGGAACCTGGCCGCCGAGAGGGACGAGGGCCGCGCTCAGCCCCTCCCCCTTACGCAGGGGGAGGGGGATTTTGACGCCGGGCAACGAACTGCCTCCAATGCTGGCGAAGAAGATGGGTGCAAAAGTAAGATCAGGGCCTCCCCACGCCCCCTCACCGACCGCCCACGCCCGGCTGCAAATACAGGTTCCCCCAGGTGGTAGGGTTGTTGTAGATGTGCGGCAAAGGCACATTGGAGACCATGCTCTGCTGTTCGGTCTGCCCCACCGCGTCGTTGTCCGACACCCGCAGGGCAAAGCCATAGTAGCCCCCGGCCTGGGGCTCGACCAGCAGCACCTCCCAGGGCACCCGGGCTTCGACCGCGTAGCCCTCGGGCGTGGGCCGGGCCGCAATGCGCACCGCGGTGGTGCGCGGCCCCCGCAGCGCCTCGGGGAACCACAGGTAGGCCTCGGTGCGCTGCCCCGGCTGGCCAAACCCCGGCGACAGGCCCAAATGTACATCGTCGGCGTTCATGGCCGCCACATCGAAATCGCCGAACAGGTCGCCGTCGAACACGATTTCCAGCGCGTCGCCCTGGAACAGGCGGAACCCCGCGGCCTGCTGCACATAGGTGTCGTCGGTCACCTGCACGGCCAGGAAGAGCGCGTCCGCGTTCCACCCCACGGCGAAGGTGGCGCTGGCGTCTTCGAGGCCGGACCACTGGGCCGCGCCGTAGATGACCTCCGCGGCCGTGTACCAGGGCTGCGCGGGCCAATCGTCGAACGCGGCGTCGATGGCCGGTTCCCCCGCAAAGGGCAGGGCCCACACCACCGCGGTGGGGTGCAGCGGGCCCGCGGGGGGCACGGGGGTGGGCGTCGCGCCGGGCGTCGAGGTGGCCGGGTGCACCGTCAGGGGCGGCGGCGGCAGGGTCCCCCCGGCCACGGTGGGAATCCAGGTGGGCACTTCCGCGAACAGCGCGGTGAGGGTCAAATCGGGCGTGGGGGTGCCGTTCAGGGCCAGGGGCGCGGTGCAGGCCAGGGCCAACAGCACGGCCACGGCCGCGACGCCGGTTCCCCACAAACGCCAGGTGCGCATGACCCACCTCCTACGGCTCCAAAAAGCGCCGCGCGGCCTCGACATAGGCCAAACTTTGGTGGCGGAAGTAAGTGTTATAGAGGTGCGCGTAATGCCCGCCCCGGGCCAGCAGCGTGGCATGGTCGCCTTCTTCGATGATGCGCCCGTGGTCCAGCACCAGAATACGGTCCGCCCGCTGCACGGTGAACAGGCGGTGGGCGATGAGGATGCTGGTGCTGCGGGCCAAAATCAGCTCCAGGGCCTCTTGAATCTGGCGCTCGGTGAAGGGGTCGATGCTGGCCGTGGCTTCGTCGAGGATGAAGATGGCCGGCTTTTGCAGCAAAATGCGCAGCAACGCCACCAGCTGACGCTGGCCCATGGAAAGACCGCTGCCCCGTTCCCCCACCTGGGTGTGCAGGCCGTGGGGCAGCGCGTCGAGCCACGCGCCCCCGCCGATTTGCCGCGCCAGGGCCAAGATTTCTTCCTCGGTGGCCTGAGGCCGCGCGTAGCGGATGTTGTCCAGCACGGTTCCGGCGAACAGAAAAGGACGCTGGGGCACATAGCCCAGCTGACGGCGATATTGGGTGAGGTCGAAGGTGCGAATGTCGTAGCCGTCGACCAGAATGCGCCCGCCCTGAAACTCATAAAGCCGGGCCACCAGCCGGGCGATGGAGCTCTTGCCCGCGCCCGTGTGGCCCACCAGGGCTACCGTTTCCCGGGGGCGAATGTGCAGCGAGAAATCTTGCAGCACGGGCCGGCCGGGTTCGTAGGCAAAGGTCACCCGCTGGAAGCGAATGTCGCCTTGCAGCCGGGGCACGGGGTCCCGAGCCACCTGCCGCACCTGGCGGGGCACATCCATGAGCGCGAACACCCGCTCGGCCGCGGCCAAGCCGCCCTGTACCTGGGACCAAAAAGCCGACAAACTGGCCATGGGGAACCAGAAGCGCTCCAGGCTGAGCAGAAAGAGCATCCAGTCGCCGGCGGTGATGGAACCGTGCAGCACGCCCCGGCCGCCCAAATAAAGCAGCAGCGCGCTGCCAAAGCCGCTGACCACGCTCAGCACCGGGAAGACGATGGCCAGGCTCCACCCCCGCACCAGGTTGACCCGGTACGACTGCCGGTTGGCCTGCTCGAATTCGGCGTAAATGGCGGCTTCCTGACGAAAGACCTTGGCCGTGGCAATGCCGGCTAAGGTTTCCTTGATGGTGCTATTGACCGTAGCCAGGGCCCGCATGCCGGCGAAGGTGACCCGCCGCGCCCAGCGCCGAAAGGCCCAGGCCAGCAAAAACAGCACCGGCATCAGCGTGATGGCCGTGAGCCCTAAGCGCCACTCAATGGCCACCAGATACACGGCCAGCACGGCCACATGCAGCATTTGGGCCACGAAGTCGGCCAGCAGGGTGACCACCTGGCCGATTTCCTTGGTGTCGTTGACGATGCGGGAAGCCACCCGCCCCGACGCGTGGCGGTCGAAAAAGGCCATATCGTGCCCCAGCACCGCGCGGATGGCATCCGCGGCCATGGCGTAGGTCACATCCGCGATGACCGTGCCCAGCAGATGGCGGCGGCCCCAGTTGACCAGCCACACCCCTAAGCCCAACAGGGTCATCAGCCCGGCCAGAAAATACACCTCAGCCCAGTCCAGCTGCTGGGCCATGGCGTTGACCATGCGGGCGAAGAGCACGGGCGTGCCTGCGGCCAGCACCGAAGCCGCGGCCACCAGCAGCGCGGCCCCGGCCAGGCGCCACGCGTGGGGCCGAAAATACCCGGCTAAGCGGCGGGCCAGTTCCCGGTCCGAATACTGGCGGTCGTAAGATTCGTATCCCAGGCCGGCGAAGAAGCTCATGCGATGCACCTCGGCGATGAAGTTTTGGCAAACGATTTGTCAAATTGTACCGCGTCGGCGTGGGGTGTGGGGGAACCGGCGTCCGGCCCCGCCGCGCGGGGAAGCGTCAACGGCCGCTGGTCCGCCGCCCGCCCCACAGCAGCCCGGCCAGCTCCACCAGCACGAAGGCCGCGCCCAAGGCCGCCACCACCCCCGGCGAGGCTAAGCGGTCCATTTGCAGCCAAGCCCACAGCGCGACGAAGGCCCCCGCCAGCAGCCCTTCCCGGGCCAGGGTAGGCCGCGGGGGCAAATGCCCGGTGAAACGGCGATGCAGCAGGGCCAGGGGCGTCAGGCTCAGCCCGGCCACGGCCACGATGAGGGCCCAAAAGAAAACCCACCGGGCCGGCAGCGTGGGATAGTGATAGCGCACCACATAGGCCAGGGTGCCCAACCCCAACCCGCTGAGCAATGCGGCCGCGGCCAACACCTCGCGCCAGCGCAAGGCCGCGCGGCTCATGGCCCGCCCCCCGAAGGCCGGGCCCGCAACAGGGGCCGAATGCGCGGCCAAGCGTTGGTCAGGAACAGCCCCCCGGCCGCCAGGTCCAGGGCCCGGCCCCAGCGGAGCCCTTCCCCCCAACCCAACAGCGAGCCGAGCACCACCACGGCCACCCCCGCGTTGAGCAGCCCATACGCGGCCCACACGGGCGCCTCGGGCCCCCGACTGACGCCGCCGGGCAGTTTGGGCAGCCACCAAAACAGCACACCCAAAACCAGCTGCGCCACCCAGCCCACCAGCAGGGCCTCGATGTGCCAGGGCCGCAAGCGCCACACCCACGCGCCCAGGCCGGGCCAGGCCTTGAAAGTGAGCAGCAGCGCGCCCCAGGTGATGGCCACCAGAAAATGCCCCCACGCGGTGCGCACCATCCATTGGCTCACGCGCGGCATCACGCCCCTCCCCGGCGATACCAGCCCCGAATGCGGGGCCAGATGTGCACCACAAAGGCCACCCCCGCCAGCCACTGCAACCACGCAGCCGCCACGAGCAACCCCGCCGACAAGGGGCCGGGGTTCCGGGCCTGCCACGGCTCGGCCACGGTGCGCAGCAGCAGCCCGGCGTTGAGCAGGAACCACGCGGCCCAGACGGGCCGTTCGTCGCCCCGCTTGGTGGGCCCATGCCCCACGATGGGGAACATCCAATACGCGGCGCCGAAAATCATTTGCGTCACCCAACCCACCAAGAAGAGATGCCACGCGGTGGGCCGTAAGCGGTTCCACCAGCCGCCGGGCACGGCCTCGAGGGCCCACGCCAGCAGCAGGTAGACCCAGGCGGCTTTGATGTAAAGGCGCGCCAGGCGGGGCATGGCTCAGCCTCCGTCGACATACACCCGCCGCACCCGGGGCAGCAGCAGGGTGGTCACTTCGTAGTTGATGGTCTCGGCCCAGGCCGCCACCTCCTCCGCGGGGATGCATGCCCCCCGCTGGCAGCCCACCAGCACCACCTCGTCTTCCAGCCGCACCCCCGGGATGTGCGAGACATCGACCACGATTTGGTCCATGCTCACCCGTCCCAGCACGGCCGCGCGCTGCCCGCGCACCAGCACCTGGGCCCGGTTGGAAAGCCGGCGCACATAGCCGTCGCCGTAGCCCACGGGCACCAGGGCCACGGTGGTGGGCTTTTGGGTGACGAAGGTCCGGCCATAGCCGATACTGCTGCCGGCCGGCAGGGTACGCACCCGGGCCACCCGGCTCTTCCAGGTGAGCACGGGCTTGAGGGGAACCGGCGCGGGCCACGCGGCCGAGGGTTGCAGGCCATAGGTGGCGATGCCGGGCCGCACCGCGTCCAGATGGGCCTCGGGCAGGGCAAAGATGGCCGCGCTGTTGCACGCGTGACGCAAAGGGGGCATGAGCCCCGCGGCCTGCACCGCGGCCAGCACTTCCCCAAACACCCGCCACTGATGGCGCAGGTAGGTGGTGTCGGCCTCGTCCGCGGTGGCGAAGTGGGTGTAGATGCCCTCCACCTGCACTCCGGGGATGCCGCTCGCGGCCCGCAAGAAATCCACGACCTCGTGGGGCAGCAGGCCATAGCGCCCCATGCCGGTATCGACATTGATGTGCACCGGGTGCGGCGCGTCGGCCGGGGCGTGGGCCCCCAGGGCGCGCAAGAAGTCCAGGGTAATCACCGTGGGGATGAGGCGCGCCCGGGCCACGGTTTCGGCCGCGGCCAGGGGCACATAACCCAGCAGCAAAATGGGCGCGGTGATGCCGGCCGCGCGCAGGGCCAGGCCCTCTTCCAGGCGGTGCACCACCAGCCGCGCGGCGCCGGCCTGCAGCGCGGCCCGGGCCACGGGCACCAGGCCATGGCCGTAGGCATTGGCCTTGACCACCGCGAACACCTGCACCCGCGGGCCCACCCACTGCTGCAACGCGTGCACATTGGCCCGGTAGGCGGCCAAATCCACTTCGGCCCAGGTGATGGCTTCAGGCGGCGGGGTGGTCATCGGGTTCCTCCTGGGGCTACAGGCCCCCGACCAAAAAGGGGTTGAAGCGTCGCTCGTGCCCCACCGTGGTCTCGGGCCCATGGCCGGGCAGAATGCGGGTTTGGTCGGGCAGGGGCAGCACCTGGGTGGCGATGCTGTGCAGCAGGGTTTGGAAATCGGCCTGAGGCAGGTCCGTGCGGCCAATGCCCTCGCGGAAGATGACATCGCCGGCCAGGAGCACACCGGGCTCGGCCGCGTAGAACATGACATGGCCGGGTGTGTGCCCCGGCGCGTGGCGCACTTCAAAGGTGGTGGAACCCAACCGCAGGCGCTGGCCGTGTTCCAGAAACACACTGGGCTCGGGGCCGGGGTCTAAGCGGAAGCCGAACAGCGGTGCGCCGCCTTCCAGCCGCCACAGCCACAGGTCGTCGGGGTGCATGGCCACGATGGGCCAGGTGGGCAGGGCCTCGGCCAACGCGGCCAGCCCACCGATGTGGTCGAAGTGCGCGTGGGTAATCCACACATGGCGAATGCGCCAACCCCGGCGTTGGGCCTCGGCCGCGATGCGCTCCCCTTCCGCGCCCGGGTCCACCACCGCGGCCAGCCGGGTGGCGGTGTCGGCCAGCAAATAGGCGTTGGTCTGCAAGGGCCCCACGGTCAGCGGCACGATTTCCAGGCTCATCGACAGCCTCCTCAACGCGCCCTTCCATTGTACCGCGGCCTGCCCCGGCGATGGCAAAGAAAGGGCGCACACGGAGAACACGGAGAGGGGAGAAGTTGGAGGTTGGAAGTTGGTGGTTGGTAGTTGGCAGGGGGCGCGCTTGCTGACTGCTGACCGCTCTTTTCCTTTCGTGCCCATCCGTGTTTATCTGTGTTCATCCGTGGTTTTTTCATTTCATCCGCGTTCATCCGCGTGCATCCACGGTTTCATTCCCCGGACGACCCACCGGGTCGCCCCTACCGCCGCGGGCGCACTGCCATGCGCCCCTACCGGGCTCCCTGCTCTCCTTATGGCGCAACCACGAATTCGTATTGCACCACCGTGGGCTTGCTCACCGGACGCACGGTGACCACCACTTCCAAAGTCGCGGGTTCAGCCGTGTCGGACGGGAAGAGACCCGGCCGGGCCTCCACCGTATATTCGCCGGGGCCGGTACGGGTGGCCGTGCCCTGGGCCCGCAGCGCCGCGCCCTGCCAGAAGAAGTAGCGCACCTCCGCCACCTGGTCCGCGGGGTAGGCCGCGCGGTCGCGGGTGGTGATGCTCACCGTCCACGCGCCGCCTTCCGCGGCCCGAATGCGGGTGGGGCCGTCGATGCGCACCGCGGGCCACAGGGGCGCGGTGAAGCGGTCCCACTTGTCGGGCGGGTCGGGGAACGCAGGCGCGCAGCGCAGCACCAGATTGCCTTCCAGGCCGTTGACCTGGGCCAGGTAGAAGGGCCCGCTGCCCACCCAAAAGTGGCCGTGTTCGGCGTACCATTGGCGATAGCGCGCCCAGCGGCTCTGCACCTCTTGGGGCGTCAGGTACGGTTCCAACGCGGGGAAAGGCACATACGCCTCGGCCGCGGCCGCGTCCAAATGGCGGGCCAGCAGGGCCAGCGCGGGGCCGTCGATGTAATTCAGCCATTCCACGCCGTCCGCGTCGGCCTGGCTGCGAGAAAACGCGGCCTCACCCGCGGCCACCGCGTGCACGCCCAAGCCCAGCACATGCCACGCGGCCGGGCCCAAACGCAGGGTGGGGAACCAGGTGCCTTCCCAGGCCACCAGGTTTTCCGCGTCTAAGCTGAGCGCGTCGGTGTAGGTTTCGATGACCAGGGGTTGGGTCGAAACGATGCGCACGCCTTTGAAGGTGCTGAGGAACCCTTCCACCCGACCGGCCAGGGCCCGGTCGTAAATGGGGCTGCCTTCCTTGCCCGGTGCAAGCTGCATAATCATGGTCATCACGAAGTCGGCCACCGAGAGGGGGGAACCGTCGTGCCAGGTGACCGTCTCGAACAGGTCCGGCGGATATGCCACCACAATGCGGGCGCGCGCGGTCGCGCCCTCGGGGAAGCGCTCGCCCGCGGGGATGAAACGGCCCGTGGCCGGGTCCCAATCGGCCCAGGCGTCTTCCGGCACGGGGATGGGCCCAGCGGCCGGTTCCACCGTGACCCAATCGAGGGTGCGCTGCACCGCGACGCCCGGCGCGACGGTCACCGTGGCCCGCAGCAGGCGCTGGGGTTGAGCCAGGCCGGTGTAAGGGTCCAACAGCACGGCCCAATCGACGGTTCCCCGCAAAGGCATGAGGTCGTAGATTTGCGACGAGCCGCCCAGGGGGTTCCACGGGCCGGTGAGCAGGTTGGGCTGGGCGATGACCACCCGGTCGGCGGCGGTGTCGGGTTTGCGGTGCAGGGTGTAGGGCCACAAGCGGGAACCGGCGATGCCACCGGCCAGGTCGTAGGCCACATCGACCTCGGTGCGCAGGGGGCTGAAGGAGATTTTATCGACCAGCCACACCCGGGCCGAATCTTGCAGCGCGTAGGGCAGGGCTTTGGCGAAGAGGGCGCGGCGTTCGGCCAGGTCGGTGTAATCGTGGTCGGCCAGGCGATAGGCCACGGCCGCGAAGGCTTCGGCCGGCTGATAGGCCTGCCACAGGGGGTAAGGTCGGCCCCGGGGGGTGTAGTTGAGTTCGAACACATAGCCCTGGTCGCGTTCCACTAAGGTGCTCAAGCGGCCGGCGGTGTAGAGGTGCCATTGACCTTCGTGGGGGTCGCCGCCGATGCGGGCGAAAGCCTCCCGGGCGGTGGTATAGACCCGGTCCACGGTGAAACCCACTTGCTCCAGCTGCCCGGCCACATAATCGCCAATGGCTTTGCGTTCGTCCTCGGTGCGGATGACGAAGATGAGGGTGACGGGCTCGTCGGCGTAGAACCAGCGTCCGTCACGCCATTCTGCGCCGGCCTTTTCCATTTCCTCGGTGATGACCTGCCGGGCCCGGTCGGGGTCGTAGGCATATTGCCGCTCCAGAGGGCGAATGAGGTCGATATAGCGGGCATAATCGGGGAAGGCGCTGAGCAGGGGGACCCATTTGGGGACGCCCAAACCGCCCAAAATTTCGCCCACGATGTACTCGCGGTCGATGAGCCAGTTGAGAGCCTCGCGAATGCGAGGCAGGGCGAAGGGGTTGAACTTGCCGTTGCCTTCGAAGATGGGCCCCGCGGGGTTGAGGGTGAGCTCCCGGTTGGAGCCGTAGAACTGGACATAGGTGAGGGCCGGGTCCTCCTGCACCTGGCGGAAGAGGGCGGGGTCGGCCAGGCTGTAGGCGTAGATGTCGTAGTCGCCGGCCTGCAGGCGGGCGATGGCCGTGCCGGGGTTGGGGTCGGCCACGAAGACCACTTCTTCGACGCCCAAGCCAGGGCAGCGGCCCACGGGGGTGGGCGAAGGTTCTGCTGTGGCGGTGGGGTGGGCCGGGGACGCGGTCGCCGAGATGGGCGTGGGCGAAAGCGCGCCGGCGGTAGGGGTGGCTGGCGCGGTGCGTGCGGTGCAGGCGGCCAGCGCCATGGCCAGCATCAGGGCCAGGGGGGCCAGGCTGTGACGCGCGGTTGCCCAAGACCCGCGAAGTTGGACCAACATGTTGCGCTCCTTGGCGAGATGGGGTGTGCGCGCCCCCTCTCCCGCACCAGGGCGATTATACCCGCGCGGGCGTGCCACGGGGGGTTACTACCCATTGGCTGCAGCCGCGCGGCGCAGGGCATTTGGCGATAGAACAAAACCGCGGATGAAAAACAGCGGTCAGCAGTCAGCAGACAGCAGGGAGCAAGCGCAGCCCCCGCCACCCGCCAACTTCCAACCACCAACCTCTAACCTCCAACCTCCAACCACCAGCCTCCAGCTACCAACCTCCCGTTGGAACGCCCTTATTCAACCCATCGATGGCACGGTATAATGTAGCCGTTGAGCCGCTTTGCTGCGCTTCGATGGGAGGATGTTGCCATGCGGAAGACGCGTTTGCCTCTGGTGATGCTGCTGGGACTGACCGCGCTGCTCCTGCTGAACGGCTGCGCGGGCGCGGCCCCCACCCCCGCCGAGGCTATGCGCGAGGCCGAGGGGCAGGCGCCCGCCCAGCCGGTGGTGCTGAGCGCCACGCCCGAGCCTACCGAAACGCCCACGCCCGAGCCCACAGCAACGCCGACGGAAACTTCGACGCCGACGCCCGAAGCCACGCCCACGCCGGATGCCGAGGCTATTGTGCAGCGGATACGGGAGAAACTGAGCCAGGAGCAGCAGGTGTATCGCAATGATATGTGGGTCAAACTGCGTGGCAGCAGTGCATACAAAGATATTTTGGTATGGGGCAATCTGAAGCTCACCGAAGCCTTGGGCATCAACTATGATTTGGCGCAACTGGTCAAGCAGGGGCACGATGTGCGCATCGTGTGGGTAGGGAAGAATTGGTGGTATTCTAAAGGTAGTTATGGTCATCCCCTACAAGGGGTGGCAGCTTTCTGTTTATTTCCTGACACCAAATATGCTATGGCCAGAGGGCGTTTTATAGCGAAAGAAGTGATGCCTGTGAACAATTCGGCAGATTTTTTCTTGCGGGATAAAGGGGTACCAATTTCGCGGCGTAATGCAATTGCTTGGGATATCTTCGGAACACGGGGGCGCTCCGCACATACTGGTGAGGCGGTCGATATTCAAGCAGAACATGACTTAATAGTACTTGTTGATGGAGAGGTCAAAGGCGCTGTTCATCTGCGAACCGTACAGGATAATGACCCTAATGAGTTCCGTAAAGAAGGAGAAGAGGGGAGATTCAACATTTTTATAACTCCATATACAAACAATGTTCCCGCAAAACTTGAGGAGTATGTGAAGCAATGTGTGAACCTACCTATGCCATAGCGGCATAAATGTTATAATTCGCTATGCGCTGGCATCTATTACGCAATTCGTTTTTGTTAATCACAGGTTTGATCGTACTTTTTTGGTTGTATAAATCCCCTATCTTTGCGCAGGGTTGTTTCTTCTGTGAATGTTGTGTTCCCCAATGTGGCCCGCGGGCAAGACGCTGCGGCGCCTTCCAAACCACCGACCCTGGCAGGTGTACTTCTCTATGCCGTAGTGCGCCTATTGGTCCGGGTGAAGTCTGCGATACCTGGCCCTGCGACCCTACGCCTACGCCACCTCCCAGCGATGAGTGTGTTGTCGACTCGCAATGCCCCGCGGGGGAATGCTGTTACGCCTCACCGGGTGGGAATTACTGCGCACCTTGTAGCGGTGGCGGCGGCGGTGGTGGGGGCAACAACCCGCCCTCCTGTAACTTCGACGCCTTCCCCAATGCCATCGACTACGACGGCAAGGCCTTCATCGACCCCAACTCGGGCACCGACCAGGTGCTCATGCCCTCCAGCAACACTTATGCCATTGCCACCAGTGACCCCGACGGCGATAGTGTCAGCATCACCGACTTTTCGGTGGACAAACCCGATTGTCTGGCGGCGACTCGCAGCGGCAAGCAGGTGACCCTCACGCCCCAGGGTGCGGTCACGGGCAAAACCCCGACCTTGGACGGCCCGACTTCCAATGTGTGCACGGTGACGCTGACCGCGCAGGTCTCCGACGGCAACGGCGGTACGGCCAGTTGTAGCAAGTCCATCCAGGTGCGCTACCCCCGACCCCGGCTTTCCGCGGTGTATCCGAAAGGGTGGGGGCGGCTTGCCAAAACCCCTCCCCCGAACCCCCTCCCCTTGTAGGGGAGGGGGAAAACGAGCCGCAACGAAGAGGCCACAGCCGCACACAACCCTTCCCCCTTACGAAGGGGGAGGGGTTGGGGAGGGGGATTTTGAGCCGCATGGCCGCTCCACCGGCCCGCCGCCGATATGTGCAGGAAAAGAACTCGCCCCCGCGGGTGTGCCGCTGGTGAATGCTGGTTCCCCCACGCAAGATTTGCCCCCGGCGGACCAACGGGTGCAGGTGCAGCAGTATCTGGCCAGTGACCACAATATACTGCGCTTGGCGTTGGTTGTGCGAGACGCCAACGGCAACCAGGGCCTGAACCTGAACGCCTGGGCCGCGGAAAATGCCATTGCAGTGTATCTGGATGGGCCTACGGGGCAGGATATTCCGCTTTTGATTGGCGGCTATGGCATTACGCGGCAGCGGGTGTGGGACCCGACTACTAAGGTATTCTGGCAGGTGTATCTGTACGGCATCGACGCGGGCGGGGGCATTGTGCCCTTTGGGTCGTTTACGGATTTTGACCGCTGTGTGAACGACCCCAACACTGCGGCTGGTCTCCCGAGAATGAAGCCTCGGATAACGCGGATAAACGCGGATAAAATGAAAAAACCACGGATAAACACGGAAAAACACGGATGAAAAACAGCGGGGAGGGAATGTGGGTAGGGGCGACCGGCTGGTCGCCCGTCGCGGTAGGGGCGCAGCGTGCTGCGCCCGGGGGATGAAGCCGCGGATGAACAACAGCAGTCAGCAGGGAGCAATGAGCGGTGAGGCTCAGCGGTCAGCAAGCGTGCCCCCTGCCAACTTCCCACCACCAGCCCCCAACCACTTCCCCCTACGACGGCTTCGCCAGCAAACGCAGGCCGGCCAAAAGCTGCGCCTGCCAGCGGCCTTCGGGGTCCCGGGGCAGGCGGTAGGTCTCCCGGCCCGTGCGCCAGGGCGACGGCAACGGCCGCAGGGTGCGCGGGGGCGCGGCCTCGGGCCGGGGCGGGTAGCGCAGCACAATGTGCCCGCCTTCCGCGCTCACCGCGGCCAGCCCCGCGGCCTGGGCCAGCACCTTCACCCGCAGCATGTAGAGCAAATGCTGCGCCTCGGGGGGCCAGGGGCCGAAGCGGTCCCGCAGCTCTTCGGCCAGGGCATCGACCTGGGCCAGGGTTTCCACCTCGGCCAGGCGGCGGTAGAGGGCCAGCCGCACTTCGGGGTCGGGCACATAATCGGGGGGCAAGCCCACCGGTAGAGGCAGCTCCACACTCACGGGGTTGGGAGAAAGGGCCCGGGCCAAACGCTCGGGCGCGGGCAACCCGGCCGCGGCCCGCAACTGGGCCACGGCTTCGGCCAGCAGGCGGGTGTAAAGGTGGAACCCCACCGCGGCCACATGCCCGTGCTGTCGGGTTCCCAGCAATTCCCCCGCGCCGCGTAGCTCCAAATCTCGCAGCGCAATTTGCATCCCCGCGCCCAAATACGAATGCTCGGCCAGGGCCTCCAAGCGGGCCTTGGCCTCGGGGCGGGGCGGGTAGAGGGGGCTCCAGAAGAAATACGCGTAGGCCCGCAGCGCGCCCCGACCGATGCGGCCCCGCAGCTGATACAACTGGGCCAGGCCAAAGCGGTCGGCGCGTTCCACAATCAGCGTGTTGGCCCGGGGGAAGTCCAGCCCGGCCTCGATGATGGTGGTGGTCACCAGCACATCCACCTCGCCGGCCGCGAAGCGTTCCATCACCGCGGCCAGCTCCCGTTCGGGCATTTGCCCGTGGGCCACGGCCACCCGGGCCTGGGGCACCAGCCCTTGCAGCCGGGCGGCCACCGAGGGGAGTTCTTCCACCCGATTGTGCACATAGAACACCTGCCCCCCGCGGTCCAGCTCTCGCCACAGGGCCCGGCGCACCAGCTGGGGGTCGTAAGGGCCGATGTGGGTCACCACAGGCTGGCGCTCCGCGGGCGGGGTTTGGATGATGGAAATGTCGCGCGCGCCGCTCAGGGCCAGATACAACGTGCGGGGAATGGGCGTCGCGGTCAGGGTGAGCACATCCACCTCGGTGCGCAGGCGCTTGAAGTGCTCTTTATGCGTTACGCCGAAGCGTTGTTCCTCGTCGATGATGACCAGGCCCAGGTCTTTGAACTGCACATCGGGCGAGAGCAGGCGATGGGTGCCGATGACGATGTCGATGCTGCCCCGGCGCAGGCCTTCCACAATGCGGGTTTGCTCCTGGGGCGAACGAAAGCGCGACAGCATCTCCACCACCACGGGGAAGGGGGCCAGCCGCTGGCGGAAGGTGCGGTAGTGCTGCTGGGCCAGCACCGTGGTGGGCACCAGCACGGCCACCTGCTTGCCGTCCATTACGGCCTTGAACGCGGCCCGCAGCGCGATTTCCGTCTTGCCAAAGCCCACATCGCCGCACAGCAGGCGGTCCATGGGCCGGGGGCTTTCCATGTCGCGTTTGACCTCTTCCAGGGCCCGCAGCTGGTCCGGCGTTTCTTCATAGGGAAAGGAAGCCTCCAGGGCCACCTGCCATTCGGTGTCGGGACTGAACGCGTGCCCGCGCACCGTTTGGCGGCGGGCGTAGAGTTCCAACAGCTCTTGCGCCACGGCCAGGGCCGCGCGGCGGGCTTTGGCCTTGGCCTGCTGCCACTGGCCCGTACCCAGGCGGGTGATGCGGGGCGGCGTGGCATCGGGGCCCACATAGCGGGTCACCCGGTCGGCCTGGTGCACAGGCACATAGAGCTGGTCGCCTTCCGCGTACTCGATGAGCAAATAATCCTGGGGCACCCCCTCGGTAACCCGCTGCACCAGGCCCCGGAAACGCCCGATGCCGTGGTCCAGGTGCACCACATAATCGCCGGGCTGCAAGTCGGCATAAGCCTGCTCGGGGGCCTGAACCCGAGGCCGTGGACGGCGGCGCACCTGAGGCGGCCGCCAGCCGAAAATTTCCGCGTCGGTGAAGAGGTGCACGGCCCGGCTTTCGGGGCTTTGAGGCGCCTGGGGCAAGGCCGTAAACGCCACGCCCCCGCGAGCGCTGCCTTCCACGAAAAACAGGGGGCCGCTGCGCCGGCGGCGGAATTCACGCCACACCTGGGTGAGCCGGGCCTTTTGGCGGGTAAGCACCCACACTTCCGCGCCCTGGCCCAGCAAGCGGGCCACATGGTCGAAGAAAGTCACCAGCTGTCCGCCGAAACGCTCTAAGGGGCGGAACAGGTCGGCCACATCTTCGGGTTCGGCCGCGACCGGCAGGTCTTCCCCCGGCGGCTGGTAAGGGCCCAGGGAAAGGGTGCGGCCCTCGGGAAACTGGGCGGTCAGCTCTTCCCACGGCAGGTAGGGCAGCGGGCCATCGGCCGGCCAGTGCCCGGCTTCGACCGCTTCGGCCCGCAGGCGCACGGCCTGGGCTTCCAGGTCGTCCACGGCCCGGCGCAGGGTTTGCATGTCTTCCACCAGCACCACCCCTTGGGGCGGAACATACGCCAGGACGCTGGCCGGTGGGTAGCGGAAGGGCAACTGCGCCTCGGAAGGCGGCTCGGCGTCGTCGTCGCGGCGCAAGATTTCTCGCGCCGGGGGCAGGGTGACCCGCTGCAGCGCGGCCAGGGTGCGCTGGGTTTGGGGGTCGAAAGCCCGCAGGCGCTCCACTTCGTCGCCGAAGAAGTCGATGCGCACCGGATGGGCCGCGGTGGGGGGCCACACATCCACCAGGCCGCCGCGGCGGGCGAACTGGCCCACCTGCACCACCACCGAAGCCGGCTCGTAGCCGCTGCGCACCAGGGCCCGGGCCAGGGCCACGGGCGAAAGGCGACTGCCGGGCCGCAGGCGCAGCGTGGCCCGCAGGAACTCCCGCCGGGGCAGGGTGCGGGTGAGCAACGCCGCGGCCGTGGCCAGAATGACCCGCGGCTCGGGTTTGGGCCCCGGCTGCCAAAACGCGGCCAGGTGCGCCAGCGCGGTCAGGCGTTCCTCCCGGGGGCCGGGGGGCCAGGGTTGGGGTTCGTAGAACAGGGGCCCCGGCTCGGGGAACAGGAGCACTTGCTCCGGGGGCAGCCAGTTGGTGAACTCGCGGGCCAGGGCCAGGGCCGTGTCGGCCCGGTCCACCAGGTAGAGCACCGGCCCCACCCGCGCGTGGCGCAAAGCCGCGGCCAGGGGCACGCGCGCGGCCGCGGGCAAACCGAGCACGGGCCACGGCCCCCAGGTGTGCCGCGCGGGAAGCGGCGCGGCGTTACGCAGCGCAGCCAGCAAACGCTGCACCGCAGGGGCTGCGGACAGCCGCGCGGTGAGTTCGGCTAAGGGCGGTGTCGCTGCCTGGGTAGACATATCGGACTGCGGCCTCCCTCGAACATGCCGGGCCAGAGGCAAAGATATATTGTACCGCGGTCCCTCAAGGCTGGTATAATCGGCAGCGTCGTTGATTTCGGGCCGGTAGCGGCGTTCAGGCGTCCATCGTGTAGCCGGTCGGCAAGGGGTTGCCCATGTGTCCTTATCTCTCCCCCCGCTGGCGTTTTGGCCTTCAGTTCGGCTTGTGGTTGCTTCTGGCCGTGCTTTTGGCGCTGATTGGGCCACCCGAGCGCACCTTGGGGCCCGGCATTCGGGCCGTGTATTTGCACGGCGCGTGGGTGTGGACCGCGTTGCTGGGCTATGCCTGGGCCGCGTGGCAGGGGTTGCTGGCCCTCAAAGCCCGCGAGCGCGATGCGACAGCCCCGCATTCGCGGGCCACCCGGGTTTGGGGTTGGGTGGCCACCTTCTTTTGGGTCACCTATCTTCCCGTTTCCTTGTGGGCCATGCAGGTCAACTGGAACGGCCTGTTTTTGGCCGAGCCCCGCTGGCGGGTCGGCCTGGCCTTCGCGGTGACCGGGGTGCTGTTGCAGCTGGCGACCTGGTTCTTGCCGCCCTGGGCCGCGGCCGGGATTAACATCGGGTTTTTCGTCGCCCTGGTCTATGCCATCGTGACGGCCCAGCAGGTCATGCACCCACCGGCGCCCATGTTCACCTCGCGCGGGGTGCTGGCCATGCAGTTGCACTTCGCCGCGGTACTGCTGGCCCTGCTGCTGGCCCAGCGGGCCGCGGTGCAATGGACCGCGACCTGGCTGCGCGCCGAACCCAACGACTTTCCCACGGCTTCGGCCGCCCCACCTTCCCCCTGAGGAGCTCTTATGCGCATTCACAGCGTCACCCTCTACCATGTGCGAATGCCCCTGGTGGCCACCTTCGCCACTTCCACCCACAGCCGCGACCAACGGGACGCGCTCATCGTCGAAGTGCGCGATACCGACGGCTACATCGGCTGGGGCGAAGTGGTGGCCGGCTTCGCACCCCACTACTCCCCCGAAACCACCATCACCGCTGAGCATGTGCTGGCCGACTTTCTCATTCCCGCGCTGTTCGATGGGCCGGTGCACCACCCCGGCGATTTTCTGGACCGGGTGGCCTGGGTGCGGAACCACAACATGGCCAAGGCCGGGCTGGAAATGGCCTTGTGGGACCTTTACGGCAAGCGTTTGGGCCGCTCCCTGCGGGATTTGCTGGGTGGAACCCGGGAACGGGTGCCCGTGGGCGTTTCGGTAGGCCTGCAGGAAAGCCCTCAGGCCCTGGTGCAGGTGGTGGCCGCCTACCTGGAGCAGGGCTATCGTCGCATCAAGCTGAAAATCAAGCCCGGCCAGGATGTCATGTTCGTGCGCGCGGTGCGGGAGGCCTTCCCCGATGTGCCCCTGCAGGTGGACGCCAACAGCGCCTATGACCTGGAAACGGCCCGCACTGCGCTGCGGCCTTTGGACGACATGAACCTGCTGCTCATCGAGCAGCCCCTGGCCTACGACGATTTGTGGGACCACCACAAGCTGCAGAAGGAATTTCGCACGCCCATTTGCTTGGACGAGAGCATCACTTCCGCGGAAAAGGCCCGCAAGGCCATGGAAATGGACGCCGCCCGAGTCATCAACATCAAAGTAGGCCGGGTGGGCGGCCTGACCGAGGCGGTGCGCATTCACGATTTGGCCGCGGCCAACAAAGTGCCCGTGTGGAGCGGGGGCATGTTGGAAACCGGCATTGGCCGGGCTGCCAATCTGGCCCTGGCCTCGCTGCCCAACTTCCGTCTGCCGGGGGATATTTCGGCCACGGACCGCTACTATCGGCTGGACATCACCCACGAGCGCTTCGCGCTCAACGACGACGGCACCATCACCGTGCCCCAGGGCCCGGGCCTGGGCGTGCGGGTCAACCGGGAGGCGCTGGCCTTCTACACCCTGCACAGCATGAGCTACTACGCGGAGTGAGGCAGGCGCGCGGTACGAAAGCCGGCCGCGTGGCTCAGCGGCTCACCAGGGCCAAAGCGCCGTAGACGGCCAACAGCACGATGGCCGCGGCCAGCAGCCCATACCCCGCGACGCGCAGCAGCCAGGCCCGCCGCACCAGCCGGCCGTGGGCCGTGTGCCCCCGGCGCCCGGCGGCCAAATCGGCCTCGTTGGCCGGCGTCTCCCCCTGTCGGCGATACCACCAGGCGCGCGCACAATACACATACGCGCCGATTTCCGAAGCCGCGATGGGCCGCGTTTTGCGCCGCGGCATGGTCACCCTCCCAGCAGGAAGCCCACCAGCGCGGCCACCGCGATGGACGCGGCGTTGACCCCGTCGTTGTGAAGCCAGGGCCACCCGCGGCGGTGTTGGGTGCGGGCGCCGCAGCGGTGGAAAGGATGCTGCTCGGTTTCTTTGGCGCAGGCGGGGCAGTAGTACATGGCCTGCACCGTGGCGCCCAGCAGGGAATCCACCGCGCTGCCCACCAGCCCGCCCAGCCACACGCTCAAGGCCAGCCGCCCGTTCGGTTCCCCCGGGGCCAGGAGCCCGGCCAGCGCGGCCAACAGGCCCGCGCCCCCCGCGGCCGCGGCCCACCCCCAGGGCGAAACGCCGCCCGAAGTGCCCGGGGCCACCACCCGCCCGCTGAGGATGTGCCGGGGCCGAGGGTGCAGCACGCCGATTTCGGTGGCCCAGGTGTCGGCCGCGGCGGCCGCCAGCGCCGCGGCAAAGGCCGCCCACCAGCGCGCCGCGGGCTGCCAGGCATAAGCCACGGCCAGCGCCGCGGCCAAACCGCCGTTGGCCAGCACCTGCCCCGCATCGCGGCGGCTGCCTTTGGCGAACTTTTCCGCAGTGGCCCGCTTGCGCGCCGCGGCCCAGCGGGACCACCCGCTGGACGAAACGAAAAAGGCCAACAGCAACACACCCCAGGCCCAACCGCCTAAGGCCAAAATCGCGCTGCCCACCCCCCAGGCCGCCCACGCGCCCGAAGGGCTCAAACTGCGGGCCCGGTAGGCGGCCCAGGCGATGCCCGCGGCCCACGCCACCCCCCACCAACCCAACGGTGCGTGCCATGCGACGCCGAAGGGGTCCATGTTCGCCTCGCTCACAGCCAGAGGTGGCTCGCCACGGCCCACAAAAAGCCCAACCCGCTCAGCAGCCCCGCGGCCCACAGCGCATAAGCCGGGCCCTTTTGCCCGCGACCGGCCAGCACGAAGCCCAGGCCCGTTTCCGCGCCTTCCAGCACCAGGTGGCCATACAGCGCGTATTGCAGCCCGGCCCCGAGCAGGGGCCAGCCCTGCCACGCGGCGGCCACGGTGAGCAGGGTGGCCAGCCAGGCGCCCAGCACCAGGCCCCACATCCCAAGCGCCGCGCGTCGGTCCGGGGCCGCGGCGCGTGTTTCAGGGGGAACCGTCGCCGGCGCGGGCCCGGGGCTGGCGTCTTCCGCGTCCCCGGGGGACGCGGCGGAAGGCTCGGGGGCCGCGGGGGCGGTTGTGGCCAGCGCTGTGGCCGCGGCCGGGGCCGACGCCGGTTCCTCAAGCGCCGCTGCCTGGGCTTCGGCTGTGGCAGGGCCGTGGGCCTCCAAACGCGCGGCCAGCGCGGTCAGAAAGGCGGCCGGGCGCGCGGGGGTGAGCACGAAGACCCGGCCCTCCGCGTCTTCCACCACCACCCACCGGCTGCGGCTCACCGCGTAGAAGGCCACGGTGGGGCCTTGGGCCGGTGCGGCCAGCCCCACTTGCAGGCCGGGCCAGCCTCGGGGCGGCGAGGGCAGGGGGCGGTCGTAGTGCTGTTGCACCCCGGCCCACACGATGCTTTCCAGGGGCACGGTGGCCTGCGCGCCCGGCCCGGCTAAGTGCAAGGCCTGGGGGGTCAGGGTGTAGCGCACCCGGCGCAGCCACCACCAGCCAAAGGCCAGCCACGGCAGCAGAAAGGCGCTGACCGCAGCCGCGGCCAGCCACAGGGCGAAGTCGCTTTGCCCCCGGGCCAGCCAGGCCTGCCACGCGGTCCAGCCAAAAACGGCCAGGGCGAGCAGAGCGCCCAGGCCGTACAACCGCGCCCAGCGCGGCGGTGGGGCGAAGGTTTGCGGTGGGGTGTCGAGGTCGTTCACCAGCCCTCCAGGAAAGGCCGCCATTCTTCATGCTGCGCCAAATAGCGCCGAAAGCGATACAGCGCGCTGCGCGGCGGCGGTGCGGGGCGGCGCAACAAGGGCATGTGGGCCTCTTCGGGGGTGCGGTTCCCCTTGCGCTGATTGCACTCGGGGCAGGCGGTGACCAGGTTTTCCCAGGTGTAGCCGCCCCCTCGTTGCCGCGGGATGACATGGTCGATGGTCGGGCGGGTGGTCAGGCGGCCGCAATACTGGCAAATGTAGCCGTCGCGGCGGAAGATTTCGCGCTTGGTCAGGGGAATGGTGGGCCGCGGGCGGCGAATCATGTAAGTGAGCCGAATGACCGAGGGCACGGGGAAGGGTTCGCCCATGGTGCGCAGCCAACCGCGGCCGTTGAGCACCAGATGGGCTTTGGCGGCAAACAGTAACCCCACGGCCCGCCTCACGCTGCACACACTGAGGGGTTCGTAATTGGCGTTGAGCACCAACACCGGCAAACTCAAAAGCGAAGCCGAAGCGCGCCCTGCACTGAAAGCAACCTTCCTCCTGCCGTGCGGTTAGTGTTCGCCTGGGTCGTTGGGCTTGTCCGGCGCCACGGCGCTTTCCGTACCGGCCCGGTCCAGACCCACGGCTTTCAAGATGCGGCGTACGATATTGTACACCACATTTTGCTGAAAGCCGCTCATCCAGGCCAGCAAAAAGACCACGGCAGCGGAATTGATGCGGCTGTCGACGCCGGCGGTGAGGGAAAACAGCCCGGCCTGGATGGCCAGATAGGCGAACGCGCCCAGCATGGTGCCCATGAGGGGGCTGGCGTAATACCAGATGCTATAGAGGGGGTCGAAATCCTGGTCCCGGGCGATGTGCCGCCACAGGGCGTACAGTGCGCCGGTAGCCCCGCCCAGGCCGCCCCAAATCGCGCTTTTGATGCCCAAGATGAGCCATTGCACGCTATCGACGCCGGCCTGGGGGTCGGGGTTGTAGCCCAACACAGGGGCCCAGCGCAGCAACACGGCCGGCGCGAGGAACATGGCGCTGACCAGCGCGATGACCCAGGCCAGCTCGTAGGCAAACAGCTTCCAGCCATATTGCCGGGCCCAGGTGCGCACGCGGCGTTGCAACTCTAAGCGATAGGCCACCTCGTTGAGCAGGCGCTCGGCCTCTTCGTAGTAATCGGGCCCGCGACGCAGCAGGTTGCGCGCATCGAGAATTTGATTGAGCAATTGCCTGGCCAGGGTCGTGCGATTGACTTCCCGATTGACCCGTTTGGTGAGCACATTGGCCCAGCGCCACAGGGTTTGCAAGTCGGGCCGGGTGACCAACGAAGCGCCCCAATCGTCGGCGTCGTCCCCGGCATCGGGCCCGGGATGGCCCACCGGTTCTACCGCGCCCAGCCCTTTGTCGCGGGTGGGGCGGGGCAGGTTGGGGTTCTCGGGCAGCAGGTCCTCCGGCGCGGGGGGCAACAGCCCATCCTGGGGCAAATCATCACGTTCGGCAGCGGCAGAAGCGTCGCTCATCGATCCTCTCCTGGGCAAGGGGACCGGCCGGGCCGATGCGCGGCCCACGGCGCATAAGGGTTCCTTTGTCGCTAATGATACCACAGGATGCGCCAGAAAGAGACAAGTTGTTTTATTCGCTTGCTTTTTTGTGGGTTTTCAGGTATAGTGAGAAATGTAAATTGCGCGGCCAGCGAGAGCCGCCATGATGCGAGGCCGCGACGCCGTGCTCCCCCAAGCACGGGGCAAACGAACCCCGTACAGCCCGGCCGGGCGAGGTTTCGCTCGGGCCTGTCGTGAAGGAGGGCGATGATGAAACGCAATCGCAAACGCATGGTGGGGCTGATGGTGTTGACGCTGCTGTTGGCCGCGGTGCCCTTGAGCGTGGCCTGGGCTTACAGCGGCTTTCCCTTTTTCTACATCAGCGCGGTCGACACCGCCGCCCACTGGGTGGAAATCGAGCCCCACAACTTCCCACCCAACGACACCTTCGTGGTGCGCATGGGCCCCATGGGCACCAAAGGCGTAGGCGGCTGGGTGGTGGCCACGGTAACCACCGACGCCAGCGGGAATCTGAGCCAGACCAAGTTTCCCATTCACCCCTATGTGTGGGGCTACTACCAGGTGGCCATTCGGTTGGAAAGCCCCACCAGCGGGTACTACGCCTACAACTGGTTCTACAACCGCAGCACCACCTCCAGCGGCGGCAGCGGGGGCCCGCCGGGGTATTACGGCTTCCCCTTCTTCTTCATTCAGTCGGTGGTGAAAGACACCAGCGTCACCATCAAAGGCTACAACTTCCCGCCCAACGACACCTTTGATGTGTACATGAACTACATGGGCACCAAGGGCGTGGGCGGCTGGAAGGTGGCCACGGTGACCACCGACGCCAGCGGTGCGCTGAGTGCCACCACCTTCAACATCCCCGCCGCGCTGCAGGGGCAGTATCGCATTGCCATTCGCCTGCAAAGCCCCACCAGCGGGTACTACGCCTACAACTGGTTCTACAACAACACCGCGACAGTGCCGGTGCCGTAACACCGGCCGGCCGCGGCACTCGGTTTTAGGGGGAACACAACGCCGCGCGACGGGCCTTCCGCCGCGCGGCGTTTTTTCTATGGCCCATGCGCATTCAGGCGGCCGCGCGTTCCCGCCGGGCGTCGCGCACGCTGAAGGCCAGGAAAATCAGCCCGGCCGCCAGCAACATTTCCACCCGATAAGCCGACACATACCCCCGGGCACCGCCGCCAAAGCTGGTGGCCACCGCGCCCACCACCGCGCCCGAGAGCAACTGCCCAATTTTGGTCACTAAGGAAATGGCCGCCTGGGCCGCGGCCCGGGCCTCTAAGGGCGCTTCTTGCAGCAAAATGTAGCGAATGGGCGCGCCCAACAGGGCCGAAAGGCCCAACCCGGCCAGAGAACCGGCCAGGTAGAAGGTGAACACATTCATGGGCGCCCAGCCGATGATGGCCATACCCACCGTGGCCAGGCTGGTGCCGATGAGCAGCACCCGCCGCGGCCCCCAGGCGTCGAGCAAGCGCCCGAACAGAGGCGCGCCAATGCCCAGGGCCAGAGCCAACGGCGCCATCATGAAGCTGGCCTGGTGCTTGGCCACGCCCAAGGTAGCCACCAACAACGCAGGCACGAACATCAGGCCGCCCTCGAGAAAACCGGCGCCAAAAGTGAGGGCCAAAGCCAGGCGGGCCCGCAGGGAATGCATGGCCTGCACCGGGAAGACCGGGTCCGGGGCCCGGGTTTCCCACCACCACAGCACGGGCCATAGGGCCACCCCCACCAGCAGGAAGGGCCACACCTGCCCGCCGGCCAGGGTGCGCCACCCCTGAGCCGCATCCAGCTGGTTGAGACCATAGGCCAGCCCCACCAAGGCCAGGCTCAGCAGCACCGCGCCCACGGTGTCGAAAGGCTTGACCTCGGGCGCGTGGGTGGTGGGCAGCACCCGCCAGGCCGCAGGGGCCAGCACTGCAGCCAGGGGCACCACGGCCCAGAAGATGAGCCGCCAGCCGTGGGCGTCCAGGAGGATATCGCCCAGCCGCAGCAAAATGCCGCCCAAAATGGGGCCGATGAGAAAGGCCAGGCCAAAGGTGCCGCCGATGAGGCCCAATGTGCGCCCCCGCTTTTCGGGCGGCACCACATCGCCAATAACCGCGGCCGCGATGGGAAACAGGCCGCCCGAACCCAGCCCCTGCAAAGCCCGCCCCACCAGCAGCACGGCCAGCGACGACGCGGTCCCGGCCACCAAGGTGCCGGCGGCAAAGAGGAAAATGTCCAGCACATACACCCCCCGACGGCCATAGCGGTCCGCGGCCTTGGCCATCAGGGGCGTGCCGATGAGGTTGAGCAGCAAATAGGCGGTGAACACCCACGACGCGGCCCGGTCGGTGACGCCTAAGGCGTCGCGAATCGCGGGCAGGGCCGGCGCGACGATGGCAATGTCCATGGCGGCCATGAGCACACCCAAGAACAGCACCCCTAACAACGCGCCATTGCCCGAACGACTTCCCTGCGCGCGGTCCATGGACAACCCTCCCACATATAAAAATAGGGGCGAACAGGTCGCCCCAGCGCCCGCGGAGGGACTCGAACCCCCAACCAACGGATCCGAAGTCCGTTGCTCTGTCCATTGAGCTACGCGGGCAACCGCTGTTCATTATACCACGCGGCACAAACGGCAGCGTATGTTTCCTACCCACGCCGCGCCAAATATGGTATCATCGCCGGGGCGTGCCAACGCCCCACATTATCGGCAATATCGGAGGGACCATGGCCGAACATCCTGGCTTCACCGTGTGGCTCACAGGCCTTTCGGGCGCGGGCAAAAGCACCATTGCCCAGCGCCTGGCGCAGGCCCTGCGTCGACGGGGCATGAAAGTGGAAGTGCTGGACGGCGATGTCATTCGCCAGAACCTGAGCAAAGGGCTGGGCTTTTCCAAAGCGGACCGAGACACCAATGTGCTGCGGGTGGGCTGGGTGGCCCAGGTGCTCAGCCGCAACGGTGTGGCCGTCATCGCCGCGCTCATTTCCCCCTACCGGGAAACCCGCAACCAGGTGCGGGCCCAAATTCCCAATTTCGTCGAAGTCTTCGTCGATGCGCCCCTGGAAGAAGTCATCCGCCGGGATGTCAAGGGCCTCTACAAGCGAGCCCTGGCCGGTGAAATCCCCAACTTCACGGGCATCTCGGACCCTTACGAACCGCCCGAACACCCCGAAGTGGTGTGCCGCACGGCCGAGGAAAGCGTGGAAGAGAGTGTGAACAAAATCCTGGCCTATCTCGAGGCCCAGGGCTGGTTGCTGCCCGAGCCCGAAGTGGTGGGGGAAGGGCGTTAGACCGGGGCCGGGCGCGTGCAGCCCGGGCTTCGGCCCGCCCGGCTCAGTCTTCCCACGCGTGCAGCTCGGCTGCGAACGCGCGCGGCAGGGCGCCAATCCAGGCGGCCAGCAGGTGAGCCACCCGGCGAATGTCGTCCAGGGCCACCATTTCCACCGGCGTGTGCATGTAGCGCAAAGGAATGCTCATCAGGCCCGTGGGCACCCCCCGACCAGCCACCTGCAGCGCGGCCGCGTCGGTTCCCGAATACGAAGGCAAATATTCGGTGTGATGGGGGATGTCGAAAGCGCGCGCCGTCTCTTGCAACGCGGCGTAGATTTTGGGGTGAATGTTGGCCCCCATACCAAGGGCCACCCCGCCGTCTAAGGGGAAGCCCTGGTGCTCGGCCACGCCGGGCCCGCGGCCAAAAGTCACATCCACGGCCACCGCGGCCTGGGGGGCCAAATCGTAGCCCGCGGTGGCCGCGCCGGCCATGGTGGTTTCTTCCTGCACCGTGGCCACCACATCCACATCCCAGGCGTGTTCGCGACGGCTCAGGGCCAGCAAAGTGAGGCTGAGCGCGGCGACCGAGGCCCGGTTGTCCAGCCCCGGGCCGACGATGAAACGCTGGTCCAGGCACTCAGGCTGCGGGGCGAAAGAAATCAACGCGCCGGGGCGCACCCGGCGGGCCACCTGCTGCGGGGGCAGGCCGGTTTCCACCCGCAAGGCTTCCAGGGGCAGGGGTTTGTCCGCGGGCACCTCGGGGACCATCTCCCGGGGCCAGGCGCGTAACACGCCGTAAAGCGGCCGTTCGTCCTCGGTCCACACCCACACCGCCTGATTGGGCAGCAGCCGCAAATCCAGCCCGCCTATCGGCGCCACGGCCAGCCATCCGGCGTCGTCCACATGGGCCACCATGAGGCCAATGGTGTCCATGTGCGCGGCCAAAAGCAGCCGGGGCCGCGGTTCGGGGCCGGTGCCGTAGCGCCGGGCCACCAGACTGCCCAAAGGCGTAGTCCAAACCTCGTGGGCCAGGGGCTGCCAGTGTTCCTGCAGCCAGGCTCGCACCGGGGCCTCGTGGCCCGAAACGCCAGGCGTGCGCAAAAGCTCGGGCAACCAGGTGCACAGGTCGAAAGTCAGGGCCGCCATGAGCGTGCTTCTCCGGGCAACGGGGTCAAGGGGTAGGGGTGAGGCTGGGCGTGGGCGTGGGCGAAGGTACGGTGGGCGTGGGTGTCAGGCTGGGCGTCGGCGTGGGCGAGGGCACCGTGGGCGTGGGCGTCAGGCTGGGCGTC